>JACCDP010461802.1_pt1 | contig 30733 bp, 52 predicted proteins | sample 7445841 | NCBI WGS metagenome assembly JACCDP01 (sample SAMN15323441, study PRJNA562643) | freshwater metagenome | isolation source: river surface water | place: USA:Blue River Watershed | collected 2017-08-17 | reverse complement strand
TAATCGTTCGCTTGTATCCAAATCTTCCCGGGCAAGTCTCCAAATCCTGAGATATAATAAGCACTCACGACCGATTGACGCAAATTAATAACCTTAACTAAACTTCTTGCAGTGTCTGCAATCTGTGCAGATGCGGATGAACCAGAGCTAAACAATTGAAAAATTCCACTCAAAGGAGTCTCGCCTGCCGTCGATGCAGTATATATTATTCCGTTAATAGTTATCGTATCACCATTAGATAATCCAGGAGCAGTTCCTGTTGCAGATATCAAAGTAATGAATATGTTTTGTCTTCCCTTAGTATTTGCGTAAAATGTCATATTCTTATAAGTGCAAATATCAATACTAAATGGAGGTTCATCGTTTGATTGCAATATCCCCTCTTGCGTGGGAGAAGTATAGAGAAATGCTCCTCTAAGATCATCTGGAGTTATGTCTGTAAAAGTTAATAAACCTGCAGATATTTCTCCAGAAGTTACATTCCCTTCATAGACTAATTGTAAATCGTCTGGAGGTTCAATGCCTGTTCCCACCTGAACAGATCTATACGCCTGATAAAAATATCCTACTGAAACATTATCAGGTATATAAAGAGTTATTGTTATATTTCTATCGCCGCTTACTGTATTAGTTATCGTTGCTCTTCCCGATGGGGAGCCGATAATTAAATTATCGTTGGCATCTTTGTATCCCCAAACAAATCGATAAGCACAAGAATTATTATTTGCTAAAAATCCACCTGTTCCTGCAATCGCACAATATCCCTCTAATGCCCTTGGAGCCCCTGCATTAATTGGCTCATCAGTAACGACTGACATTTTTTTAATATTGGATGATGTAGTAAAATAAAAATTTTTATTTGCCTGAGTTGATTTAATTCTATGTCCACTTGGAGGAGCATAGGTATTGCTATAAGCTGTAAATGTTCCGCTTCCGTTGTCTCTTGCAAGTTTATTATCATAACTTACAAGTAATGTGCCATCGTAGTCATACAATGCATCAACTAGGCCTGTATAATTATTAGGTAATTGACCATACTTTGCTTGTCCCCTTCTGGGTTCTGCGACTGATCCCTTATCTATTACTATATTGTCGGCTCTCTGTAATGACCCTTCTGGTATCTCGCTAAATTGGTTAGGATTAGTATTTAGTCCTGATATTTTAAGATTTAATATTTGTGCCATGTATCATTTCCATAGATATCTTGCTATTCTATTTTTGGATGATATTTTCTTAGGCTGTGCATCCACTCTCGGACTAATCAAATTTCTGTTATCGCTTTCCATTTGTGCATAAGTTAAAAGACTTGATTGCAATCCGTTTGTATCTCCCATGTATTCCATCATTCGTACCACTACTGCTTGTATTAATAATGGAATCGTATCTTGTGGTATCTGTGCAAATGGGGATTCTCCTCTTGTGGCTACATAATAACTTGTCTCGATATCTGAGGTATCTGTTAAGTTCAATGTTCCACCCGATACTGTCCCTGCAGTTCTCCCTGCTACCGTATCCCATGGTTGATTATTGCTTACAATATCAATCAATGATCCCGTAGTTATATTTGCAGGAAGATTCGTACTACATACAATGGACGTATTAGTATTGACTGTGCTTATGATTGCAGTTCTTGATGCTGATACTATCTCGGATGGTCTTCTATAATAATAAATTCTCAGTATTCCACTTGATATAGCTTGAGGAAATATTTTAATCTTACTTCCTTGGATATAATAACCACCGTAATAATCATTTACTTGTGATATTGTTATTCTAGGAATACTTTGGAAGAATGAGTCCGATGTGTTGGAGGTATATAGATTTACTTGATTGATTTTATTACCAATTGCATTAGTAGGAATATTAATTTCTGTTGTACTACCATTCTGAGTATATTCGTCATACGTCAAAAAATAATCTTCTCTCACTGCTAAAATATAAGGAATTATCCTATTTTGTAACTCCTCATTTAGCATTGCAATCAAGTCCGAGTCTGTGAATAAATTCTGACTTGTCGGGATTAATGCCCTACGTTTTATTTGTGCAATTAATCCTGTGGATGTAAAATCCATCTAATTACATTCTACCTTTTTTTAATCTTTCTTTGAGTCTCGCAAGAGAAGACAAAGGATCAATAGACTCTTCATCGTCTTCCTCTTCCATCTCGTCTTCTTCTTCCATCTCTGGTTTTTTGGATGCTTCTAACTTCATGATTGTTATGCCTTTTTTTTCTGGCTTCATCATTTCTTCATCCATCGGCTCCATGCCCATCTCATCTTTGGGCATTAATCTTGATAATTCCATATCATCCATCTGTGATATGATGTCCATGATTGCCTTCATTTTTGCACCTTTCATAATACCAGGCATTTTGTTGCTCCTTATTTCTTTTTCTTGACAGTCTTCGCAGCTTGTTTAAAATCTTTTGCACTTGGAGAATTAGGATTCTTGGTTGATCTCATTCTTTCCCCTGAACCTGCTTCTATTCGTTTTCTCTTTGCATGTATATTGTCATACAATCCTTTCTTTTCACTGTTCATGTCATACGCTCCATATTGGTTGGGGTTCGGTTGGGAAAATAGGATCTTCCACTGGATTAATTATATAATTTCTTAATTGACTTCTATAATTTTCAAAGTCTATTTTGTTTTGTAGTTTAACGTCTGGCAAGACCGACCAATCACAATTAGCAATTAGATCTTTTGCTTTTGATTTGCAATTATCTTTCTTAATTTTCTCTAATACTTGTTGATTAGTAATTATCATTTTGTTCCTATTCCATCGGGATTGCCCATATTTTCAAGTTTCCAAGATTCTTGAGGAGTGCTAGGCAATTCACTTTCATCAACAATCCAAAAAGGGATATCTTTTGGAACATCTTTAATTCCTATTTCCACAAGTGTTAATCTTGTACTACATGGAATCATGACTGCTACTAAATTATTTTCTTGAGTATATACAATTACATTCATCTAAATACCGCCGCCGCTACAAATACCATATCTGTCAATGTTCCTGCATTTGCAGTAGTTATCACAAAACTGCCTGCTAAATAAGTATTTACATAGGTATTCTCGTTTTGGGTTCCTGCACTTCCAGTTGATGCAAGTCCAGTTGATACTGTTACTGCATAATTTGCGTCTGGCATATCTGTATCAATATTAACAGTATATTGGCCTGTTCCAGTTTTTGTAACACTAGATACATTTCCACTTCCTCTAATAGTCGATGGACTTGCAGTTGTGCCATTGAAGTTTACCCATGCTCTGCAAAGATATCCCGGGTAAAGAGTAGATCCGCTTGGAACGACTGCGGAAAGTTGACCGTCACCTGCAACATTAAATCTTGTAACCCTTCTATCGCTTGACCTACTCCCAGAAGGAGTAGTAGCCAAAGAAATAGTGCTAGAGCCATCAGGGTTATGAACGAAAAAAATATGGCTATCGGCAATCCCTAAATTATTAGAAGAATCCAAAAATGATGTTTTAGCAACAGATGAACTATCGCTTTTTGATATTATTTTAAGTCCTGTAAAATCTCCAGTTGTTCCAACCCTAGCATTATCATTTACATCTAAACCATTAATTGGGCTACTTGTCCCAATTCCTACTCTATTATTTGCAGCATCAATAACAAAAGTATCACTATCAATATTTAATCCATTTGGAATAGATACTGCAGTACCATTGATTGTAGTGGTATCTCCACTAGCATTACCAATTGTTGTGTTGCCATTAACATTTAAATTAGCTGTTAATGTTACATTTCCAGTTACATCAAGAGTTCCGCCAACTGTACTATTTCCGCTTATTGCAGAATTACCGACGACATCTAATGCTTGAGCAGGATTAGTCTTATTGATTCCTACTAAATTTCCAGTAGGATCGACATACAATACGCCCGAGTCTACATTTAATATTCCAGTAACTGCAATCGTATCACTATTAGCATTTCCTAAATTAGTATTTCCATTCAGGTTAGCTGTTCCGTTTAGGTTAGCCGTTCCGTTTAAAGTTGTGGTACCTGCAACGGTTAATGTAGAGTCAAGAGTCGTTGCTCCAGTGACATCAAGAGTGCTTGGAATATCTACAGATGTCCCACTAGATAAACCAATCTTACCTAATGCCGACGATGTTTGTACTACAAAGTTTGTAGCTTCATCGCTCCAATTTGTATCACCTGTCTCTGGGTAATTTATCGATACCCCATTGACATTAATAATTTGAGACATTTACTACTTTCCTTTCTTTTTTGACATTGGTTTTTTAACGGGCATCTTGGAGCCTGATTTTTTACCGTACATGTTTATCTCCTTATAGTATTGCAAAGAGAGGAGTTTCCTCCTCTCAGTTTGATAGTCTTAAGCTACAGTGAAACCAGTAACTTTTGTACACTTAGCAGGAGCCATGCAAAGGAGAGCTTGATCTGCATATGCTCGCACTTCATAACCTGCATTGCTTGGCAATTGGAGGAAGATCTCAGTAGAATCCATTCCAGGTGTTTGGAAAGTTACGTCTGTTGCTCCTACTCGGATGAATTGCTTCTTAGGAATAATAAACACTTCCCCTGCTTTTACGATTGGATGGGGTTCGATTTCAATCTTACCATTTGCACCATAGAAAGCTAATGACTGGACTCCGTTTTCTGCTTTGGCATTTTTGTAAGATTGATCGTATCGTCTCAATCCTGCTTCAGTTGCCGCTAATGTGTTCCAAGCACTGATAGGAACATAAGCACAAACGTCTTCCATCAATCCTTGAGCCACTGCATTTTCAGTTGCTGAAATGATTGTGGACAGTGATAAAGCACCACTTGCAGTATATTCGTTTCCTTTAAAGAGAGTATAGGTTGTGTTTACTATACCGAATAGAGTTCCAGAAGTAGTAATGATTTGATCAATACCTAGGAAATCTTTTCCTTTGGATGAATTGAAATACACTCTTATTCCGCCATCAAAATTTGCTTCTGCTACTGCTAATAAAGCAGTTACGCCTGTAGCAGTTCCTGTGAGACCAATTCTCTTATAAACTGGATCTATAGAAGAAATAGTGAAAACAGAATCAGCTCCAGAAGAAATTAAAGTAGAATTGTCTTCTTGGTAGAACTGTAATTCAGCCCCTACTTTTCCAGCCCATAAACCTGTAGACCATTCAGATCTATTAACATAATACCAAGCAGTAGTAGAAGATCTCTTTACGAATGGACCAATAGTACACGCTGACAATGCTGCTACTGTTCCAGATGCGGATGCTGTTGCCGTGAAAGTCTTAGCTCCCGTTACTGTAATAACTCCAGTAGATAGTGCTACTGAGTTTCCAGAATCGTCGGTAAAACTTACAGTATCGCCTGTTGTTAATCCATGGTTATTTGCAGTAGTTACGGTTACTACAGTTGTAGCTCTTGCAAAAGTTGCCACACCAATAGAAGATCCACTTGATCCAGACCCTGAACCGTTTCCAAGAGAAGATCCACCGTAGAAAGCAGATAACTCAAGTCTGTTAGACATTGACTCAACCATATTTTCAAAGAGAGTAGAAGTTGCATCTGCAAAGGCTTCTTTATTGGAAGTTGCGGCGGCGGCGGCTTTATATGAAATCTGAGATTGGAGAACTTTTTCCGCACCTCTTACTTGTGCGTTTTTTGTTCCCATTGCCAATGCACCATTTAGAGCAAAAGCTGTTCCATCCCCATCGTTGTAAGTAAACCCTTGTTCAGCTTGGAGAACTACAGGAACATTGTAATAATCCCCTAGTTTTTTACGTCTTTCGAATGGAACTTCTTTGATGAATTTTGCAGACTCTGGAATGAGATTGATTAATGAATCCCCATAGATTTGTTTGTAAAAGCCGTTAAGTGTGGCTAGTGTGTTTGCTGACATCGTTATACCTCGATAATTTTATTGATGCAATTTAAAGACCTGCTAGTCTCGGTATATCGAATCAGCTTAGACCCTTGTTGTAGTAGTATTGCAGATAAATTTTAGCTTATAATCTTGATCTATATCGACCAATTATAGGAATTTTGCCATACTATTTTTTATTGTCAAGCAAAATATTAAAAAAATCCCTCTGGAGGGGAGGGACAAAGTTTTTTGGAAAATCGGGAAAACAATGAATAATTATGACCTAATGCGTTCAGCCAATTCTTTCCTCCACTCTTCTTTGGTCAATTTTTTGTTAGTTTGTTTTGGCTTGGGTTGAGATTGGCTAGGTTGAGATTGATTTGTTTTAAGCCTTGCAAGATCATCTTGTCTAATTTGCTTAAGTAGATCCTCCCCAATATAATTAATTCTTTTGTTGGGATCCAATGACTTAAGAATTTGTGCATTGAGATTTCTAAAGTCTTCCTCAACTAATGGAATAATCTGTTTAGGATTAATTGCAATTCCCTTTTGTTCAGCAATTAGCATGTAGTTTGCAATCCTTTTCACAACCTCGGGACTTCTGGGGAGAGAACTGCTTTCCAGTGCGTCAATAATCTGACCTGTGATTTCTTGTTCGGCCTGTTGCACTGCAAATTGCATTTGTTCTTGCTCTCTCCGGGAGAGTTCTTCTCTGTATTGCCTTTCTAATTCTTCCTTCTCCGATCGGACTCTTCTAAGTTCTCTCTCATTTTCAGGTAACATATCTTCCTCAATTGCCTGAGTTAGATATTCTTCTGCAAGTTGTCTAGGATTGTAACCTGCTTTTTCTAGCAATTGCCAAGGATTTGTTTGAATTAAGTCTGCAATCTCTTTGACTAGCTTCTCTTGATGTCTTGCGTTACGTGTAGCAATATCGGACGTTTTTTGTGCTTTATAACTGGACACCATGGTCTTAAATTCTTTATCAGTAATCGGTTCATTCTCTGGCAAACCCCATAGAGCTTTAAGTTGCCTCTCATTGATTTGCATTATTTGACCGCCTACTTCTACTTTGGCTTCTCTAATTGGTATCTCGGGAGTTGGCTGTACTACTTCCCCTGATTCCTGTATTTCAGACGGGACTGACTCTTCAATCGCTTCTGTTGCTAATTCTTCCATATTTCTTCCTTTTATTAAATTGTATTTTTTGTATAAAATTTATCATAAGCATATTCTGCATTTCTTAAAGCATCTTTGATAGCTTCTTCATATCCATTCCTAGTTTCTGTAACATATTTATTATAATATATTGGCAAAAATATTTTATACAATTCAAAAAGTTTATCTTTGTCTCTCATACTGGAACCGCACTTGCTCCGCTTGGAGTCTGATATCGCTCTCCAGTCATTGGATTAGTTGGTAAGTTTGGTAAAGCTCCAGTGACTTGCTCTAATGGATTCTCTTGTCCTGCTTGTGATACTTGTGGGATTGACGGTTGTTCGGGAGTCTGAGGAGGTAAGTTTTGCATTCCTAGTATTGCGAATAAATCTTTGTCTCCTGATCGCATTTGGTCAATATGCTTTTGAATATGACCCAATGTCGATACAACCAAATCAGGATTATTCCTTGCCTCTGGACTGTCCAGCAGTTGCTTATGTTCTTGGATGTGCATAGGATGATTGTCAGTAACCAATACAGGAGGATCTATGCCATCGCTCATTTGTTCATTCTCTTGTGCTATTAACATCAATTGTCTTTGAACTGGATCCATGATTGAGTCCAATCGTCCATTTTGTAAAACTGCGAAATACATATCTGAATTCTTTACAAATCCGTATTGCAATAAAGTGTCTGCTATTTGTATCTTCCCTGCCGTGGTCTTAGACAAGGGGTTACCCATATCAACTATTACTCTTTGTACATTCTCCAAGTCTGATCCTTTGAATTCCTTCATATATGGAGTGTTCATCTTTCCTACTATCGTAGCTACTCTTGGAACTGCCGCATAAGATTTTAACATATTAATAATTGCTGTTCCCGAGTCCTCCAATAACTGGACATATCTTTGTTGAGTTAATTGTAAGAACTGTATTGCTTGTGATGCAACCAATGCCAAGGCCGCCCCACTCTTTAAGCTTGCTTCTGGATTTCCTCTTACTACTGAGTTAATTCCTGAAATAGATTCCATTTCATTAACTAACTCTTTGTAACGATTAAAGATTTCAACGGGTGTAGCCGTAAGGTTCATTGGTTCAGGCTTACCCATCTTAGGATCATACTGGACTATGTTTAGTCCTCCTGATAATTCCTCGACATCAAGATTGGATCCTTTTGGAACCAATACATTTTGTACTCCAAAGGCCTCTTGATTAGTTTGAATTGTAGATGCTAATCCATCGACTGCTCTCTGAATAGGAAGCATATCAAAACTAACTGAATATCCAAAAGGACTAGCATAAATTGACCCTGGATGAAGTGCGTAAACTGGTATTTCTGGGTAAGGAATATCGGAATCAAATAATACTGTTCCGCCTTCGATAAATTCTGAGTATCTCCCGTTTGGAACCGATTGGGTTTTGTCATGGTAGAATCTATAGAGAGGAATCAAATCAGAATCAGTGATACGGTAGAAGTCAAGGAAGTCATTCTTAAGATTTCCTGAAGTCATTTCTGAGTTGATAATATCATCTTGAAAGTCTGGATACTTCTTTGCTAATTCATACTTGTTTACAAATTCTCTGACTATTAACCAATTGCGATCCTCAAACTTTCTGAGATATGGATGTCTAATAATATCAATTCCAGAACATGAAGTAAATTTAATGTCACCTTCTCGGATCGGTTCATTGTTTTGTCCTACGCCGTATTCCCTTCCTAATGCTACATCCCAATTTAATACAATGTAACCTTCACCCGACCATATAGCAAACTCAACCGCATCGGCTACATATCTTTCTAGTCTCTTCTCTCTCATGTAATAATCGAGAAGACCTTGTGCAAGTTTAGTCTGTGCTTGACTTGAGTAATCGTTATTGACTGCCCTTGCATCAAATGCAGGCCTCTGTGATACTGTAATAGATAGGATTGCTTGTAAGATAGAACGATAGTGATTGACAAAAAGAAAACTATACTCCCCCGCTTCTCCTCCCCTGACTGTATCCCCTAAGTGATAGCCTGCCCTAAAGTATTGTCTATATGACTTACGCCATAGATCTAGCATTCCATTAATGCGAACATATTGATAGTAGTCGTCCACTTTCTTTTGGAGTTCTCCTCCAAGTTCATCAACTGTTAAGTTTGCGAAATATACTGCGTTTTGTTCTAGTTTTGTTTTAGCTAACATTATCTTTTTCCTGTTCTATTTAATACATCACCTGTTGGCAATGGCTTGTCTAATTTAGACCACTCTCCTGCAGGAGTTACTGGGTTAGAATACATAGAATCAGTCCCCGCAGTTATGTGAGACATTTTCTTAAATTGATTGTCCCAATGTCCTCTTTTATCTGGAACCATCCCAGCATTTATTGCACCTTGATAGTCATAATCAAGACTATTTAAATCAATTTTATTTGATAATTTCTTTAATGCTTGAATTCTAGCGTTTTTTGATACACCCTGACCATGCAATGTATCGAATAATTCATCTACTGTTTCAGCCATTATTTTTCCTCGTATTCTTTTATTATTTCTTCTATATTATTATCTATAAAATTTATCATTTCTTGGTATTCCTCTGTTTGGTATTCTTTAACTATGAGCATTTCTAGCCAATCGCCATTAATACGTATCTCCCATGGATCGTTATATCTTTGTCTAAGATAAATTTTATATTCTTTTTCATTTGCCGTAAATGTTTTATAAATTTGAGATTGACACCATATAAGATCAATATCCCATCCGTTTTCTATTCTACATTTTTCGTGAAATGGGTATTCTTTTCTCATTATTAAAAATCCTTATGTCTTACTTTATAAATTGGTTTATTTTTAGATATAAGCTTAGCAAAGTAAACTAATTGGTCTAATTCTCTCATAATAAAAATATAAGAAAAAAATAATTTTGTTAAATCGTTTTTATTGTTATAATCTAAACTATTGATATTTAATTCGTTTATTTTATTTCTCAATAAATCTATTTGCTCAATAATTTCACTGCAAGTATAAACTATTCTTTCGTTCTTAAATTTAATTTTTATAAAATTTGGTATAAAATTATTATTCATTATCTTCTTCCAAACATTTTTCTAATTTTTTGCATTTATCTATTATGCTATTACATATAATAGGGTACCATAATTTTAATTGTTCTAATATCAATTCATAATCTGTATTATAATTAATATCGTATTTCTTAATTCCTTCTAATTGACCCAGTAATCCTTCTTCATATCTTAATTTTAATTCTTGTAATTTAAGTTCTATATATGTAATATAAGCATATGGATTTTTTGGATTTTGACCTTCTATGTCAAATTTATAACGAAGTATTTCTTGTAACGATCTAACACGAAATTTTATTTCTATATCAGTACGTAACATTGATATATCATATATATCCTTAAAACTTAAATTGCTAATTTCCCCATATCTGTATCCAAATTTTGTATTTAATCCTTTTAATGAAATCATCTCCTAAACATCCTTTTTATATTTGCTCTCTCACTTGATTCTCTCTCGAAGTGAATATAATGTGTACTCGGTAAAGCCGTACTAGTAATGGGAATTGGATTAGAATACTGATCTATATTCCGAACCATATAAATCAAACTTGCAAGAGCGTCAAAGTGTCCGTACATATCTGACACATCGAATTGATTTCTTTGCTTGTTCCAAATCCCTGCCCTAAGACATCCTATTAGTTCTTGGCATCTCTCCGAGACATATAATCTTCCCTGTGCTATGAAAACTCTAAGCTCATTGACCATTGCCAAGAGAGTATCTTTAGAGGTTGGGGCGAAGTGCACGCCGTGCATTAATGACATATCCTGTAATAGTATAACATTGTTATTATCTGCAATACGTCTAGGCTCTACCATTCCACTAAATAACTCTTCCTCTTTGGCTACTATCGTCTTTGCAATCAAATCTGTTGTCGTGTCCTGTCCCGTCAATATAGACTCATCCACTACTTGCAATATTGATTTCTTAAAATCATAATATCCATACAATATAGCTGTCTTATGCCTTCCTCCGATATCCATTGAAATATAATTATGGTAGTACATTCTCCAAGCGTCTAGCTCTATATCTCCAACATAAGAATCATTCCATTCTGGAACAATAACAGACATTTCATCAACTACGAATTCACATAAGTATTCTCTCTTCCATGTGGTCGAGTTGACTCCGCCTGCCTCATTGCAATACAAATCTATTGTCTCTTGTTTAAGACTTTTGTTGTCGTAAATAGTAAATTTAGAATAATAATTTCCCCATATTGCCTCTTGACATAGCCTAGGAAAATAATGAGCTGGAGTTCTCGGAGGAGTGCTTGAAATGATAGTTCTCCCCCCTGTGGTCAAAGTTTGAGGCATGAGAATATCTTTGAGAACATACTCCAAATCTGAGATACTGCCTGCCTCATCAATAAGATTAAGATCGCTTCTATGCCCTCTAAGGTTCTCTGCATTATTATTGTCACACCCTGCTATATGTATCTCGCTTCCATTCTGAAATACATACTTAGAATCTTGTGTCTTGAATACTGGTTTATATTTATCAGGACAGTCATTTAATATTTCTACCATGATAGGCTGTATAATTTCTTTTAATTGTTTTTGTGTGGGAGCCGCAAACCTTATAAGTTTGTTCGGGTTTTGTAATGCTTGTTCGATTGCCAATAAGCAAAGTATAAATGATTTTCCAAATCTTCTAGTACAATTAATTACATGTTTGATAGAATTAGATTGTTTAATGTGGTCATACAATTTAATCTGATAAGGCAAGAGTTTATAGTACAAATCTCCAACTTCCCACGATTCCAGGATTAGTTCATTGTATAATAATCTTTCCTTAGAAATTGCGTTCATCCGTTATTATCGCTCATGTCTAATCTTAATTTATCAATTAACATTCTTCTCTCTTCTGGACTCAATTTTTCTCCACTTGTAATTGACTCACCCTTAGAAGTGACATCAATGCTTTCCAATGGCTTACCTAAGACTCGATCCCATATTTTACTTATGTGGTCAACTTCTCCACTATTTGCAAAATTGCTTAGTGTCTGTCTTACACCTTGTTCTATAAGATTTACTGGAGGATTAGAATTTAATTCTTTGAGATTAGTAAATGCAAACTTATGATAAGATGAAATAAGCTGTTCAATACTTGCCTCTTTCATTGCTCGGATTTCTTCGGGAAGTTTTGGTCTTCCTGTAGGGTTTCTTACTTCTCCTTTTTTGATTGGAATTAAATTTTTAATTCCTGCATTCTCTTTTTTTGCTCCTTTTTTAGATGTGGATTTCATTTTCTTTTGCCTTTCCTCAAAGGTTCAAAATATTTCCTCCAAACTATCTCAGCAATGACAAGAACAATGACAATTAATACAAAACAAAATATCATAGCTTTATGTATTGCATTCATTTATACAACCATCCTGAATATTTGTATAATTCTTTATTTCCTTCATATGTTCTATTATTAGATTTAAATATTAAATTATTATTGTAATATGTAATTTTAATCATCATAATTTTACTATATAATCACAAATATCATCTGATTGTTTTCTAATATCAAATATATTTTCATCTGATTTTAAAAACTGAAAATATCTTTTAAATAATTCCTCTCGTTCTTTATCTCCATAATAAATTGGGATTTCAAATTTTCTTTTTTTTGATATAAAACTAATTATCCACAATGTACCATATTTTATTTTAATTTGACTATGAATATCTGCAATTTTATGTTCTTTAAATAATATATGCTCAATTAAATTTATGCTAACTAAATACTCTTCTATAATTAAATCTTTTGATATTTCATTAAATTTTATATATTTCATTATACAATCTTACTCACTGGCTTACTCGACCACATACGACAAGACCAATACTTAGGACTCGTCTTATCCTTAGCATCCTCGCAATTATGCCGAGCTCTAAAGTTAACTTTCCTCTCTGGATCATCTCTCTTAATAGATAATTCAGGATCCCCAAAAGTAACTTTAACAATCTTTCCTGTCTGTTTGCTCTTAACATATACTCCAAATTTCTTGTTAGATCCTTTTGGCAATCGAAAAGGTTTATTGAGTATCTTATCCATCTCTCCTCCTCATTCCCTGAGCTACTCGAATATTACTAACTTGATCCTCCAGCAACCTCACTCTCTCTTTCAGATCCTCTATATTGATATCACTATCTAACTGCTTAGGATGTCGTATTGCATTTAGGTACAAATAGGCTGATACAATCTCGGAGGAAATTATAACCAAAGCAATAGACAACCAAAGCATAATTAATTTATGTCACTCTCTTTATTTTTGTCAAGCAATAATTTAATGGCTACCTTATCTGGACGCTCAATAATCTTCCCGATCTCATTCATTCCGTTCTTTTTTAGCCATTTAATTGCCCTAGCATTATTACTGTACAGATAACATAAGAATCCGTCATCATTCTCATTCTCTAAATATTCCCAAAATAATTTTAAATTCTCATCGCTTCTTTTTTCTGGATGTACTCCAAAACTATATAAAATATTATCACCATGTGCTTTCATCCATACTGCATAATACTTTCTTTCCTCATCGACAAAGATATAGCTACTTGGATATTGAATCAAACATCCATTAAGTTTTATAATAATTTGATCTGATATATTTTGATTATACATTAAGAAATCTATATCACAAAATTTTTTAATATCCTTATCTAAATCAAATATATCTCTTATCAATTCTCTATGATTTTTTTGCATGGTTCTCCATAATCAAATCTATAATCTTTGCACTATATCCGGATACTGTATAACTATCTTTACTTATTCGCATGAAATGATCCGTCGTTAATCTTACTATTTTATATCCACTCAAAGTTATAAGATTGTATTTCTCAATGTCATTTTTGTATCCCGCTCCTCTCTGATGCCTCCCATTGATCCATTGTCCGCCCTCAATTTCAATTACGACATTATAATCAGGAAGGTAAAAATCACACGCATATCTCCTATCCTTAAAAGGCTTAAATTGTCTTACAAATTTAATATTCTTAAATACTAACCATTGAGCGAAAGGATCTTCTAGCTGAGCCCTCTTCCTTGGGAGTATTGGATTGTTGCCATTCATGTAAGGCATTAAAACTCAACCTCTTCCTCGAGTCCAAAGTTGGCATCATTGGGATTACTAATCTTCTTAACTAACTTCTCAAAGCTATTTGCCACACATGTTGTCTTATACTGTTTCTTGCCATCAGCTCCATCCCATGACTCGATATCAAGTTTACCGCTTACTTGAATTCTATCGCCTTTCTTCAGATCTTGCATTAGTTGAGCAGTTTTTTCCCATGCCTTAACACGCACAAACATTGACTCGTTTGGTCGCTTGTATACTCCGATGTCAAACTGGACAAAATCTTTGCCGTTGATTTGTTTATGCTCTACATCCTTGGTAAGATTACCTACTAAGATTAATAAATTTCTCAAATCATGTCTCCATTATCTCTGCTTTCTAATATTGCCTTATAACTTTCATTTAATTTATGTTCTAGTGCTCTTGTGTATGTAATTAGTTCATTTAAATTAAATATATATTCATCTTTGACTATAATTAATTCGTCATTATAATCTAAATCATACATATAACCTATTACATTATCAAAATAACTATCAATTCCACATAATATATGTTTTAATTCATTATCCATTTTCTAACTTATCCCTTAATGCTCTGACAGCAATAATAAAATCATATATATAATAATGTAAATATAAATTACTTTGCAGTAAATCGTCCATGCTTGTCATACAAGAAGTAATATATTCCATTTCTTTTAAATTATTATCTATTAAATATAATATTCTTTCTAGTTCATTATCCATTACTCATCAACCTTCTTTTCAAGGTTCTCAATCTCTCTGCCTAAATACCAAATAGCTTTCTTTAAATCCTCAATAGTTCCCTCGATAGTTGGGTGTTTGATGCCTGCCCTCAATACATACTTAACCACATTACCAAGATTAAAGCCTAATTTGTAATACTCGATTACCTTAATGGGCTCATGTGGGTTCTCTTCGCCGCCATAGTATTCACTCATCATTAATCACACAAATAAAATAATATATAGCCATAATCCCAATAGTTGCAGTAGTGCAATACGCCAAATATTTAATCAATATCTCTGTTGTCATTCTTCCCTTTCCTCAAACATACTCACCCTAATATCCTGATCGGCTAAATGTTTTTTCAAACCTTTTTTAAACTTTAAGTAATCGTCATACTTACAAGTCAAGTTAATGTAAGACAGGGCACAGGATGCCGTTTCTCTCAATTCATTAATATCAAGATCTTTCATTATCATATCACCATAAAGAATTTTATAGTGAGTATTGAATTCGTCTTGTGTCATATCAACCTACCTATTATCAATCCAGTAATAAATCCAATTAAAGTAAATGTAATAATCATTATCACCTTGCTTTGCATTTCAGAATCATGCTTATTAACTAATTGCATATATTTTAACTCTCTGTCTATTTTATCTTTGCTGTTTTGTATTTCTTCAGGGCTCATTGTTTATTATCTTCCAAAGTTTAGATTTATTTGTTAAATTCATTTTGCGAATTTCTTTTATTAAATTTTCGTCTATTTCCCTTTTTAGATAATATATTTTTTTAACTTTTGTAAAAAACTTTGCAAACTTATATTCGCATGAATTAATAATATTAACCGCGTGTGCCTTGCCGCAATCAAACATTTTGCAAATTTCTTGTAAATCGTAATAATTTTCTCTTGGCTCCGGTGTCCAATCAGGCCTTTTGAATTGTTTGTAAACTGGAGGCAATGCAATACGCTTTCTCTCGTCGAGTTCTGCTTTGATTCTATCCAAGTCATCCATATTATAATATAATCTCGATCCGTTTTTTTTCGATCTAATCCCATACTTAATAACAAAATTATTAAATGTCCCTTGTCCTACGCCTAAGTATTTCTGTGCTTCTGTTTTATTCATTGTTTTTCTCCAAAAATAATAAATTATATTACCAAATAAATTGCAATCATTTTTTAGATTTATTAATCAAAAAATACAATCTGTCATACTCTTCCTGACTCGGATCCTTGACCATAAACAATTTATTCATCTCTATAGATTCTTCAGGTGTAAGATTTGCCTTAATTGGTTTTGGCAATGGCTCATGATTAAGCTCTGGCTTGTTGTCCATGCGTCTAAGGATATCAGTTGCCCTTTGATGAAATTTCATTTTCTCTTCTTCGCTAAAAATGTTTTGCATGTCGGCAATCCTACTGGCTTCCAGTTGACGTATTTTTTTATCGTGTTCAATTTTTATTTCGCTCACCTTCTTCTTGGCATCCTTGGCAACCAATCTGCAAACCTCACTATATACACCGTCGATGTCGTTCGAGAACCCACCCAAACAATATTTGAAGGTTGGGTTGCAATTCAGATAAAGGATCAGGTTGGCTCTAGTGATTTCTGGGAAAACTACCTCCCGATAAGGCTCGCCATATTTTTTAATCACATAAATCTTAAGCATAGCCTCAACCGCTTGGTAGATCCGTTTGGCTATGCTATCCCGCTCATCTTTACCCGAAGACATATATTTTCGGATCATATCCCCCAAGATCTCAACGTCCTTAGAGTCTTCTTTAATCACAAAATCTTTTGGTAGCTGATTATATATTAAATTCAAAATTCGGCGAGGGTTATTATCGAAGCCTATGCCCACCCTACCAAGGAAGTCTTCGGACACTTCTAAGAGGCTTTCTATAGTTAATTTCGGTATCATTATGTCACTTTGTAGATTGAGTTCTTGCTCTACTTTGGCGATTTCATTCGAGTAGTGTGTATTAATCTCTTCCTGCTTGGTTCTGATTGCTAACTGTTTGGGGTCTTCTGGCTGTAGTGCTTCGTCGATGTTAAAACCTAACATCCTAGCAAGCTCATATTCTTCTTTAGAGAATTCCCTGGGAATATCTATGTCCTGAGTGTGTGCTAAATTTTTTGGCAGTTGTTCAGTTTTTTCAAACTGTTCAATTTTCTCCTCGAGTGCTTTATTATTCTCACATTTAATATTATCTTTAATATCATCTTTATTATTATATATAGTGATGCCATTTTCCACACCACAAGAGATTGGATTTTCCGATCTCTTAGGTTGGATTTCCTTGTGACTTGGGTCGGAAAATGCCACCACAAGAGATTGGATTTTCCTGTCACTGGGAAAGTCTACTTCTTGTGTTGGCGTTTCCGATCTGCTTTTTACCTGCTTTAATTTCTCTCTATTTTCTCTTGTTCCTGACTCCATTGACATTAGTTCTATTATTCTTTGATGATTTATTGAATAATAATGTTTTGCAGGCATACCTTTTGTCATTACTGAGATAGTTTCAGAATTCTTTAATATTTCTATTGATGATCGTCTCTTATCGGCTGATATAAATAGATTCTCTTCAATAACTTCTGATTTATGATAAAAGTATTTCTCTTCTATCAATTCTGACCTTATATAATGATAGTTATCCTTAGAGATTAATTCAGATAGTAGAATCGTTGGGACCAATCCAAGATGACTTGCTAGATGTTTATTCACTAACCAATAAGCATCATCTTTAAAAGTTTTAAGTAATTCTTTTCTATAATCAATGTTTTTTTGATTGCTTTTTTCGTGTGGTGTGTTATTCATTTCTTATCCTTTGATTGAGTTTGTTGTTGTGAGTCTAGCAGGTTGGTAGCCTACTAGACTTTAGTTTGTTGGCTAAAAGGGTGTAACAAAAAAATACACCCTTTTAACTTTCTATCAAATAATTTACTTCAATTTTTTCCATAAGATTTTGATATTTCTTAGATAAATAAACATAACCTTCAGGAGTGATTAAAATCTTTTCTCTGGACTCTTCATTTTTAATCACTCTCTGAATTTTAAAATATTTAGAATATTGTTGATATGGATGATTTCTATTTGGATGATCCATAAGAATTCCATCATTTCTTAATATTTCTAAAAACTTATTTTTACCTACAATTATTTTAAAGTTATCAATAAACTCTTTTACGCTAAAGTTTGTCCTATGCCCTATTATACTATTTGCCAACTCTATTTTTGGTTTTTGCTCTATCAATAATGCTTTCTGTTTTTCGATTAGCTCTTGTTGATCTGCGGCAAGTCTCAAGGCTTCAGCAAATGTCTTAGGGGTTCTAATCTTGTTTTCTTCAGATTTAATTTCTATTAAAAACTCAATAGCCTTAGAAGTAAGTCTTAGCTTGGATGCAAGTTTAATGATACCTTCTTTAGACCATAAAACTGTTTCTTTTAAACCTGTCGAAGTTCCGACGGGTTCCATTTTCCAATCAATTCCTTCAATAAAGAAATCTTTATTGTTTGATTTGCAATCTCTTATTGTTGTTTCGCTACATTCAAATCCTTCTGCTATTTGCTTGCTAGTATATTCAAATTGAATATTGTTGGTTTGCATTCTTAAAATATTAGGATCATTTTGATTAATTACTTGATGTTCCATTATTGGACTCCTTTAATGAGTCCCGATGTGGGTAGATATGAGGAAGGTTGCCTATGTGATCTTCGCCCAAAGATCTACCCGATGTGGGCGCATCGGGCTTAGTGCTATATTATGTTGCTTGGGTTTTTTGTAAAGTTATATTTTACAAATAACTGTCTTTTTCTCTCGATCTGCAATCAAATATCAAGTACTCTAATAAATCGGTAATAGTCAAAAATACCAAATCTTCCTCCGCGTAATTAGACTGGCATTCATTTTCCTCATTATAATATGATACTGTGTAAAATACTGGCTTTTTTTTGAAAATTGTAATACCTTCAATAATGCCTTTATAAATTCTATCATTTGATAATATATAAACAATATCATTGAGATTATGCTTGTTCATTCTGTTCTCCTTTATAAATTTCAAGTAGTTCTAGCATTGCCACTCTTGTCTCATTTAGTGATCTTCGAGTCTGCTTTAGCTGATCCTTTTCTTTTTTGCTTAGGATACTTTTCAGGGATCGCTCTAGATATGCCTCGACTGTAATCAATGTTATTAATTCGCTTTCTATTTGTGTTACAGTCATACTTCCTCCAGTTCCAAATTATTTTTTATGTAACTCTCGATTCCAGAATGCTTTGTCTTGAATCGTTTTATCCATGCCTCATACTCAAACCACTTGTTAGTAGACAACAAGAACATCTTAAGATCTGTATTCTCGACAAGTAATTTGCTTAACATATTGTTTGCAGCATTAACGTCATCTTGGTTTTTGTCTCCCAAGACGTCATACACTGTTTTATTTGCTATGTCAAAGTAGCGTTGATTCATTTATTATTCTCTATATGTTTTTTATATAATTTTTTTATTTTATTATGAATTTTATTGTTAATTTTATTTAAATTTTTTTCAATTTCTATTAATTCCAATTCATCCTTTTTTGTAATTTTTTGATTGATAAAATTTTTTACCAATAAATCAATTTTAGCATATTCTAAATATTTTTTAGAAGAAGATAATTCTATTATTTTGCTTTCAATTTCTCCAAAATTTATTTTATTTTTCATTATCCCCTTCCCTTTAATCCTAATGTATCCCAAATCTTATCCACTGCAGTAATCAGAAGCCGTTGTTTCTCGGCTTCCTTTAGTGCTTCCTCTTTGGTCAATTCGTGACGTATTACTAATCGACCTTGCTTGTAAAGGTAGTATTCTTTGCTCAAAATATGGCCTCTTCATCCTTGGATTTTTTCCCATTTAATATTGATGTTTGTATTTGTAGTTTCCAGTTTCCATTGATCGCAATCAATTCTTTCTCTTGATCTTGTGTTACTGTGATAGATCCTATCTCTATTGCATCACATATGCTACTGAACATCGAATTGATGAAGTGCTCATATTCCTCAAAGAGATCTTGTGGTAGCTTATCAATGTATTTCTGGAAAGTCCCATTTGCTTTTATAAATCTACTAATATCGAATTGAGCTATTGATTCTGATATAGCAGTTTTATATTTACTAAATGTCTCTTCTAGGCTTGGTTTTGTTGGTTCTTTTGCTACTGGTTTAGGTTCGGGCTTATTGGGTTCTGGCTTATTAGGTTCTGGCTTATTGACTTCAGATTTATTAATCTCGATCTCGTGTCCCATTTCCTCAGCAGGGGTAGTTTCAAGTCCAGCGTCCATCAGGACAACTACATGAGCAAAAACTGACCTTGCCGCTCGTGACATACTACGAGTTTGTGCCATGGCTCTACGTGCGAATAGTGGACGATTTGCCCAAGTTTTCTCATCATCTCCAACAAATCCTTCGGCCTCACCCAATATGACACCATCGCTAATACGTCTTACAATGCCTTTTGCAGAGATCCCGCCGTCAACCTGCTTAACATCACATGCCGATAAGTTACATCCATGGGCAGTAGCAATTGCCATCCAACCCTCAACTGGAACATATTTTCTATTTTGGATCTTGATTGATGTTCGAGTGACTATCTCTTTACATGCACCAGCGACATCGGTACTTCTTTTTATGTTTGCAATAGGATTATTACTATCTTGGATTACTAATTCGTTATTCATTTCTATTCCTCTTTATTATCTGTATGATATATTTATTGTTTAATGCTTGGATAAATTCATCAAGCGTTAAATATATGTGTTCGTGATGCACGCTACATGGCTTCGCGAAATAAGTGCTATGGATTCTATACATTCTGTCATACCATCGTGATATTGACATAACAAATCCTTGAGCAACAATTCCGCAATGTTCGAAATAAACAGACTTAGTAATCAACTTAAATTCTTTTTCATACACATCGGGGTTTTGTTGCATGTAAACACGCTTAGACATATTTTCGATTCCGTCCTCACATAAACTATATTGCTGATTTAAGCGGATCATTTTATATTTTTGTTCATTAGTCATGTCATCAGTAATATACTTTTCTTTTTTTAGCACTTCGATATCTAATGCATAACGCTCATTTAATTCTTTTTCGTTCATTCAAAGCTCCTTCAGTTTGCCATTGGCATAGTTTGCCAAAATCATGTTTACTATACTTCTCTTTGTTATATACTCGGGTTGTATTCCAGTTTCTTCCGAGTAACGCTTTTTTACTTTTGTAATTGTTACGTCATCTATTGGGATAGATGACCAGCTTAGTTTTTTCTTAGTTTTCATTATTCTGCCTCCTGTATTTCATAAAAAACGTCATTAGAAAATTCCCAAACCTCATGATTAGCGTCTCCTGAATTATAATAAAATAATCCTGTCTCCGATCTATAGGTAACTGTTTCGTTGCCTCTAACAAAATTCTCTTTATAATTTCCACCAACTATAGTACTATTTAGTTGGGTATAGCCTTCTGATATTAATTTATTAACTGCTTCGATTTCCATGTGTTTGATCTCCTCTGATCTCTTTAATAAATATATCGTAATCTACCCAGAAAAAAAGTAAACAAAAAAAATAAAAAAAAGAAAAAAAATAAAAAATAATTTACTTAAGTTTTTTTGCAACATGAAAGATATTATGTCTAGGAGACAATAACATGCAAAACAAATCAAAATTCTTTGAGTTTTTTAAAACCAAACGATTAAAACTATCTTTAGTAATATTTTTTGGAACCATCGGGGTAGTATCCAATTACTCTGCTTTAAAATACTTTCTTGGACAGACTAGAATGGATTTTATAGGATCAGAGTTTAGTCTTACTATTTACGCTATCGGAATCACTATGGCTCTGGACGTCAGCATTATAGTATTTCATTTAGCTAGGATTTACCCATTAATGTTCGGTTCGTCAATGCTCGCTTTTATGATTTCTCTGGGAGCCAATACGACTACTTATTTCGCTTGTGCCGGATCTTGCAAGAATGCCTTGGATGACCTCGGAACTATTATGATGTTTGGGCAATCGCTTGTGATGTCAATATTGCCGATTATAATTATTATCTATCTTACTGAATTGGCTGTAAAGCAGTATGATTCTGAGATTGGAAATACTGAAGAAACATATAAAAATAGTTGGAAAAATATTAAGCTAGATTAGAATTGGATTAATTGCCAAGAGAAAGTGTAATTTCTTTAGAAATTATTAGACTAGTAACGACCGACGGTATCCCATTGATACCATGTATGGCCGTCCATATGCCTGGCTCCATGCCTTCCATATGGCTAGTCTCTCTTGGTTAAAATTTATTATACTCAAAATGCATTAAATCTTTTCTTCTGAACTTTTCCCCACTAAGAAAATTATACTCACCCCAAACCTGAATAAATGCCGTGCTGAATGGTTTTAACCCATCGGCCAAACATTCTTCTCGTGACTTACCTAATGGGTTTTGTGATGCGTTAAAATCTAATGCCGTCCCGAAGGCATGGTTACTCAAAATCTTCTTGTGTTCAAGGCCTCTAATATACCTAGGATTAAAGCATCCATCATAGGAAATAATCTCATTGATTAACTTTGTCCTAACAAGATCATTAAAGACCTTGCAAAGATCCTCCATAATGATTTTATTACAGTAAATTTTATTTGGTAACTTTTTGTTTACCTTGGCATATTCGGTAAAGTCAAGCATACCCATATTGACTCTTTGAAATGCCTGAAGTTTTTGGGGAGTCTCCATGACATTTCCATATTTTAGCTCGGCTTTACTGGGCATTGTCTTCTACAAAGAAATTGCTTAGAATCTTTCCTACTGCTCCAATAATCATTACAAATAATCCTAGCTCTGGTTTATCATTAACAATAGAAGCACCTGTGGCAATCTGTGCCCCGTATTGCATAATATCACCAACCTTGCGTATGCTAGATGGGGTAGGTTTATAGTATCCACTTAATTCAAATTTCATATTATCCTCACTTTACTTTTATAAGTAATTGCTTAACATCGGCCTTAATTTCTCTTAGCTCGTCTTTAATTTCCTGTATCACTTTTCTGTCTTGTTGTGCTTCGCTTTCTAGCTTTACAATTCTTACTTCATGTGTGTAATACGCTACCGTCAAAGATACAATAAATGACCCATATGTTATTATATCTTTAAAATCAAGATTGAATTGCATCATATTTCCTTTTATAATATTCTTTTCTCCAATTACAATTTTTGCATAATAATTGATATTTATTATTATTTATATCATAATGAATAGCATTTTTTCCTTTTGTTAATTTTCTTTCAATAGCACCATCATTATTTATATGGTCTATATCTAAAACTACATAATCAGTCTCTCCGCAAGATATACATTTACCACCTAATAATTTTATAACCTCTTTTCGTTTATTAGATCTCCATAATGTGTTAAATTTATTTAATTTATTTTTATTATTTATATAATATTGTTTTTGATATATTTTTTTATTTTCTTCTGTCTTTTTTGATTTTAATGATATAGTATATTTAAGTGAACATGATCTGCATCTTAATTTTAAATGTCTATTTCTTTTTATATCATATTTATTATAATATTTTTCTTTATTGCAATCAATACAATTTGTAATTAAAACAATTTCTTTATTTTTATTTGAAATATAATTCATTTTTTCTTTTTAGGTTTAACTATTTCTTTTGCTACTTTTTGCGAAATTCCCACTTTTTTGCTAAATTTTGGCGAATGAATAACGGCTTGCATTAATCTCTCTTGTGCCTTGCTTTTACTTGGCATATTATCTCCTTTATGCTTTTATATTGCATTATTAGATATTGTCAAGTTACTTTACTCTATTTTTATTATCTTGTTCAAATTTAGATTTCATTTCCTGCTTGCGTTTAACTTCGCTCGCATTGTCTGTTAAGAATTGATCTATTAATGGTTTTTGAATGCCTTGTTGTATTGGGAAAGATTGAATTGGTCGAGTTACTGCTTGTGGGATTGTGGCTTTAGTTAAGGGCTCAAATGCTTTAAGTCCTTTTAATGCGATTTCACCCCCTCTTTTTTCCACTTCACTTCCAACAATTGACCCAAGTCCTGTCCCTATTGCACCACCTGGAAGTCCTCCAATAGATGTCCCTGCCATAGTAAATAATCCAGTTAATCTATTAGATATTGATGATCCTTTTCCTCCGTATTGCTCAATATCTCTTTTAAGTGCCATATCATTTAAAAATTCATTTAATTGTAATTCATTTTCATATCCACCTGCCTTGCCGTATGCCCCAAGTCTTTTAAAATCTTTCTGTAAATTAGTATCTACTTTCCTTAATTGAGCGTTTAAAGTATTTGCTATTTTGTTCTCATCAAAACCTTTTTCAGTTGCAAATCTTTTAGTAAGATTATTCGAAAGTTCATAATCTTGTGATACTTTTTTCATTAATTTTTTATATTGTGGTACTTGTGCTTTTAAGTCTTTATCTAATGCAGCCCTTGCATTTTCTAGTCCATCTCTATATGAATCATTCTTTAAAGGATTTTGCCATCCACCAAAAGCCGTAATGTCGTCATCAATACCTTGCAATATTGGTTTTAAATTAACTCCGGGTATATTATCAGGAACATTATCAAATACTTTTATTTTATCTTCTAGCATTTTTATAGCTTGGTTTCTAACATCTGAGACACCCATGGATTTTTCTAGTACTTTGATTTGATCTTTTAATGCATTTATTGCTAAGTTTTTATCAACAGTAATATTGTCTGGTATTGACTCAACTGCTAGCTTACTATTCTTTATTGCTCTTTTTGCAATTGGATTGTCTTGCATAAAAGTTTCTACTACATTTGCTTTTGCAGGAATTATATCTTTTTTAATATTTTCTCCTTTATAAACTTTCATAATTTTTTCAATTGCTTGTGGATTTTTTTCCGCTTCCGTCAATAATTCAGATGATACTCCTAGCCCACCCTGTAATCCTTTTTTTACTGCAATGTCTGACATTTTAGGTATGAATTCTATTCCTTTTGCAATGCCCCTTCCCAATACTGGCAAAGCTCCACCCAACGCTCCACCTATCGCTACATCTTTTGCAATTTGTCCTGCTGTCTCGCCCTCTGACATTCCTAGTCCTGAAAGTGCTCCTGTCCCTACTCCCATTAGTGCCAATCTTCCAAGGCTTGCAGCTCCTGTTGCCTGTGTTGCACCCGTCGGAATTAATGCAGGAAGTACACCCCCTGCGATCTCTGACCCTGTGTAAGTGATTGGATTGGCTTCTTGTGCTTGTCTGTATGCTTGCCTTGATTCTTCTAGTGCTTTCTCGTATTCCACACCTTTAATGATTGATTCGAGCCTTGCCGTTGCTTCGTCTGCAAATCCAAACGATGCTCCTTGAGCTCCTCCACGTATTGCAGATTCTACTTTGGAGATTTGAGGAGGAAGAGCTTGAGATGTTTGCTGAATAGGTTTACTGGAAACAACATCATTTAAATTAATTCTTGGCATCTTAATTTACTCCCATGTATATCCAAATTGATCTATTATGACTTTTCTTCCGTCTTTTAGTTCTACTTCTTTTTGTTCTCTTGGCTCTAATTGTCCAGTTGCAGGATTAATTACTTGATTTACTCCAATGCCTTTTTTGGTTAATTGTTCATTATATTGATTAATTAAGGAGTCATAATCTTGCTTATTTAAATTTCCAATATTTAAATCAGTATTCATTTTATTTAACGATATTTTTGTTCCTTCAAGTATAATATCAGTAGCTTGCCTTAACGCTAAATCAGATCTAGTATTTCCAGTTGGCACAAGTTTAGAGTATGTGTCTCTCTCTTCTTTTTGAAGAGTTCCAGGACCTGCTAAAGTTTTAATCATAGGTTGAGCGGCTCTATCAAGACTAGATGAAATTGCTTGCGTATCTGTTGAAAAATCAGGAGTAATTCCCCCGATTCTTGTTCTACCTAATTTTTTAATATTATCTATCACGCCACTCATTTCAGTTAAAGCAGAAACATGTTCTTTGTATTCTGCAAGGGATTTCTTGTCAGACTTCACTTCTTTCTCTGGCTTTGTCTGTCCTATGCCACCAATCCCAATCCCACCTTTAGGAGCGATAGCTTGCATATTCTTATCTCTTATATTTTGTAATACTACTGGATCATTTAAATCTGTATAGCTATATTCCTCTGGGATTTTAAATTTTAATGCTTTCTCGAATACCAATCTTCTTCTTTTACTTTCTTCGCTTTTTGGATCTGTGAGAAGTTTAGCCCTTTTCTCATTTGCTTGCCTATCTCTCATTCCCTGAAACATGCTAGCAGATCTCATTATGTCGTAAGAATCTCCACCCATAAGACCCGTGCCAATTCCTGCAATACCTTGTGCAATCAATGATCCAAGAAAGTTTGAACTATCATCACTTGGTTCTTTTGGCATTTGCTCTTCTGGTAACACTTGAATACCTGCATTACGTATAAAATTTTGATTAGGCATTGCAGATGGAGCACGAGGAGGAGATTGAGGCATAGGAGAAATAGAAGGTTGTTTTAATTTATTTATTTCTTCCAATGCTCCAGTACTTAACATTTGTCCTTCATATAATGGATTAGGAGTAGTTGATAAATTTAATAGTTTATCTACTGGTTGTGTATTTAATGGTTTTTTTGCTGGCATAATTAACCTACTTTTTACCTGTCAATGCAGCACCTGCTACGGTGCCGCCTACTGTCAATCCTGTTCCAAGACCTTGACTCATAGCTTGCTGATTAGCAAGTTGTTGTTGAGTCTGAGTCTGTCCTACTCCTCCGATACCTTGACCCAATGCACTTGTGTATTGAGTCTGTAAGCCATATTGAGCCAATGGTCTATTAACTTGATTTTGCATAATTTGTTTATTCATTAAATCTGTATTCGCTTGTGCAATACGATTTCTTTCTCTGTCAAATTCGGATTGTAGATTTTGTTGTAAATCCAAATTTCTTAATTTTGCCACATTTCTATTCTGCGTATTAAATTGATTAATGACATCTTGAGCTTGTGCTTTTTGTGCCTGCCTCTGGAAATCTGTTTGCTCGATTCCGCTTGCCATATTAGACAAATTACTTAAAGCGTTAATTCTGGCTTGTTGTGCTTGTGCGGCTTGTTGCATACCTTGGGATGAAGCCATTTGTGATGCGGCTTGGGATGACGCTAACTGTGCGGCTAATTCCTGACCACTTCCTGACAATCCTCTTTGAGCCATATTCTGTAAGATGGATTCTCTCTGCCCTCTCTCTTGCATTGCAATTTGATTTTGTATCTCACTTAATGCCGCCCTATCAATTGCACTTAGTCCAGCCTGAGAAAGTTGCTCCACCCCTCCGAGTGCTTGCAATTGTTTTGTTCTCATTGCTTGATTAATTACACCTGCAGGGAGTCCAGTTGCTTGGAGTTCTTCTGGGGTAAAGTTGCCGAGATACGCTAAGGCTTCGGGAGTAGAATATTTTTGTAGTTCGACTTCTGGTATCTCAGGTGGACGATTAAGTAAGGCTGTTAATGCTTGAAGTTTTGCTGATTGTGTTGATGCGGATAAGTCTGGTCTTGTCAGATAGCCCATTAGACCACCTGCGACAGTTCCTGCCCCTCCTGCTATGAGTGCTGTTACTGGCATTATGCTAACCTCTGTTGTAATAATGGATTGAAAACATTTGTTCCTGCAAGTTGTTGTAATGCTTGGATTCTTGAAAGTCTTGTGGGGTCATTTTCTTGTAAATACTGTTCTCTCGTTTTGTTTATTTGATTTAAGTATGTATTATACTTATCAATAGTGCCTTGATTAGCCGCTAAAAATTGCTGATATGAATTTTCATCTAATGCCAATATTTCTGGACTAATTGATTGATTTCTAAGTTGAATTTGTTCTCTGAATCTATTAATTTGATTTTGTGCATCAATCTTATTTCTTTCTGCAGCTTCTAGCCGAGTATCATTAAACTGAGTAAAACGCGACCCTGAAGTTTCATTCTTTTTAGCTTGCTCTTCTGCTATTATTCTATCAGCTTGATCTATAAGTCTTTGTTCATAATTTATAGCATTATTTAAATTATTTATTTCTCTATTATGAGCTTCAAGTATTGGTTTACTGGTTCGATATTTTTCTAATTGCTCGGATACTGATCTTCCTTGGTTAGGATCAACCCCTATCCTACTAGCTACAAATTGTGGAGTTACCCCTCTAATAAATTCTTCCTCTGGAGTTGTTTGAGCAGTAATTAAATTCCTAACATCTGCGCTTGATACTGGCCCCGCTTGTGCTTGTGTTCTCAATGCCTCAATATCTCCAACAATACTTGGAACTTGTGCTTGTCGTATTGCACCTGCAGTCGTTCCGAGTCCTGCAATTGCTTGCTGTCCTGACTGTGTACTTTGAGTTAGGAATCTATCAAGAACATTTTCGCCTCTTGTTGCTAATGCTGGGTTTGCTCTTTGAGATTGAATAAAGTTTTGTAGTGCGGTAGGAGTTGACTTAATTGTTTCGAGTCCGCTTGCAAGTTGCTCTTGTTGTGTTCCGAGACCTGACCTTAAATTTTGAAATTGATTATATGGTGTCTCGATGTCTCCGACTCCGCTTGTTCTATATCCTGCGAATTGCTCGAGTCTCTCTGGAGTCACATATTGAGTAGGATCCTGTAGGGCACTCTGTACAAATTGTTGTGCTGATCTTATTGTTTCAAACCCTGTTTTGATAGGAGTAGCTTGAGTAGTGAATTGAGCTTGCTTTGTTCCTAGCTCTCCCTGTCTAGTTTGTGCTTCTCTTTGTAGCAATCGGGCATTAGGATTGTTTGCTTCGTTAGCTTGTACATACTGCTGTAAATTTGTAAATCTACCGCTACCACCTTGTTGATTAATATTTCTTCTTTGTTGTGCTTGTGCTCCAAATGTTCCACTTTGCTCTCCAATGATGGGAGCTTGTGCAGGGTTTTGGCCTTGATTTCTGTTTTGATCTTGTGGTCTATATTCTGTAATTGCCATATTAAAATCCTAATATTGTAATATTGTAATTTTTGCTATTTGATAAACCGCTAATATAATGTATAGTCACGGTTCCATCGTTATTGTCATACCAAGAAATAGTGATTGCATCATGCTTTTTCTTTGGTGTTCCTATCTCTTCTATGTATCCTAATAATAATATTTGCGTCTTACGTCCAAGAGTATTAAAATAAGTTATCTCTGTGAAATCCTTTGAGGATGTATAACTTGAAGATGTTCTAAAAGTTAAATTTTTAATTTGACCTTTGACGTTTTCTGGTATAGTAAGATTTTTGTTAAAAGCACTATAGACTTCTTCGATAAATTGATTGAGAGGAGAAAGAAGAGAGTCAACCCATACAGGGATATCTCCACCTAAGTCTGATCTTTGTACTCTCTTAATTGTTGGAAGTGTTGCCATTATTTAAACCTCTCTGACATCGGTTCAAACATGGCCGATAATCCTTGTATTGCAAAATAGTTTTGTGCTTTCTTGGATCTTACCCGAAAGAATAACCATGAAGCACGTCTTTTTAGCAATGGAATATATGTCCTAATTGGGTAAGCTAAACCTGTCCCAACTCCCCAAGGTATTGTCCCCCATGCAAAGCTACCCCATAAGTCAGATCTTATTGGAGTTATCTCTGTGTATTCCACATTAGAATCGAAATTACTTGCAAATCCTAATTCAATTGATATAAAATCTGCCGCCCTAAAAAGCATTGTGATTTCTCTCCAATGTTTTAGAATTCCAGGATTCTGGCTGTCATTCTGCGACCATTCAATTATAGATTCTATTGGCTCATAAGAATTTGCTGATCCCGTTGTAAATCCTATTGAATTTTCAATAGTCACGTCATTTCCTGCGACCAAGGTTACTACTGAACTTACCGCACCTTTTCTAATAATTTGATTTATTGCAATATTAGCATTAGGAGAAATAGTTAAGACATTCCCATTAATGGAATTAATAGTAATCGCATAAGAATCATCTACATAGTCCGAAGAGTTTAAAGCCTTTCTCTCTCTATAAATCCATCCATCCACTCCACCCATGTATAGCCTGTCATTAAATGAGATACCACAAGAACGATCATTAATATATTTTGTCCATGCGTTGGTAAAGAAATTAAAAACGTATGCCTCTGTAGGATATGAATCAGTTTCTAGTGCCTTACAATAAAAAATATATTTCCTATCAACCTCATAGTTTATGCCAAAAGATGTTGTAAAGAAATTACTTATTATTTCGACTTGTTGTATTTGGTCTTCTATTGGTCTTGATAATACTTGTGCACCATTGTCCGATATTGCCGTGATACCTTGATCCGTGTAGCAATAGATTTGATTGTTCATTCCTACGGCCGATTCTAATGATAGCAATGCAACCGTACTATCAAACAGTGATACTCTTAGAGAGCTCGGATCCTCTCCGATAATTCTATAAACCCCATCATCTTTGAGAACAAAAACAGAATCTCTCAATGGAATTATTCTTAAGATTTCATTTCCCCTACTTCCTGCTTCGACATAGTTTAATAATGGCACTGCTTCGGGTTGTTGAATTTTGCTAAAATAAATTCTATTTGGATTCTCGTCATTAGTGCTTGCGTTGTTTGTTCCTGAGGAGCTTAATACTGGGTTCCAGCATGTGGTTCTTGTTGATGTTACATAAAACTCAGATGTGCTGTAATCGTTCGCTTGTATCCAAATCTTCCCGGGCAAGTCTCCAAATCCTGAGATATAATAAGCACTCACGACCGATTGACGCAAATTAATAACCTTAACTAAACTTCTTGCAGTGTCTGCAATCTGTG
>JACCDP010259983.1_pt1 | contig 30761 bp, 34 predicted proteins | sample 7445841 | NCBI WGS metagenome assembly JACCDP01 (sample SAMN15323441, study PRJNA562643) | freshwater metagenome | isolation source: river surface water | place: USA:Blue River Watershed | collected 2017-08-17 | reverse complement strand
TTTTTCCTGCGACGGGGATCGCGCTGCGGGCTGACTTGACTGGCCGTCAAAAAATTTGGCGGCGAAAAAATTTTCGGAATGATAAAATTTGCGATTTGTGGTGAGTAAAAGCTGACTTAGTTTTACCCTGTTTTTCTGCTGTAAAAACAATGACTTCTGAGAAAGACGTAGTTATGAAATAAAGTAGAGATTTACCGTTTTTCGTGGAAAAAGAGGGCGGCGAGGCAGGTTCTTCGCGCACGATGCTTTACGTTTCTCGTGCGCGTAGGCCATATGAACCTTGCGCGAGGCTTTATGGATACGCACGGTCCACTACAGGTGGACGGCTCGCTCTGGCGCTCGCCGTCACACCAGTGGACAGGACGGAGTCAAGCGAGTATCTTGGTGCCAAAGCCGCAACCGAGTTCGAGGGGCGAAGATGAGTGGACCTATCCCCGGCGCGAAGCTGGTGGTCGTAGCGGAGACGCCGGAAGACAAAGTCAGGGCCGCTGAGAAGGAGCGGCGCTATGCGCTGGATACGACGAGCGCGAAGCTGTTGAAGGAGACGGGGCGGCGGGCAGCGATGCGGCTGTTCGAGATGCTGGGGCAGGATGAGAAGTGGGATCAGATCGGACCCCGGAACCAGATCGCGCTGATTGACTTGGCGCTGAACCGTGCGTTCGGGCGGATTGAGACGGTGACTGCGGAGACGAAGTTGATGGAGGACAAGACGGAAGTGGCGGGGGCGTTGCCAAACCACTTGCGGGCCTTGGCCGGATCGCTGGTCTTGCCTGAGTTGCAGGGGGCAAAGGCAGCGAAGAAGGAGGATTGACGCTGGTGGCTCCCTACTGCGATCATCCTTCTGGTCTGCGCCCGTGGTAGCCTCCTCCCTGCTGCGGGCGCAGATTTCTGACTGGAAAGGAGAGACTGATGGCCTGTGGAATGAAGAAGTCTGGCAAGAAGTATGGCGGGAAGAAGAAATGAAGAAGCCTGTTTTCAAACCCTGTTCGAAATGCCCTTACCCTGCCAAGTGCAAGGCTGCGGGCAAATGCTTGGGTAAAGCGAAATGAAAGGGCTGTATGCCAACATCCACGCCAAGCGGAAGCGCATTGAGGCTGGCAGTGGGGAAAAGATGCGGAAGGTGGGGGCTAAAGGTGCGCCGACCGCCAAAGCCTTCCGTGAGTCAGCCAAGACAGCGAAGAAGCCGTCGAAATGAAGAAGCGCGGCCCTTCGCTGTCAGTTGGTCGTGGAGAGAAGCTGCCTGTCTCCAAAGGGGCTGGGCTGACTGCAAAAGGCCGTGCGCGGTATAACGCTGCGACTGGGTCGAACTTGAAACCCCCTGCGCCGAACCCCAAGACGGATGCTGACAAGGCGCGGAAGAAATCCTTCTGTGCGCGGTCGAGCGGATGGACCGGGGAGCGCGGCAAGGCAGCGCGAAAGCGGTGGAACTGTGAGTGACTATCTCGACTCCATTCTGAACTTCTTGTCGCCGGAAGCTGGGCAAGCGCGTCGGCGCAAGCTGGATTTGGCGCTGATGGAACTGATCCCGCCTGAGATGCGCCCGCAGCTTGGTCTTGTAGCAGAGATGAACCCCGTAGTCAGCATGGAACGGGCCGGAACGTCCGCTGGCCGTGTGGCAAACCCGTCCTTGTCTGGCTGGGAACGCATGGCGGCTGCTGGTGACACGCTGTCGAACATGGCTGGAGTGGTCGGCCCCGCTGCTGTGGCGCGGCGCGTCGGTGTGCCTGTTGCCAATGCTGTGCAGGAAACACTGCTGGGAATGGCGATGTCTCCAGAAGCTGTCGCGGCAAAAAATGTCGGCAACGCTGTGGTTGAACGTCTGAACCAACCGGGGCCGATGCCGACGACTTACAGTAACCCGATTTTTGGGTTGTCGAGTCGCCAAGATGCGTCCGAAATTTTTGGCCCCGGGACTGCTCGCGCCATGTATACCGACCCAGAAACTGGTGGATACATGGAAATACTGGAACGGCAAAACGGCCCTGCTTCCGTGCTTGAATTGTTTGTCCCAGAAGAAAAACGCGGCCAAGGAGGCGGTAAACGGCTGCTGGAAGAAGTGATGAAAAACTATCCGCGCCTTATGGGGCAAGTTTCATCAAAAGCAGCCGCAAAAAATGCTTACGAGGCTGGTCGTCGCCCTCCGCAGATGCCCAATGCTACGTTGGATGACGTATTCCGGCTGATCGACGAAGAAAGTTCCGTTAACATGATGAGCCAAGCAGAATTGGCTGCGCGTGGAATTGTGGCCTCACCCCCGCCCACCGCGTTTGACGACTGGATCGACAGTTTTTACACCGCAGAAGCGCGAAAAGCGCGGTCTGAAGGGCGCGGAGAGCCGCTTGTAAAACCCGATATTGTCTATCGTGGCGTTTCCCCGCAAGAACTGGAAAATGCTGTGCGCGAAGGAGCGTTTAGGGCAAACGGGGCGGGTGTTTTTGTCGAACCAGACCCTACTCGCTACGTCGGCGGCGGCGCATACGGGGCTAAAAATCAAGGAGCGATCCTGCAATTCGACGTTTCTGGCTTGCCAAAAAGAGAAATGACAGGAGGAATTGGGACTGGCGACACGCTGGGATATGACGCAATTCCATTTGACCGCGTAAAAATGGCGTGGTTTTGGGACGCGAACAAAAAAGCGCATGTTTTGAGGCCGATCAATGAGTGATGAAGATCACGATCTTTACGCCGCGCTGGTGGCAAAATGCGCTGTGGACAGGCTGTTCTTCGTCGAGAACGTGCTGGGCGTCGAGAAAGTCGAGGACTGGCAGCGGGAAGTCATGGCCGCGCTGGACAGCGGCGAGACGCGGATTTCCATCCGATCTGGAAACGGGGTCGGCAAGACGGCGCTGTGTGCGTGGCTGTCGATCCACTATCTGCTGTTCCGCGACGATGTGAAGGTGCCAGTCACCGCGCCGTCCAGTTCGCAGTTGAAGGACGGTCTGATCCCAGAGACGAAGCGGTGGATTTCGCGTCTGCCTGAGTTCCTGCGCGTTCAAGTCGAGATGACTGAGGATCGCATCCGGCGCTCGCCCGACGGCGACAACAACTTCATCTCCTTCCGAACCGCCCGCGCTGACTCGCCGGAAGCCCTCGCTGGTATCCACGCCTCGCATGTGATGGCGATTGTGGACGAAGCGAGCGGTGTTCCCGACATCGTCTTTGAGTTCGCTGAAGGCACGATGTCGTCGGCGGGGTCGATCTTCATCCTGATCGGCAACCCGACGCGCCCGACTGGATACTTCCACAAGACTCATACGCTGCTGAAGCACAAGTGGTTCACCAAAAAGGTGTCGTCCTTCGACTCCTCGCGGGTGACGCAGGACTTCGTGGACAACATTGCGCTGACTTACGGGACAGGGTCGAACACCTATCGCTACAAGGTGCTGGGCGAGTTCCCTGAGAGCGTGGCCGACACAGTCATTCCCAAGGAGTTGATTGATGGCGCATGGGGACGAGACGTTGAGCCGCTGCGCGGCGCAGTCAGGGTATGGGGTGTGGACCCCGGACGCGGAGGAGACCCCACTGGCTTCTGCATCCGCGCCGACAACATCGTCGAAGAACTCGTCGAATGGTATGACGCCGACCTCATGCGCGTCACTGGCCGCGTCAAGGAACGCTGGGACCGCACCCCTGAGCGAGAGCGCCCTGACAGCATCTATGTGGACTCCATTGGCCTTGGTGCCGGGGTCGCAGACCGCCTTCGAGAGTTGGGACTTCCGGCTGTTGACGTAAACGTCGCTGAGTCGCCGTCGATGAAGGATCGCTTCACGCGCCTGAGAGCGGAACTGTGGTATGCTGTCCGTGACTGGCTGGAGCAGAGAAATGTCGCGTTCCCGAAAGACTTGGCCCTTGCTGAAAAACTCATGGCGGAACTGGCGGAACCTCAAGCGACTTTCACTTCGACTGGCAAGGCAGATGTCGAGTCAAAGCAAGCGATGAAGCAGCGCGGGGTGCGGTCGCCCAACTTGGCCGACGCTCTCTGCCTGACTTTCGCTGGCGGCGGGGCCATCGCGGTCGGTCGGTCGAACGGTCGCAATAGCTGGAAAAAGCCGCTGAACTGGATCGCACCGTCCATTTTCTAGGTCACGTTGACCCAAACCCCCCTGACTGGTAGGATGCGCCAGTCAGAACTGTCAGCTTGGAGGCTGGACATGCCCATTCGCGGTGTCAAGAACCCCTTCCCGAAAGTCATGCCGCCGACCAATGGCGGGATGTTCTCGGCCAACGGCAAGCAGAAGATGGACCCTGTGAAGCAGTCCCCCATCGTCAAGAAGACCGTGGCTGAAGCCATGCGGTCGAATGGCAAAGTCGGACGCAACTGATGTCCGTCACCATCTCGCCGCCGAGTCCGAACAACAAGGCGAGCGCGTATGGCGCGACCGTCAACCATGTGAAGCACCGCAAGATCGACGAAACCAAGCCGGAAATTCTGGTCGCCATCGTCGATAACCGCTGATTAGAGGCAGTAAATGGCTGAAGACCTGTTCAATCTGGAAACTTCTGTCCCTCCTGCTGAAGATCAGGTCATCGACATCAGCGATGTCGAGCATGAACTCGGCTCCCTGATTGAGACTGCTTGCAACTTCATCGACGAGCAGTTCATGCCGGGGTGGGAGACCGCCCAGAAATACTATGACGGTCTGACTGACCTTCCGAACGTGACTGGTCGGTCGAAAGTCGTGATGACGGCAGTCAGGGACGCGATCCGCAGCGCCCGCCCGTCGCTCCTGCGGATTTTCCTGCAAGCCGACACCATCGTCGAATACGTTCCCGACGGTATTCGGCCCGCCGAACTGGCAGCGCAGCAGTCGAAATACGTCAACTCGCTGTTCTTCCGCTCGAACGGCTACCGCGCCCTCTACGATGTCATCCAGAACGCCATGCTGAAGAAGCTGGGCGTGATGAAATTCTGGTTCGATGACTCGACCGAGGTCAAATACATCGACCTGACTGCCATCCCCGCCGACGAACTGGAGCGGGTGATGCAGCGGCAGGATGTCAAAGTCCTCTCGGCGGTCCCGTCAACATCGCAGCCCGTCATCATCTCAATGGATGGCACCCCCATCCAGCTTTTCGATGCAAAAGTCGCGCTCTACACCCAAAATGGCAAGATTTGCGTCGAAAGTGTGCCTCTGGAGGAGTTTTTCGTCGATGAAAACGCTTCTGGGCTGCATGACTTCCGCGTCATCGGCCACCGTCGGCAGATGCGGGTGGGTGACTGCGTTGCGATGGGGCTTCCGTTCGACCTTCTGGACGGCTTGGACACGCTGGACCCGGAACTCTACGCCGGGGCGGGCGAGTCAGAGTATCGCCGGGGCTATGTGAAGGTCGAAGAACAGGAGTCGATGGACAGGATGATGCGTCTTGTCCTCATCACCGAGTGCTACGCCCGCTATGACTTGGATGGCACGGGCGTCCCGCAGCTTTACCGCTTCTGGTTCGGCGGATCGAACTACGAACTGCTGGATTACCAGCTTGCGGACCAAGTTCCGTTCGCGCTTATCTCCGTGGACCCGGAACCGAACACCGTGTTCGGCAAGTCCGTCTTTGATGTGACTTGGCAAGAGCAGGACACGATGACCTCGCTCATGCGGGCGACCGTGGACAACGCTCACCTGTCGAACAACCGCCGCCTCGCGGTCCACGACACCCTCGTCAACCTCGACGATGTGATGAACCCCGCCATCGGCGCTCCGATCCGCGTCAAGGCGGCTGGGCAAATCCAAGAAATCGGCGTCCAGTCCACCATCTCGTCCATGCTGCCGCTGCTCCAGTTCCTCAAGCAGGACACCGAGCAGAAAGTGGGCATCACGGGCGCGGCGATGGGGCTGGATCACGACGCGCTCCAGTCCACGACCCGCGAAGCGGCCATGAACACGATCCAACTTTCGCAGGGCCAGATCGAAGTCATGTCCCGCAACATCGCGGAAGGGCTGAAGACCGTCTTCAACGGCATCCTCAAGCTGTCGATGTGGCATCTGCCGCGTCAGCAAGTCATGGAAGTCAACGGGGCGTATCTCCCGGTCGATACCGCCATGTTTGACCCCACCCTGTTCATGCGGGCCAATGTGGGCCTTGGCACCGGGGACGCGACCGAGAAGCTGGCTGGGCTGCAAGCCGTGCTGGCGCAGCAGAAGGAAATCATCGCCACCCTTGGGCCGATGAACCCCGTCGTGACCTACAGGAACGTCTACAACACGCTGGAAGACATCACGAAGCTGTATGGCATCTACAACGTCAGCCGTTACTTCGCCCCCGTGACTGCGGAGGTCGAGCAGACGCTGATGCAGCAAGCGCAGCAAGCCGCGCAGTCGCAGACGCCCGTCGTGGACCCCGGCACGGCCATGATCGAAGCCGAGAAGATCAAGGCGCAACTCAAGGAGCGCGAACTCTACGTCAACGCTCTGCTGGAGGAGCGGCGGATCGCCCTCGACAACCAGATCAAGGCGCTGGAGTTCGCCGCCAAGGACGATCTTGAGCGGGATAGAATGGCGCAGGAGTTGCAGATCGCTGCCTCGAAAACTCGCGTGGATGAGCAGAAAGTCAAGCTGGAACAAGAGCGAGTCAGGTCTGCTCCCTACACGCCGCCCACCACCGAACCAGTGACGCCGCCGAATGTCTGATCCCATTGCGAAAGCGCGGAAAGCCCGCGAACTGCTCCAAGATCAGGTCGTTCTGGACATCCTCAACCAGATGGTTGCCGAGGCGTTCGCAGAATTTTGTTCCGTTGACAGTCAGGACGCTGTAAAGATGGCCCATATCCACGCCCGCGTCAGGGCTGTGGACACATTTCGAGCAACACTTCGCAATCTTGCGAGGACGGTCGATGAAGGGAAGTCCTGATGCCCCCAGAGGCAACAACTGAAGCACCGCAGAGCATGTCGATGGACGACATCGCTGCATCCATTCTTGTCAAAGCCGACCCTGCTCCGCAGGAGGATGACAAGCGAGCCAGAGACGAGGCACAATTCGTCGATACTGCGTCCGATAACGACGCTGACTTGCCTGACTCCGATGAGGACGAAGGCTACGTTCCGACCGATGACGCTGCTGAAGCAGATGATGAAAACTTCGAGTCCTTCCAACTAACCGACGACACGCTCGTTTCGGTGACAGTGGATGGGCAGGACAGAGAAGTAACGCTCGCTGACTTGAAACGCGCCTATTCGGGTGAAGGAGCCATCGAAAAACGACTGCAAATCGCCACTGAAGCCAAGAAACAGGCCGAGAGCCTCAAGGTCCAAGTGGAGCAGGAGTTGAACACTGGTCGTCAGAACCTCGTCAAGGCGTTTGCCGCGTTCGAGAGCATGATGTTCCAACCTCAGATCAGACAGCCTGACCCTGAGTTGCAGCGGACCAACCCGACCCAATACCTCCTTCAACTGGAGGCATGGAGGGCTGACCAATCCGAACTGCAAGCGAAGCGTCAGAAAGTCCAACAAGCTGTCGCGCTGTATCAGCAGCAAGAGGCAGAGCAACACCGCCAGCAGTTCGAGCAAGCTGCTCAACGGCTGGTCGAAGCGATGCCTGTGCTGCGCGATCCCGTGAAGGGGCCGGAAACGCAAAAGATGCTGGTCGAAGGCGCTCGCGCCTACGGCTTCGCGGACGCTGAACTGGCTCAAGTCATGGATCATCGGATGTTCTTGGTGCTGGCTGACGCCGCTGCCTACAGGAAACTGAAGGCGAAGGGGCAAGCAGTGCCGCAGCAGCCGAACAAGACAGCGCCAGTGATGAGGCCCGGAGCAACCCGTGCTGTCGCCGCTGCCACCGCTCAAGCGAGGCAGAAGAAGGCCGCTCTGGAAACCGCTCGGAAGACTGGTCGCGTGGACGATGTCGCCGCCACCATGCTCGTCCGAAAACCGAAAAGGTGATAAATCATGGCAGTTGATGCCCAGACCATCGAAACGTATGACAACACCGTCATCCGTGAAGACCTCGAACAGCAGTATACGATGATCTCCCCGGAGGAGACGCCGTTCCAGACTGCCATCGGGGTCGGCCCCAAGGCCACCGCCACCTACCACGAATGGACCGTGGTCGAACTGGCGACCCCCTCGACCACCAACCGCGTGATCGAAGGCGATGACTCTCCCGCTGAAGACGACGGCACCCTTGGTAAGCGTTTTGGGAACTACACCCAGATCAGCGACAAGATCGTGTCGGTGTCGAACACCTCGGAAGCGGTTGATGCCGCCGCCGAAAACGTGCAGCGCCTCGCAGCCCAGATCGCTCTGAAGCTGAAGGAAATGAAGCGCGACATGGAGTCCATGCTGCTCCAGAACGTCGCTGCCAACGCTGGCTCGTCTGGCACCGCCCGCGTGGCCGCTGGTCTGCCCGCATGGCTCCGCACGAACATCGTGCTGGGCGCTGGCGGCGCTGCGCCGACGCTGTCGGGGACGACTTCCGGCCACCCGAACTCCACCCTGACTCCGGGGACGGCGGTCGTGTTGACGGAAACCAACCTCAACAACGTCATCGAAGACTGCTGGAACGAAGGTGCCACGCCGTCGATCATCATGGTCAACGCGAACAACAAGCGGGTCATCTCGCAGACGTTCACGGGCAACTCGACCCGCTACAAGGACGCCATCGACAAGCGCCTGACTGCGGCCATCGACGTTTATGACTCTGACTTTGGCGAACTGACGGTGGTCCCGAACCGCTTCCAGCAGACCACGGCGTCGAACAACTATTCGGTCTACGTCCTCGACCCGGAATACGCGGAACTGGTGTTCCTCGAAACCCCGCGTCAGACCGAACTGGCGCAGACGGGCCACGCGAAGCGCCGCATGGTTCACTGCGAATACACGCTGAAGGTCTCGAACGAGAAGGCTCACGGCGCGATCCACGCCACCACTGGCGCGGCGGCGTAAGCCCGACAATCAAGGGCGGCGGGAAACCGCCGCCCTTACCCACACTGGAGGATCGGATGTCTGAAGAACTCGAAACCACCAAGGAAATCGCCGCTGAAGCACTGGAAGTCATCTCCCCTTCTGCCGATGACTCCCCCAAGCGCCGCGCCAGCCTTAAGGCTGAGAAGCCCGCTGCAACCGCGAAATATCTGGTCATCAACGGTGCCATCGCCCCGAACGGCGGCGGTCGTGCTGACTTGGTGCAGCCGGGGTCCGTGGTCGAACTGACTGCGGCACAGGCCAAGCACTACAACAACATGGGCTACCTCAAGCCTTACATTGAGGACTGACATGACGGCGTCCAACCAGCCATACACCGAGAAGCTGTATCTCGACCCGGACGGCAAGTCCTTCCACATCGTGAAGCGGCAGAACGTGCAAGCTGTGCTGGACGCCGCCAAGGACGCCGCCGAGACGCTGCGCCCGAACACTGGTCCCGTCGGCAGCAAATACCTCGGCACGGTGCCTGTTCTGATCGCCCAGCAGTGGGCGAAGGAGTGCGGTGCAGCTATTGGCTCGCGTGAGTGGGCGCAGTATGCTAAAACGAAGCTGAAGGACGGCACTTGGGCGCGTCTGAGGGTGCATCAGAAATGAACTATTCGCAGTTCAAAGCATATCTGGCCCGCTTCGTCTGGCGTAACGGCGACACCGTGTTCGAGTCCGATCTCGACAACATGATCGACATGGCGCACTCGCGGCTGAACCGCGACCTTCGCATCCAGCGGATGATCGTGACCGCCAGCGCCCCGCTGACTGCTGATACGCTTGTCCTGCCTTCTGACTACAACGAGATGCGGACGATCACCTCGGACAGCCCGCCCGCGCCGATGCAGTATGTCAGCCCTTACGAGCGCGAGCGGATCAAACTCGCCAACGCTTCGACCTTCCAGCCGATCTACACCATCGCTGGGAACGCCATCTATTTCGTCGGGCCGATGTCGCCGTCCGACAATCCTCCGCGCACCGTGACCATGACTTACTTCGCCAAAGTCCCTGACTTTGCCACGACGAACTCGTCTTGGCTGGCGGATGAGTATCTGGACCTCTACACCTACGCTGTGCTGCGCCACACCCCGGCCTATCTCAAGGACGACGAGCGGCTGGTGCTGTGGAAGAATGAGTATGACGAGACGCTGGCGTCCGTCAAAGATGCTGAAGCTGGACGGCGCTTCGCGGGTAGCCCGCTGCGCCCAATGATGCCCGGAGTTGTCGCATGAGCCTGTCGAACACCTTTGAGACCACCACCCTCCAGTGGCTGTTCACGACGACCAGCGTCACGCGCCCGACCGCGTGGTATCTGGCGCTGTTCACCGTCGCCCCCGGCGAAGGTGGCGGCGGCACGGAGTGCAGCGGCACCTCCTATGCGCGGCAGTCGTTCACGATGACTGTGAGTGGCGACACCGCGACGAACGGTTCTGCCATCGAATACCCGACTGCTGGGTCTTCGTGGGGGACGCTGGTCGCGGTCGGCATCTTCGACGCGCTGTCTGGTGGAAACCTGATCGCTTACGGCAATCTGACCGCCTCCAAAGCCATCGACACTGGCGATGTGTTCCGCATCCCTGCTGGCGACCTCGACATCACGCTGAACTGATAGGCCACCCCCATGCCCGTTTACCGCACAGGCTACGGCACGGGGGCGTATAGTGCCTACAGTTATGGGCTGGACGGCAGCATCATCGACGCTGCCGCTGCTCTTTCCATCGTCACCACGACCGCTGCCACCGCCCGCAGGGTGCGGTCTTCTTCGTCCATGATCGCCATCACATGCACGACTTCTGCGTCGTCGGCGCTGGTGATCTTGGGCGCTGCCGCGATTTCGGCATCTTGTTCCGTCGCTGCCTCTGCCGTGACCGTCAAGACCGGGATCGCGGCGCTCTCTGTGACGACTTCGCTGACTTCTGCCGCCCTGCGCGTCCGTCAGTCCGCCGCGCCGATTTCCGTCGCTGCTTCTCTGACTGCTGCCGCCATCGCAGTCAGGCAGTCGCAAGCACCCATCGAAATCACGGCGGGTGTGTCCGCCTCCAGCACCGTCATCTTCCTGATGAGCGCCAATGTGGCGATCCAGAGCGAGTTGACCGCGATCCCCAACAGAGTTCAGCGGGCTAGCGTAACTATCCCGCTTTCGTGTATAGTCACCGCCAATGGTCGCTTGCTGTGGGAACCTGACAGCCCGGATACCGAAAGCTGGTCCGCGCAAACCCCCTCCAGCAACAACTGGACGCCGTTCACGCCCGATGTCGAGCCTTGGGCAGCAGAGTAAGGAGCCTGACTGATGGCTGATACGACAACGACGAACTTTGGCTTTGTGAAGCCGGAAGTCGGGGCCAGTTCGGACACTTGGGGGACCAAGCTGAACAGCGACCTCGACGCCGTTGACGCCCTTCTTGGCGGCACTGGCGCACAGAAGGCCAAGCCGAACCTTGAAGGCGGGCTGTGGAAAATCGACGGCACTGCGATCACCGTAACTGCCGCCGAACTGAACGTGCTGGACGGGCTGACTGCATCGACCGCCGAACTGAACGTTCTCGACGGTATTCCGGCCACGCTGACGGCCACCGAACTGGGATACGTCGATGGCGTCACCAGCGCGATCCAGACGCAACTCGACGGCAAACAGGCGGGCGACTCCACGCTGACTGCCCTTGCAAGCTATAACACCAATGGACTGCTGACTCAGACGGCGGCAGACACTTTCACTGGCCGCACCCTGACGGGGACCGCAAATCAGATCACCGTCACCAACGGCAACGGCGTTTCCGGCGACCCGACCATCGCCGCCGTGATCGCCTCGCAAGCCGAGGCTGAAGCCGGGACTGACACCACCAAACTGATGACCGCGCAGCGGGCGGCACAGACCGTCAACGTCCGGGCGGTCGGTATCGGGCAGACTTGGCAGAACGTCGCTGGTAGCCGTGCGGTCTCCACCTCGTATCAGAACACCACGGGCCGACCGATTATCGTGAACATGGTGCTGAACGGCGGTTCCACAAGGCGTTATGTGCAAGTGTCCTCCGACAACGTCACTTGGATCGACATCGGCAGCGATAGCGGCTCCTCGACACCCAACAGCTTTGTGGTGCCGAACAACTGGTATTATCGGATTAACGGGTCAACTACGATTGACCGCTGGGCGGAGCTTCGCTGATGCACCAACATTTCCTCGACGCAAACGGCAACTACTTCGTAGCCATCGACCCCATCGAAACGCCGCCGGGAGCGACTGCTGTCCCTCCCCGCCCTGCCTCGCATTGGGCATGGAATGGGCAAGAGTGGGCGGAAGGCCCGCTTCCTGTGCCGTCCAAGGAAGAACAAGAAGCGGCTCGCCGCGCTGCCTACCAGCTTGAGGCTGACCCGCTGTTTTTCATGGCGCAACGTGGCGAAGCCACGATGGCCGAGTGGCAAGCCAAAGTGGCCGAGATCAAGGCTCGGTTTCCCTATCCTGCGGAGTGACGACACTGATGGACGCCCTTGAGTTCTTTAAGCTGCTGATGCAGTGGATCGTCGTCCCGGTCGCTGGGTTTGTCTGGTTGATGCACAAGACCCAGCAGGACCACGCCACCCAACTGGCCGTGCTGAAGGCGGTCCATGAGGCGAACAAGGAAGCCCATGACCGCGAGTTCAAAGAGGTCAGAGACAGCTTCAAGGCCGTCTTCGCCAAGCTGGACAACATCGAACAGGCGTTGAGAAAATGACCGCATACGATCTTGCAAAGGTAGAAGTCGGCACCGTCGAATGGCGGGACGGGGACAACCCCAAAGTCCTCGGCTACTTCCGCGATGCGGGCCATCCTCAAGTCAGCAACGACGAGACGGCGTGGTGCGCTGCCTTTGTCGGGGCCATGCTGGCCCGCGCCGGATTGCAAGGCACTGGGATGCTGTCGGCCAGATCATACCTCACTTGGGGCGTCCCTGTGGACCGCAAGTATGCCCGCGAGGGCGACATCGTCGTTTTCAGCCGTGGCAATTCCACTTGGCAGGGCCATGTCGGCTTTTTTGTCAAGGACAACGGCGACACCATCACCGTGCTGGGCGGCAATCAGGCCAACGCCGTGAACCGCCGCGCCTACAGCGCGGGCAGTCTTCTCGGCATCCGCCGCGCCCGTTCGAACATCGTCTACGTCGCGCCGCCTCCTGCGCCGCCGCAAAAGCAGTCGTGGCTGGCGTCTTTCCTGACTCTGCTCTTTGGAGGTCGGAAATGAAACTGGTCGAGAACGTCAAGTCAGCGTGGAAGTGGTATTCCGTCCAAGCCCTCGGCGTTCTGGCCGTCGTGCCAATGGTCTGGGTCGAACTGCCCGCTGACATCAAGAGCCACATCCCCGACGAGTGGATGCCATATGTCGTCTCCGTCATCGCCCTCGGCGGGCTGGTCGGTCGGCTGAAGGCGCAGACGAAATGATGGATTGGGCCGTCGGCGTCGCCGTTGCTCTCGCCACGCTGGCAGCAATCTGGTTTGGTGGCAGAAAGTCAGGGATTTCTGCCGTCAAATCCAAGCAGAATGAGGCTCGGCTGGAAGCGGCCCAGCGGGCGCAGGAGGTCGAGAATGAAGTCGAGGCTTTGGATCGTGACACTCTCAAGCGCCGCGCTCGTCGTTGGGTGCGCGGCCCCAAGGGGTGACTTCTGCGACATCGCCCGCCCGATATACATCGGCGGCGATCATGTGGTAGATTGGCTGGCAGAACACGATGAGGTGCTGCTGCGCTCCGTAGTCAGCCACAACGAGAAGACCGCCCAATGCCGCTGATCCCCATCGACTTGAAGCCCGGAGTCTACAAGAACGGCACCCCGTATAGCGGCAAGCTGCGGTGGGCTGACTCGAACCTTGTGCGCTGGAAAGATGGGGCCATTCGCGTCATCGGCGGCTGGGAGCGGCGCGAGGATCAGGCGGGCGCGGCCATCGCGGCCCTGTTCGCCAATGCCACGACAGAAGCCCCTCGAAACATCATCTCTTGGACTGACAACAGCGGCGCGGCGCACATCGTAGTCGGCACCAATCTGAAGCTGTATTACATCGACAGCAGCGGTGCCGTTGACGACATCACTCCTGCGGGCTTCACGGGCGGGGCGAAAAACTCTGGGCTGGATGTCGGCTACGGGACGTATACCTACGGGAACGCCGCCTACGGCACCCCGCGCACCGCTGATGGCGCTCTGCCTACCCCTGTGCCGTCGTGGGACTTCGCCCTGTGGGGCGAGAACCTTCTGGCGCAGTTCCGCTCTGACGGCGACCTCTACGAGTGGGTTCCCGGCACGGCGGCGGCGGTGTCCATTGCGACCGCCCCCGTCAACATGCAGGACATCATCGTCACTGACGAGCGGATCGTCATGGGCGTCGGCGGCACCGACCCGCGCACGATCCAGTGGTCTGCCTCGGAAGACAACACTGACTGGACGCCCTCCGCGACCAATCAGGCCGGATCGCTGACTTTGGCTGGCACTGGGCCGCTGCTGGCCGTCGCGCAGATTATGAACCAAATCCTCGTCCTCGGTCAGAACGAGGTCTACGTCGGCAGCTATCTCGGCCCGCCCTACATCTATGGCTTCGACCGCGTCGGTGACAACAACGGGCTGCTGTCCGCAAACTGCCTCGTCACCACCTCGCGCTTCGCCATGTGGGCGGCGGACAGGAACTTCTGGCTCTATGACGGGTCGCTGAAGAAGCTGGAGTCAGACATCATCGACTTCTTCTACGAGGACTTGCACCCGACCGAGTTCAGCAAGATTTATGGCTTCACCGTGCGCGATTACAACGAGGTCTGGTGGCTCTATCAGTCGCAGGACAGCGCAACGGGCGAGCCTGACTCCTATGTCTGCTATGACTACTCGCTGAACCACTGGACGAAAGGCAAGCTGGATCGCGGCGTCGGCATGGACAAGGCAGCGACCTCAACCCCTATCATGGTCTCGCCCAGCGGCCTGATCTACAACCACGAACTGCCGCATGTCGCCATCATGGACGGCACTGCGCCTTACTGCGAGACTGGCCCCATCGAACTGGGGCAGGGCGACAAGCAGACCTACATCGACTACATCTACCCCGACGAACTGGTCGCCCAGAGCGTCGAACTGACCATCAAGGCCAAGGACATGCCCAACTTGAGCGAGTCCACGTTCGGGCCTTACGTCCTCAACAGCCCCACTCCAGTCAGGGCGCGGGGACGCCAGTTCGCCCTGCGCTTTGAAGGCCGAGACGCTGGCTGGAGGATCGGCCTGATGCGAGCGAACGTGAAGGCTGGAGGGCTGCGGTGAGGCGCGGGTTCATCGTCCCGGTCCCGACGCCGCAAACCCTGCTGCGCTGGGCGACGGACGTTCACAATTACTTGAGGGCGTCCAGCGTCAACTCTGTGGAGCCTCAGATTGTCCTGATGCAGCACCAGATCGGCGGCGAGAAGGCCACCGTGGACGGGCTGCTGATGTGGGATACGGCGGGCTACCCCGTCGTGTCGAAGAACGGAGAGTGGCGGCAAGTCCTGCTCGCGGACGGCTATGCCGTGCTGACTCAGGACGCCAACATCACGGCGGCAGCGGCGGACACTGCCTACGCCATCCAGTTCGACACGCCGACCTTTGCGGACGGTATCAGTCTGGACGGCACTCACCCTACTCGCATCGTCTTCTCTGAAGCGGGGCTGTATCGCGTCGGCTTCACCGCCCAGATCAGTTCGTCGTCAGCGTCCACCGTCGAGTTCCGCTTCTGGCCCCGCGTGAACGGCAACAACATCAGCGGCAGCACGATGGTGGCTTCACTGCACAACAACGGCGCGACCATCGTTGTCTCGCGGGACGCGATCTTCCAGTTCGCTGCCAATGACTATCTCGAAGCCATGTGGGCGACGGACAGCACCAGCGGCTTTCTCGAAGCCCATGCCTCGACTGCCTACGCCCCTGCCTCGCCGTCCGCGACCATGTCGATCAGCAGGGTGCAGCAATGACTCTGACTGCTGCCGTGCGAGACACGCTCGACAAGCTGGACCGCTTTCGCCCCGAACTGGAGGCAGCGATGGCGAAAAACGGCAACACGCACACCTTTGACGACCTGACTGCGATGGTCCTGCAAGGCCGTCTGCGGATGTGGACGACAGAGAACAGTGTCGCCTTGACTGAAGTCATTGAGTATCCACAGCAGAAGCACTATCATGTCTTCGCCGCAGGGGGCGATTTGGCTGAGATAGTGGAGACAATTCCACTGGTCGAGCAAGCCGCCCGTGACGCTGGCTGCTGCAAGTTGACCCTCACTGGCCGGAAGGGCTGGGTCAAGGCGCTGCAACAGCATGGGTGGGAAGATCAGTTCACCACTTGCGTCAGGAGATTGGAACCATGAGCCTCGGCGGAACAACCACATCGTCAAGCAGCGTCGATCCCGACCTCAAGCGGGCGGCACTCGAAAACCTTGAGATGGCGAAAGCCGTCGGGCAGCTTGGTTACGTCCCTTACAAGGGGCCGGAAGTGGCCGGGATGTCGCCCGGCCAGATCGCGGCGATGCAAGGCACCAACATGGGCGCGGCGGCGTTTGGGCTTCCGACGAGCGCGGTCCCGACTGGCGCTGACTTGTCTTCCTACGATTTGTATACCCAAGCCCTCAACAACATGGCCCCCGGCCAACGCGCCTTCATCGAAGCCATGTTTATCGACCCGATCACCGGGGCAGCGCCGACGCAGACGTTCGGCTCCGGGGACGGCGGCGGCGAGCGGCGCGGCGGACCGCGCAGCGGCGGCGCGGGTGGCGGCTACAGCGGCTACCGTGGGTATGGGTCGTCTTCCTCCAGCGACCGTTCTGCCGCAGAGCGGGAAGCGATGCTTGTCCGCCCAAGCACTGGCGGCTCGTTCGCCAGTTCGACGCTCCGCTCGTATCTTCCGGGCGGCGTCAACACGAACAACCCCAGCGGTTTGCTGAACAGGATCATCGGGTCGATGGGGTCGCCTAGCCCCGTGTCCTCGGCACTGCGCCCCGTCGCAAGACCGACTAGCTAAGGAGTATCGCCATGAGTGTCGGTGGACAAAACCCTCAAGGCAACGCCTACGCTGGCGCTGCGAACATGATGAAGGGCGGGCAGGGCATGGCCGGAAGGCCGTTCGGCAGGATCGACGCTTTCACTGGCTCGACCAACCCTCCCATGACTCCCGCAGTCATGCAGACGCAAGAGCAGATGCGCCGTGGCGGCGGACGCGGCGGGCTGGGCGCTCCCGTGGCCCAGCCGCCTGTGACCACCCCAGCCATGACCGCGACAACGCCCGCGACCGCGACAACGCCCGCGACCACCACGACGGCGGCACCTGTCACCACCACCGCAGAAACCAGCCCCGCTGTCACTTCGACGGCTGGCGGCGTCACGCAGCCCAACGCCTACAGCGCCGCCGCAGAGGCGCTGGCGAACGCGACCGGGGTGACGACCGACGCCATCAACATGTATCGCAACATGCCGACCATCGCGTCTGGGCTGTCCACCTACCAGAACCCGTTCACGCAGGATGTGATCGACCGTTCGATGGCCGATCTGGGCCGCACCACTGCCATGCAGCAGGAGGCAAACCGCGCCGCCGCTGCGCGGGCGGGGGCGTTCGGCGGCTCGCGGCACGGCCTCGTCGAGGCAGAAACCAATGCCGCAGCGCAGCGAAACATGGGCGACCTCGCCGCCAATCTGCGGATGCAGGGCTTCAACACCGCTGCGAACCTCTCTGGTCAGGACATCGCCAACCGCTTCAACGCCGCCAGCGGCATGATGGGCGGGGCCGGGACGCTGGGCAACCTCGGCACCACTGGCTTCAACATGGCGAACACGATCAATGAGCAGCAGTTCACTCGCGGTCTGCTGGAACAGCAGATGCGCCAGCAGCAACTCAACGCCGCCAGAGACCAGTTCTATGGCTTCGCCAATGCTCCGAGGAACTATGTCGATCTGCTGAGTTCTGTGCTGGGCGGCTCGCCGCTCAACAACGCCGGGACCAGAAGTGAAACCTATAAACCCGGACTTCTCGACTTCGCTTCGCTCGGCTTGGGCATCGCTGCACTGTAAGAGGGCTGAACATGGCTATCCTTCCGACGCGCTTTCTCTCTCCGTCGCGGTCGATCCTCAACTTCGCGGACGACCGCGCCCGCGAGGCAGACAGCATCGGCAGCGTCATCACGAAGCTGGCCGCGCCTCTGGTCAACCAGCCGCAGCCGCTCGGCACCGCGCCTGTTCAACGGATGGCGGCTACCCCTGCCGACTACGTCCCGCCGACCGCCAACCAGCCGTCTACCACCACGTTTGGGACGAACGATCTGGTCAATCGGCTCCCGCAAAACGTCAACACTGATCCTGATTACTGGCTTAACGTAAAGCCTTTTGAGCGTCCGCCGTCCGCTCTCGACCCGCAGTCGCTGGAAAAACTGGCAATCGGGGATCATCGGCTGCAAACATTGATGGCGGAAACTGCCCGCAGGGCAAAAGAGCAGGGCATTGACTTTAAAGTCAGCGAAACCGCCCGCGACCCGCAGCGCCAAGCCGAACTGGTGGCGGCTGGGAAGTCGCAGACGATGAACAGCAAGCACCTGACTGGCAACGCCGCCGACATCTATGTTGTCGGCCCCGACGGTCAGCCGAACTGGGACTTCGCTGCCTACCAGCCCGTCGCCGACATCGCCAAGGAAGTCGCCGCAGAACTCGGCTACGACGATTTCGTCTGGGGCGGTGACTGGAACACGCTGAAGGACGGTGTCCACTTCCAGCTTGGTGGGGTCAGCGGCGGTGACGGCGCGAACTCCATGATCGGCGGGGCCGGGGCGGACACGCTGGGCGGCGGCGGGATGAACGTCGAGTCCATCCTCGCCTCGCTCTATCCGCAGATGTCGCCGGAAGAAGAAAAGCGGCAGCGCCGCAAGGACATCTTTCTGGCCCTGAGTCAGGGGCTGGGGGCCATCTCGCAGGGCCGTCCCGTGGATGTCAGCAACGTCGTCGCCCGCAGCGACGAGCGCAAGCGGCAAGCTGTGCTGGACATGCGCGAGCGCGAACGCGCCCGCGCCGCCGCATCTCTGGTCTACAGTCAGACTGGAGACCGCGACCTTGCCGCCGGGATCGCATCTGGCGCGATCAGCTATGGCGATGTCGTCAGCGAGCGCGAGCGCCGCCGAGTGCAGAACGAGGCAGACGCTAACCGACTGAAGCAGGAACAAGCCAATGGGCGGCTTGCCGGGATCGTGGACTCCATGTGGGGTGATCTTGGGCTTCCTGACTCGGTGAGAGATGAAGTCATCGCTGGCATCAACGCCGGGGACGATCCTAACACGATCTTCACGCTGAACGAGCAAGCCAAAGTCGCTGAAGCGGCGCGGAAAGCAGAAGAAGAAGCAGCAGCGATGGCGGACCAACGCGCCGCCGCGATTGACTCGCTCGCTGCCAGCACCGATCCTGTTGACCAAATGACAGCGCGGGTTTTGGCGCTGGACCCCAACATCTCTCTGAAGGACGCTGAAGCCATCGCCCGCGAACGGCTGAAGCCGACCACTGAGGAGTTCGCCCCGTCCGAGCCGCAAAAAATCTGGTCTGAGTCCCTTGCTGCGCTTCCGACCGAAGAGGAGCGTAAAGCTTTCCGCGAGCTATACCCGACCCCTGCCGCGCTGGAGATGGCCCTGCGTCAAAAAGACGGAGGCCCGACTTTCTTCGTCGGGACTGATGCAAACGGTATGTCTACGGTGACTGGCGTAACTGGCGGGCCGCAAGGCGCTACCACCGCCGCACCCGCGCCCGCAGTCGCTCCGCAGGGGATCGCTGGCGCGTTCACCAGCCAATTCGGGCCTATGACGACTGGTGTTCCCGCTGTTGGAGCGGCCCCTGCCGCCCCGACTGCTGTCGCTCCTGCCACCACGACTGCGCCTACGACTGCGGCTCCGACTGCTGTCGCTCCTGCCACCACGACTGCGCCTACGACTGCGGCCCCTTCGCTGCCGCTTCCAGTCCAAGAACGGCTCACCGCGCTCAACAAGATCGCACAAGACCTCCGTCAGGCCATTGCGACTGCGCCGGATGAACAAGCGAAACTTGCGGCTGAAGCTGACTTGAAGCGGGTGGAGGCGGACCTCGCTGCTCTGACTGCTCCTTTCGAGGCAGAGGAAGCGCGGTTGACTGCTGAAAATCTTCAGAAGACTGTCGATCAGGCAGCACTTGACTACGACACCGCTGTTGCCACGCAGTCCACCGACATTGAGATGAAAAAGGTTGCTCTGGACGCCGCAAAAGCAAATCTGCAAGAGGCGCAGCTTCGCATCAAAGCCCTTGAAACTTCCGCCGAGCAAGCCGAGGCAGAAGCAGCAAGCGCGGCAGAAAAAGCCGCCATGCGTGATCTGCAAAGAATTCAAGGCATGGACACTGTTTTCAGAGAAGGCTTCAAAGTCCTCGACCGCACCAAAGATTGGCAAAGCGGCGTCATCCCGCAGTCTTTGGCGGCGGCAGGATCGGTCGTTTGGGGGACGGACGCTCATTTTGTGGACAACCGCTTGTCCGGCATCCGTAACAGCATCGCGCTGGACACTTTGATACAGATCAAAGAGGCAAGCCCGACTGGTGGTGCGCTGGGTTCCGTGTCGAACCAAGAAAGCGAGCGGCTTGAGCAAAAAACTGGTAAACTGAGCGTCAGCGACGATCCTACGGCCCTGCGCGACAATACGGGCGCGGCCATGAACCTCTACGCCGACACCGTGCATGGCACCCCAGAGCAAATCCGCAAACTGTATGAAGAAGGAAAGATCACGGCTGCGGAAGCCGACATCTACTCCACTCGTCTGCTCCCTGCCTCTAAAGCATCGTCCGCGACAATTATGACGGAGCATGGTCCCGCGACCAATTTGGGGCTGTCTGACGTTACCGTCACTCAAACGATCTACGGTCGCGCTGAACCTGTCGGAGGGGCCGAACCGAGCGTCTCCGCCGCCAGCCCCGATCCTGAGTTCGAGGCGCGTATTCTCGCTGATCCCACGATCATCGAAAACATGACGCTGGACGACTACAACGCGCTGTCGGCTGAACAGAAGCGCGTGTTCGACCGCTTGGCCGGGGAGGAATGAGATGACGCCAGAGGAGTTCGACTTCAAGAAGCGGAAGGCAGCGGCGCTGCTGCGGCTGCGGACCACGCGGGGCGCTCCTGACTTGGGGTCCAGTTTCGGCGTAAACCCTGACATCAGTCAGCCGGGGTTGTCGTTCCTGCCGTCCATCCCCCCTGCTGGCGGATCGCTGGGCGAGACCGCGATGAACGTGCTGGCGAGCGATCTCAACCGCATCGGCGCGGCGGGGCTTGGGCTGGGCGAAACGCTGTCGTTCGGCATGGACGACCCTCTCGCTGGTCTGGTCAATTACCTGACTGGCAGCGCCCCCTCGGTCGCCGCTGGCATTGAGCAGAACAAGGCCGTGAAGCAAGCCGCCGCAGAAAGCGCCCCCGGCGCTTACGCCGTCGGCCAAGTCGGCGGCATGGCGGTTCCGGCGGTCGCCCTCGAAACCGCGCTGGCCCGCGCCGCTGGACCCGCTGCCAAGACGTTCAACCGCGTCATCGCGCAGCCCGCGCTGGCTGGCGGGGCCACATCCGGGGTGCAGTCTGTTGGTGAGGACATCGGGGAAGGCCGTGCGCCTGACTCCGTGCTGGCGGACACGCTGTTGGGGGCCGGGGCATCCGCGCTTGGTTCCGGCGTCGTCGCTGGCGTCCCGGCGATGATGCGCGGTATCCTTCCCCGTGTCGGCATCGGAGCGGAAGAAGCAGCGAAGGCAGAAGCCGCCCGCCGCCTTATCAGCGAGGCGGGGGCCTATGGTGGCGCTGGTCCCCGTGTCGTGGACCCGGAAACTGGCATTGTGACTGGCGGCATCCCGCAAGGCGCTTTGCTGGCCGAGGCACAGGCAGCGCGGCCTGAGATGGTGCTGGCCGACATGAACCAGTTTATGCGGAACGAACTGCTGGCTGCTGCCTCGAACCGCCGCGCCTCTCCAGAAGCCCTCGGTGCGCTGTCCTCTGCCATGCGCGGCAGGGAAGAAGACTTCCTGCCGATGGTTCGTGAAGGCATCAAGAATATCATCCCTGACTCTGCGACTACTGCCGTCCACAAAGAGCGCATGAAAGCGGCGCTTGGTCCTCTGCAAGCGCAGTATAACACCATCCTCAACTCGGTGCCGAACGTGTTGGACCGCCAAGCGGCTTACGACATCATCGACAGCATCATCACCAGCCCGACGAAAGAAGCCGCGTCAGTTCGCAACACTCTGCGTGGCGTAGTTAATCGCGCTACACCGGAAATTCACCGAGATGCGGCAGGAAACGTCTTCTACAAACCGATGGACGCCCGCGACATCCTTGCCCTCAAAAAACAGGCCGATACCCTTTATGAGTCACTTGCCGATGTTGAAGGCGGCTCCGCCAAAGAAGCAATGCGGAACGCAGTCGAAGTAAAAAACGCAATTAGCGACGTGTTGGACACGACAATTCCGGGCTACCGTCCATTGGCTGACCAATACGCAGACCCGCTGAGTTACGCTGCTATGCGAGAGCGCGGCATGAAGGCGGCTACGTTGAAAAAAGGCACGGTCGAAGACCTGTCTGACTTTTTCGACACGCTCACCAGAGCCGAGAAAGATGCGTTCAGAGAGGGTTACCGCGACGCGCTTCAGGCGCAAATTGAGCGTGGTGAAGTCTCCTTCCTCCGCAAAGTAGAAGGAGGCAACACAAGGGAACTTGAGCGCCTCCGTGTTATCTACGGCGATCAAGTAGCGACAGACCTTATGAACTTCGCGTCCCAAGTCAGCGGTATGCGGGCGACCACGGAAGGCGTGAAATCCGCCACCCGCACGGCGCAGTTTGGGCAGGCAAATCAGTCTGCTGCTGAAGCTGCTGGCCGCGCTGCTGACCTAGGCGATGTCGCTGCTGGCGTCTTGAACGTCAGTCCGCTGCAAGTCATGGGCGCACAGACCCGCCGTCTCTTGCAGGGGCAGTCTCAAGGGCAGCGGGCGCAAGTCAGCAACCAGATCGCCAACTGGATGAGCAAGCAGGGTCCGCAGGACATGGAAGCGGCGATTGAAGAAATCTACCGCTACCTTGGCACTCTGGATCGTGGTCCCGGCCTCCCGCGCCGCGCTCTTGGGCAGACGTTCGGAGCCGTAACCACTGGTCCAAACGGGCCGCAGTAATCAGCCCTCGGCGTCCGTGTCGAACTTGCGGATGTGGAAGAACGTCACGATGGGGACACCGTAGCGGTTGCGCGTGGTCTCCAGCGTAATGTTCTTGTCCTTCACGTTCTTTCCTGACTTGGGGAACAGCGCCATGAACAGGGCGCTCAAGTCGGTCGAGGCAGTGCGGAGCAGCCCTGCCTTGTCGTAAAGGCCCGTCCCGTGCAGTTCTTGCTTGAGGTGGGCGTGGACGCGCTTCAGCGACCAGACCCCGACGCCGTAGTCAGCGACCGCCTCAAAGAGTGGCTTATACATCATCTCGGTCTGGAGCGTGGCCGTCGTCTCGTCGCCGCCCGCTGGCGCGTTCGCGTCAGCAGCGACCAGCACAGGCGCGGTGATCTCGTAGCCCTGATCGCTGACGCCCAGCGTTTCCGTCTCGACCCCAAAGCAGAAGATTTTCTCGTCGTCGATAGACCGCGCCATCAGAATGCGGAGTTCGAGGTTGTCGGTCTCTGGGTTCTTGGTCAGCGTCAGCAGCGTGTCAGGTTCGGCTTGGATGTTGCTGGAGCCGCGAGGCGTCCCGCTGTTCTTGGTATTGTGGTGGATGATGACCACCGCTGCCTTGATCCCGGCGTCCTTGATCTTGGCGATGACATCGAAGACCGCCGATGTGTCTTCGACACTGTTCTGGTCGCCTCCCGGCATCGCCTTCGTCAGTGTGTCGATGACGATGACGCCGATCTTCTTCTCGCCCTTGTTCTGCCACCATGCGTCCGCTGCCTTGATCTTCTCGACCAGATTGATGCGGACGGTCTCGTCCAGAAGGTTCAAGCTGTCTTCGACGGTGTAGAAGGGGAACGTCCTCTCGTCCACGAAGCGGTTGCCGAGCGGGTCGTGTCGCTTCTTCCACGCCACCATCCTCTTGCGGATCGCCGTCTGACTTTCGAGAGCGAAGTAGAGGACTGGGCGGCGGTCTTTGACAGTCAGCGTGTCGTCAAAGTCGATGCCAGCGGCGATGTGCATGGCGAGGGTCTGACTCACCAGCGTCTTGCCAGCCTTGGGGTCCGCCGAAATCAGCGTGACCTCGCTGGCATGGTAGATCGGGTGCATGATGAACTCCTCAGTCAGAACGTCGAGTTGTTCGTGGCCGAAATAGCCACGCGATCCGGCGAAAGGGAACTGGTCGCCATAATCCTCCGCTCTGACGATAGGCAGTTGCGTCGTTTCCTCGCGGATGGCCGGGAACTGTGCCGCCGCCATCTCCTTCAGCCACTCAGGGGCGACCTCGCGCAGCACCTCGGTCTTGGAGGCGGTGTTGAACTTCGAGTGGCCGCTGCCGACGATCCGCGTCAACTCCCCGCCCTTGTCCGCCATGATCGGCTCCCAGCGGTCGTGGCGCGGGTGCTTTGGGTTGGCGGCGACGGAGGCTTGCATCAGCGACAAGAGCGTCGTCTGGACCGTCTCCATGTTCTCGCCAGCGGAGGACAGCTTGGCCGCAAGCTGGGTGAGGCTGTCGTGGAAGTCATCGCCAGTCAGGATGTTCTTCTTCAGCGCGTCGATGGAAGTGGCGGACTGCGCGGCTTTTGCGCTCTTGAGGCTTTCCACCAGCACGGTGGGGGCGGTCGCAACGCCTTCGCTTTCGACCGTGTATCCCGGCGACGGGGGCAGCACGATGTAGCCGCCCTCGCCTTTGACTTCGACGCCTTTGGACGGCTTGCAGTTCGGGAACTCCCGTGCGCGGAACAGATAGTGCCGCCCGCCATTCCGCGTGGCGTGGACGCGGGTGGCCGGAAGCAGCCCTTGGCTCTCCAGTCGCGCCACATATTCCTTGGCAGCGGCCCCGGCGTCCCCCTCCTTGTAGGTGTCGGCGTCGATGGCGAACAGGCCAGAGGCCGCGCCCATGCGGCCCCCGATGCCATGCAGCCGCGATCCAGCGGCGTTGAACATGGCTTTGATGGTGTCCGGGTCCGTGCTGGCGTCGTAGAAACCATTCTCCGTCAACGGGCGCTTGTCTTCGCCAGTCGGGAACACGGGGACGCCCGCTTCAGCCCACTCAAGTGCTGCCTCAATCAGGGCAGCGGCGACAGGACGTTGCACGTTCATGCCTTTGATCCAATCTCGTCCCAATAGCGGGCGATCAGCAGCGACTCAGCGCGGTTGTGGTCCTTCTTCCGCGTGAACAAGTCAGCGCGGTCGGGCCAGAGTTCCAGCGCCCGCAGCCGTGCGGGTTCCTTGGGGTTCTGGAGCGTCACTTGGATTTTCATGGCGGGCTTCCAGACGCTCGGCGGCACCAGCCTGTAGGGCAACCGCAGCCCAGAGCAGATGCCTTCAGTCAGGAACATCGACCCGACGAAGGGGATGCCCGCGCTCAGGCTCTCGTTCGGGCGGATGGTGACGCGCTCAATGATGACCATAGGCGTGTAGCCCATGATCGCTGCCTCGTCCTTCAGCCCGCGAAGGATGGAGGTAATCAGCGCGGCTTGGTTGATCCAAGACGCAGTCTTGCGGCCAGCCTTCACGATCTGGACGGCGACTTCCTCGTCGCTGTAGACGTTGAAGGGGCTTCCTTCCACCAGAACGCCGACGGTAAGCGGCGATCCGGGGTCGATACCGATAGTGAACATAGTCAGGTCTCCTTAGCAGAATTGTCAGTGTGCCATCAGAAAAGGCGTCTGTGAAGCCGCACAATATGGTGTGGTCAGCACCGCACGGCCACCAGATTTAGTTACGGTTTCGCTGCCCAAGACTTACCAACGGCGCTCTCAGACAGGTTGGCAGTCTCGGCTCCGGGGAAGATGTCCAGCCACGCTTGCCGCATCTCCTCCACCATGATCTCGCGCAGTTCTTCGCCCCTGCCTTCTTCCGCCAGCATCAGCAGTTCGTCGTGGATCGACGCCAGCATCCGGGCGCGGAACGGCAGTTCCCAGACCTTCTGGCCCATGCGCGTGACGGCGCGATACATCACATCAGCCGCCGCCCCTTGGATGGGGTAGTTCGACGCCACGGGCAGGGTGCGCTCGTTCTTGTGAACGAAGACGGTGCGCCCTGACTTGATCGGCAGCAGCCCGTCCATGTTCATCTTGTCGAACATCTGGAAGCGCAGCGCATAGGCGCGGGGATACCGCTCTGCCCACTTCTCGACGAACTCCGCTGCCTCGCTGTCAGAGCAGCGCAGCACGACGGCAAGGGCGGCGTTGCCAGCGCCATAGGTAAGCTGGAACGAGAACGCCTTGGCCTTCGACCGCATCTCCTTGGCGCGGGGGTCTTTGGCCTTCAGCCGCGCCTTGAACTCCTGCGCGTTGACGCGGAACAGCGTGATCGCGGACTCGGCGTGGACATCACCGAATATGACATCTTGTTTCAACTGCGTGTCGTTGCTGACCTCGGCCAGCACCCGCAGTTCGATCCCGCTGTAGTCAGCCAGCACCATGTCCGCGCCCTCCGGGGCGATGAAGGATCGCCGCACCAGCGGGTTGCGTGGGATGTTCTGGAGGTTCGGGTTCGACGAGGAATAGCGGCCAGTCACGGCTTGGGCGATGTTGAAGCGCCCGTAGACGCGGCCCGCAAGCTGCTGCTTCGTCAGCAGCGTCTCGCCATAGGTGCCGAGATACTTGTCGGCGCGGTTGAAGACCATCAGCGCCGCCAGCCAGCGCGAGAACGGGTAGGGGGCGCGGAACGAGGCTTGCCGCAGTTGCTTCCTGTCCGTCTGAAGCTGCTCGGTCTTGTCGGTCTTGGGCCACGCCGACAGGCTGTGGTCGTCCAGCACGGTCTTGATGAAGTCAGACAGTTGCTTCTTCGACCGCAGATTGTCGATCAGCGACGGCGGGGTGTAACGGCGCAGCACTTTCTCCGCTGCCTCGCGCCGCAGCGTCCACATGCGGATCAGGCGGTTGTGGTGGGCGGCGTCGATCACCATGCCCGTGTCTTCCATCTCTGCCGTGCCGCGCCATGCGTCGTTCAGCACAAGGAAGCCGCGCCACTGCGCGTCGGTCAGTTCCTTCTTCCAGAGCAGATAGAGTTGATAGGTATCCGCCGCATCCTCGAAGCCGTAGTCATACTGCTCCGCGTCCAGCGCGGCGACCGACCAGTCAGAAGTCTGGAGGTGCTTGTTGTCGCGGGTCTTGCCCAGATCGCGCTTCACCATGTCCGCGAGGCTCAGTGGCCGACCGCCCAGCTTCGCCTTGGACATGACACCAACGTCGTAGAGGACCACATCCGGGCCGTCCGTGCCGTAGTCGAACCAGCGCCCCTCGAACCCAGCGTTGAAGACGGCCCAAGGACAGGCTTCCGCCAGCGCCAGCGCATAGTCGTCGAAGGGGGCGCAGAGGAGGTGGTCGATCACGAAGTTGCCAGCGGGGCCGCTGATGCAAGTCAGGCGCACATCGGCTTCGCCGGGGCGCAGACCTGTGGTCTCGAAGTCCAGCGCGTGAACATCGCCGCAGTCAGCGATGGCGGCGATGACGGCCAGCGCCCTTTCGTGGTCTGTGACCAGTTCGTAGTCTTGACTCCGTGGGTCAGTCATTCTAATCTTCCTCTAGGTCTTAGCAGAGCCTTGCTTCTTCCAAGAAGCACAAAGCCCCCGGTTGGTCGCCGGGGGCTTTGCCGTTTCAGAGGACGCCGCGACGGCGGCGGGCCGGAACGGCAGCGGTGCCGCCGCCCTCCGACTCACGCACCAGCATGTCGATGTCCGCGTCGGGGTCTTGCGCCAGTTCACCGACAGCAGCGTCGGAGAGCCAGCCGTAGACCTCCAGCTTGGGCTTATAGTTCTTCTGGCCCTGCGCCTCGAACTTCTCCTTGCCAAGCTGGATCAGCGGCCACGCGGGACGACCAGCGCGAAGGCGCTCGGCCACCTGAGCAAGCAAGTCAGCAAAGACGGCCACGCCAGACTTGGAGTTGATCTTCCAATAAGCCTGACGATCATCCGCCTCGACCGACTTCACGACCATCGCCTTTGCAGCGAACCAGCCTTCGCCCTGCGAGGCGTTGAACGGTCCCATCTCGTCGGAGGACGGCGCGGCGATGTGCTGACCGCTGTAGATGTTCGCCATGCGGGTGGCGACGGTCTTGCCGCCCTTCCAGCAGACGTAGCCATCCTCGAAGGACGCGATGTTGACCAGCCAGACCTCGGTCGGGTCGATGTCTTCCTTCTCGCGCCCGAACTCATAGACGCCGCGCTTCCCCGTGAAGTTGAGGTAGACGGAGCCATCGGGTGCGCCGCCAAGCGCCCCCTGCGAGGCGGACGCCGAGACGGCGTCAGCCATCGCCTGAGCGTTGGCGAGAGCGACGGGTTTGCCGAACGGCGAGGTAACGACTTCGTTAGCCATAGTATGTCTCCTGTGGAGGTGTTTCAGTTTTCAGTCTTCGCGCTGACTTCCAGCCGGATCGACGGCTTGCCGACCTTGTAGAAGTCCTCGCTGCTGATGCCAGTCGCCTTCTCATAGGCTTTGACATCCAGCGTTTTGCGCCCAGCCACTTCCGTGACTTTGACGCTGTAGGCCGCAGTCTCGAACTCAAAGCGGTTCTCGGCCACGGCATACTCCTTGATGGAGGCAGACAGGGCGTCGGCCCGCGCCTCCAGAACCTTGATCTGCTCCTTGATGGAGCCATATTCCCGCACGGACTCGGTGATCCCACGCGGGGCGAAGACGGGCATCGACGGCTTCTCGGACTTCCGCGTCTCGCCCTGCGCCACTTGGATGGCGCTGCACTCCTCCTTGAAGGCGCAGTAGGTGCAGCCGTTGTTGGTCAGCCCCTCGGCTGGCAAGTCAGCGGGCGACGGCGCGTCGAACAGCAGCCCAGCCCGGATTTCCGCCCGCTTCGCCACTTCGCCGCCATCGTAGGGGACATCGAACTGGCGCATCCGCTGGAAGTCAGAGGCGTCCACATACAGGATCACGGCGCTGTCCACGCTGAAGTCATGGAAGCGCAGCAGCCACATGTTCTGCTGCACTTGCGCGAAGTGCTGCGGCTTGGGCGCAGTCATCGCTTCGATGTTCGTGCGCGGGTCCACCGACTTGAACTCCAGCAGCGTCCACTTGCCGTCCTTGAAGAACACCCCGTCCGGGGTGCCAGACAGCCCAGCGTCGTCGCACAGGAACGACCGCTGATCGTTGCCAGCAAGGCTGATGCGCTCGCCAAGCCCAAGGGACTCGACCAGTTGCTCGACGACCCACGCCTCGACCGCGTGGCCGCGCTGCGCCATGCCCCACTTCTCCTGCGGGCGCGGCGTGGTCGCGGTCTTGTTGAACTTCAGTTCCCGCAGACAGCGGAGGTTTTCGGACGCGGTCAGAACCGCGTTGCGGTCCAGCCGCGCCTTCTCGTCGTCGTAGAGGGGCCAGTCAGAGACTTGCGCGGCCACGCTCTCGTTGACGCGCTGGATCAGGTCGATGGTCATGTCAGAACTCCGGGTTGCCAAATTCGTCCAGCACGGGACGCTTGAACGACCAGTCAGCTTTCACTTTCTCTGCGGGCAAAGAAAAAGCGCGCCGAACACCAAGGATGTTCAGTTCGCGCTCAAGTTCAACAGGCAAAGGTGCAGCGGTCTCGGTCATAGCAGTGTCGCGTGTGTCAGTGTTTCGTGTAGGAGATAAGATCGTCTTGACGACGGCAGTTGTCAAGTAGAATAAACGTCGGCCTCCAGAACGCGGCGGCACTCTCCAGCAATGGCGCTGTAGGCGGCGGCGTCCACATAGTTGTCGTCCTTGGCGGACGCGACAGTGCGGGAAATCTTCGCCATCACCATGATCCACGCCATGTCCTCGGCGTCGAGCGCGTGGGCCATCCCGTATTTGCCGTCGAGGTAGGCAGTCACCATCGCGGCCATGTGGTGGAGGTTCTGGAAGGGGTCGCCATAGGAGGCGTTGCGGTCGCCGGAAGTCAGCCGCGCTGCCTCGGCAAGCATCTGTTCTCTGGGCGTGGTCGCCATGTCAGTCTCCAGCAGAAGTCGTGAGGGGCGCTAGGTTTCTGTTGAAATGCCGTGGCGCAGTCAGATCAGCTTCGACCAACACAGACTCCACTCCCGTGACGGCTTTGTCTATGTGCGCCCCTCGAACACAGTTCTAACGGGCCGCTTCGCGCTCCGCAAGAACCTTGTCAGTCACTTTTTCTATCTCGTCGATAAGGTCCAAGATGTCTCGGCTCACGGCGTCGTGCCTCAGCCTCGCCCGCAAGCGTTTCCGCAGATTGTGCAGCAGGATCAGGCTCATCGTCAGGCTCCCACGGGGCGCGAGTCAGGGTTACGGTCGAAACGTGCGAGGCGGCAGTGCTGAAGCTGGCCGTCGCTCTAGTCAAGCTGACTTGTTTTGTTCTCATTACTTACCTTTCTTCAAGTCAATGATTGCAGACAGGATGAAGCGCCCGTGCGCCTTGGCCGCTGGGTGCTGGATGCCCTTGGCCCTGCGGTTGTTGTGGGCGATGGTGCTGACCAGTCTTCGCACTTCTGACTTGCTCTCCTGCTTCGTGATGCTGTTGCGGATCAGGTGTTCCCCGCGCCAGTCTTCATCTTTCGCCATGCTTTTTCGATCTCTCTGCGCTTCCGTTCGTCTTCAGTCAGTTCCGGCAGGGCGTTCGCCTCGACCCGGATGCGGGTGACATCCTCCGCGTTCTGACGCACCATATACATCACCAAATCCATCTGGTCCCGCGTTACCCAATAACGAGGCAGCGGAAGGTATCCCGCTGCCCGCAAGGCGACTGCGGACTTGCCTTTGAGTTCACTGCCGTTGCTCACG
>JACCDP010632029.1_pt1 | contig 30775 bp, 32 predicted proteins | sample 7445841 | NCBI WGS metagenome assembly JACCDP01 (sample SAMN15323441, study PRJNA562643) | freshwater metagenome | isolation source: river surface water | place: USA:Blue River Watershed | collected 2017-08-17 | reverse complement strand
TTTTTCTTTGCCCAAAATGTGGTTTAATTAGCCGTAATCCCGCAAAAAAGAGAATAGATTACATCAGCGTTGTGGCTGATTAATCCAAGGCTTAAAAAATGGGAGAAGATGATGATTGACTCTGCAGAGTGTGAGCAGATGATCAGCAGTATCAAAGTAGCCACCCTTATAAAAAATTCTGATAACCAAAATATTTTAAAGAGTTCATCATGCCTGCGATAGTTTTATTAGGCGCCCAGTGGGGAGATGAGGGTAAAGGTAAAGCCACTGATCTTTTAGGAGATCGGGTTGATTATGTTGTTCGATATCAAGGTGGCAATAATGCCGGGCACACAGTAGTTATTGGAGATCAAAAGTACGCACTTCACCTACTGCCATCTGGAATTTTATCGTCAAATGTAATTCCAGTAATTGGCAATGGTGTTGTGATAGATCCAGCTGTGTTACTCACTGAGATAAAGGGATTAAATGAGCGAGGCATTGATACCTCAAAACTTAAGATCTCAACTAATGCTCACTTAATTACCCCATACCATCGAACAATTGACAAGGTGAGTGAGAGATTTTTAGGTAAATCAAAGATTGGCACCACCGGCCGCGGGATAGGACCTGCGTATGCCGATAAGATAAATCGAATTGGAATTAGAGTACAAGATCTATTTGATCCATCAATCTTAAGACAAAAAATTGAGGCAGCATTACATGATAAAAACCAGATTCTAATTAAGGTGTTTAATCGCAAAGGCATTACCGTTGATGAGGTATTAGATGAGTATTTAGGGTATGCCCAAATCTTAAAGCCATATGTTGTAGATACTGCGTTGTTATTAGATCAAGCTTTAAAAAGTGGGAAAAATGTCCTACTTGAGGGCAGCCAAGGCACATTATTAGATGTAGATCATGGCACCTATCCCTTTGTTACCTCGTCTAATCCAACTGCCGGCGGAGCTTCAACTGGCTCAGGTATTGGTCCAACAAAAATCACCCGGGTAATTGGCATCCTTAAGGCTTACACAACCAGAGTTGGTAGCGGCCCATTTCCAACTGAGTTATTTGACGCCGATGGGGATGCGCTTAGAAAAATTGGTGGTGAGGTTGGTGTGACAACTGGGCGAAATAGAAGATGCGGTTGGTTTGATGCTCCAATTGCAAGATATGCGGTGCGAGTAAATGGCTTAACCGATTTCTTTTTAACAAAGTTAGATGTCTTAACTGGTTGGGAGAAGATTCCAGTGTGTGTGGCGTATGAGGTAGATGGGGCAAGAGTTGAGGAGCTACCAGCCTCCCAAACTGATTTTCACCATGCAAAGCCAATTTATGAATTCCTACCTGGTTGGCAGGAAAACATCTCAAAGGCAAAATCAGTGGAGGATCTACCAAATAATGCTAAGGAGTATGTAAAGTTTTTAGAGAAGGTATCAGGTGTTCCGATTAGTGCTATCGGCGTAGGCCCAGGCAGAGATGAAACTATTGTGGTTAGGGATTTAATCAAATGAGTAACACGCCTTCTGTAACGCCTAATGTATTAGCAAATAGATATGCCACAAAGGAGATGGTGGCGATCTTTGATCCAGTAAATAAGATTATTGCAGAGCGTAAGTTTTGGATAACAATTTTAAGATTACAAAAAGCAGGTGGTCTATCAATTACCGATAGTGAAATTGCCTCTTATGAGAAGATGGTAGAAAAAGTAGATCTCGCCTCCATTGAAAAACGTGAGCGAGCCAATAGACATGATGTAAAGGCCCGGATTGAGGAGTTTAATTCTTTAGCAGGGCTAGAAAAGATTCATATTGGACTTACCAGCAGAGATCTAACTGAGAATATTGAGTTAATCGCTATCAAAGATGGACTTAGCTTAGTTAGAAGGAGAGTATTAGAAACATTATTCGTACTTGAAAAAAGTATTACTAAGTATGAAAAAATCTTTATGGTGGGCAGAAGCCATAATGTGGCAGCTCAGGTAACTACTTTGGGTAAAAGATTTGCCACATGTGCACAAGAGCTTTTATTTTCACTTTCATCCCTTGAAGAGTTAATAGCGCGTCTGCCACTTCGTGGTTTAAAGGGACCAGTTGGAACCGGACAGGATCAGATCTCACTAGTTGGTTCAATTAAAGATTTAAATAGGTTAGAGGAGAGATTAGCCAAGGAGTATGGCTTTGAAAATACTTTAAGTAGTGTTGGTCAGATCTATCCAAGATCCATTGATTTTGAAGTGGTATCGAAATTACTACAGATTGCTTCCGCTCCATCCTCTATGGCAACAACAATTAGATTGATGTCAGGTTTTGGTCTAGTAAGTGAAGGATTTAAATCAGGCCAGGTTGGATCCTCTGCTATGCCACATAAGATGAATGCCAGATCCTCTGAACGAATAAATGGCATGATGGTCTTACTTCGTGGCTATACAACTATGGCAGCTGATTTAGCAGGGGATCAATGGAATGAAGGGGATGTCTCCTGCTCTGTAGTTAGAAGAGTTGTTATCCCAGATGCCTTCTATACAATCGATGGCTTACTTCACACCTTTATGACCATATTAAATGAGTTTGGAATCTATGAAGAGAATATCAATAACGAGCTAGCGGAGCAGCTACCATTTTTAGCTACCTCACAGATTTTAACTGAGTTAGTTAAAAAAGGCATGGGAAGAGAAATCGCGCATGAGTTAATTAAAAAATATGCGACAACCACTACTGCTAGTAATTTCTTTAAGGCACTTGCTAGTGAAAAAGATTTTCCATTATCAATGGAAGAATTGAATAATTTGATTAAAGATCCAGCCGCCTTTGCTGGTAGCTCCATTGAGCAATCAAGGCAAATAGCCGATGAGATTCAGCAGATTACCAAGGGGCAAGTCTCAAAGGTTGAGTTGCACCCATTGATTTAATCTGACTACTTCTGGCTTACTGATTTGCTTGCCTAAGTTTAGATATTCACAGTAAAAATTATAGATTTTAATGTCCTATGGACAGATTTTGAACGTAATCTTATGGGTAGAAATCAATACCGACTGACCACTTTAAGGTCTGCTTAAAGTGGGGTATGGTATGAGCCATATCAATCACTAAGGGTGATTTCTCGGCAAACAAATATGATTAGTTAGGGGATGGAAAAAATGGTGAAAAGTTCAAGTAAATTAAAGAGTGCAGTGTTGGCATCAACTCTAAGTCTCTTTCTTGCCACCACTTGCCTTGTTACCACCTCAAATGCTGCCACTATTAAAAACGGGGTTGCTTGCAAAAAAGCAGGTTTAAAGACCAAGGTGGGAAGTAAGAATTATGTTTGTGGCAAGAATAACTTTGTCACTCCTACAAAATTGACTTGGATGTTACGAGAATGCCCAGCAGCATATGACCTATATGTCGAGGCTAAGGACCAATATGATATTTTTAAAGATATCTTGTCCTCTTCACCTGAAGGCATTACCGAGCTTGGTAATCTTCAAAAGAGTATGGATTCATTAGATGTATTAATGAAGACTCAGGTATGTAAGAGGGGTAAGTAAGCTTTAGTACTTACCTTTCTTAAGAAAAATTAACATAGCAGCTAATAAACCTAAATGTTTTAGTTGTTTTATCCATGCAAAAACATTTTATTGGGAAAGATCCGACTATTGCTGAGCAAGTAAAAAAGATTTTAGGTTTAATCAAAAAAACTTCTCCAGGAAACGCTGTCGAGTTGCGAATTCCCTACTTTGGCGCAATTCAATGTGTGGCCGGTATAGATCATCGGCGGGGAACTCCTGCGAACCTGGTTGAGATGAGGGCTGAAGTTTTAATTAAACTGGCTCACAACCCATCACTTTGGTATAAATTTGTCGAGAAAGGGGAAATTACAGCCTCAGGCCATCTAAGCGACCTATCCCAAGTATTCCTTGATACCTTTAAGCAAACCAATTCCGAGTAAGCATTGAATTTTTTTGGCGTAAATGGGGGTTGATTAGATAATCTTGTGCCCTATCAACAGAAATCTTAGAAATCTCGTGAAGGAGGCCCACCTATGGGACGTGGCCGATCAAAAGCCAGAGAAACAAGAGTTGCCAGAGATCTTAAGTATTCAAAGCATGAAATGGATCTAGAAAGACTAGCCAAAGAGCTTCATGGTGAGGTTAAGGGCGATAAACTCGAGGAACAAAATGACAAATACATGAATGAAAAACATAGCGAGTAGCAAAAATTAGGTGATCTTAAAATATAGGCTAAAAATAGGTTTGTTAGAGTTTTATTCAAATTTTTATGCGAAGATAATTGCATGAAAATATTGCTTACAGGTGGAGCTGGATTCCTAGGTTCCCACTTATCAGAAAAATTACTTGAAAATGGGCATGAAGTCTTAGTACTTGATGATTTGTCCACGGGATCTACTAATAACATTGAAAAATTCAAATCAAATTCCAAATTTAGTTTTATAGAGCATGATGTCCGCATACCATATAAAGTAGATGTAGCTGCAATCCTAAACTTTGCCTGCCCTGCATCACCTATTGCCTATCAAAAGGATCCAGTTCGCACAATTGAAACCAATTTTTTGGGAATGATTAACTTGCTGCACCTAGCAAAAGAAACCGGTGCTCGGATACTGCAGGCCTCAACCAGTGAAATATATGGAGATCCAACCAAGTCACCACAGAGTGAGGATTATTGGGGAAATGTAAACCCAATAGGCATTCGATCATGTTATGACGAAGGAAAGCGAGCCGCTGAAACTTTATGTTTTGATTACAAGCGTCAATACGGACTAGATTCCAGAGTAGTTCGTATTTTTAATACCTATGGACCAAATATGGCAATTGGCGATGGCAGAGTGGTTAGCAACTTTATCGTTCAAGCCTTAAAAGGATTACCACTAAATTTATACGGCAATGGAAGGCAGAGCAGATCCTTTTGTTATGTCTCAGATTTAATTGATGGTATTTATAAGGTTCTCATGTTAGACAGAGAAATATCTACTCCGATAAACCTTGGAAATCCGAATGAGTTTACAGTTCGTGAACTCGCGGAAATTGTGTTGGAGCTAACTAATTCCAAAAGCTCTACAGTAAACAATCCCCTTCCCCAAGATGATCCAAAGCAACGCAAGCCCGATATTTCGTTGGCAAATTCACTTCTAAACTGGAATCCAAAAATACAACTACGTGAAGGTATTGAAAAAACTATTGACTATTTTAAAAAAATTTTATGAAGATCAAACAAGTCATTCATATTATAACTACTATAGAACGTGGTGGAGCGGAAAAGCAGTTACTTATACTTGCTCGGGAACAAATAAAACTTGGTCTGAAAGTTGAAATAATATATTTAAAGGGAAAAGCTGAACTTAAAGATTCATTTGAAGAGGCAGGTTGTATAGTAAATGGAGTATTGGCAAATAATGCCTTTCTTAAACAAGTAATATTATTTTCTAGGTTACTGCGTAATAAGAAAATTCTTGTTCACGCTCATCTTCCTCAAGCCGAATTAGTAGCAGCATTAGCAATGAAAAAAAATAGTTTTATTTTTACAAGACATAATTCAGAAAGATTTTGGCCAAGTGGCCCAAAGATATTCTCCATTGTACTCTCAAGATTTGTTTGTCTAAGAGCAAGCGGTGGTATTGCAATATCAAATGCAGTGAAGGAGTTTTCTTTAACTAATCAGGAGATTCCAAAAGATTTCAAATTTGAAGTAATCTATTATGGTTGTGATTTAAAACCTCCTATTTCGCAAAATGGTTTGAGGCAAATTGCTATGAAGTTTCCGAAATCTTCCAATATAAAAATTATTGGCGCGATAGGAAGGTTGGTTGACCAAAAGAATTATCCAATTCTTTTACAAGCCTTTGCGTTGTCATTAAGCAAAAATAAAAACATCCACCTTGTAATAGTTGGTAGCGGTGATAGTAAACAAAAGCTTTTGAATTTATCCAAGAAATTGAAGATTGATACAAGAATTACTTGGTTAGGGCGAACTGAATACATCCCTGAGTTCTTATCAAGAATTAATCTTTTTGTTTTGCCCAGTGATTATGAGGGTTTTGGCTTAGTGCTTCTAGAAGCAATGGTTGCAAACAAGCCAATTCTTGCCTCAAATAATTCCTCAATTCCAGAGGTTTTAGGATCAAATCATAAAGGTTTATTTGAAACAAACAACTTTCTGGAATTATCTTTCAAAATTAATAAGGTTTTAAATGAATTAAAGTTTCAAAGAGAGCTAAAGAAGAATTATGGTAAACAGTTAAATTTATTTAATCCGAAAAAAATGGCAAATAAAATTTTGAGAATGTATGAAACTAATATTTATGTTTAAAGTATTTAATGTCGGGTAAGTAAACGGGTATGTTGCCAACGCCTTATGTAGCCTCATTAAGGGTGTATGAACCAATCGACGCGTTTGATATTACTTTTCAATCACGATGGGCATTAGATATTGATCCAGATATAACTGTAATTGATGAACAGCGAAATGCACTTCAAAGAGTCATAACAGATCGAGCACCAAAAATTACAACGGATGGAGCTCATATACTAAATTACAAAGGTAATAAGTATATTGCTCCATGGTCAACTACTGTTAGGTGTTGGTCTGCATTTGAGAGATTTAAATTCTCTCTACCAGTATCGGTAAGTAAATATTTTATTTCTAAGACAGTTGAAGAAGATTTTAAAAATATCTTCTTAAGTTTTGAAGATAAGATTTCACATATTTTAACTTCAACTTGGAGTATTCCTCCTAGATGGTTTGCATTATTTTCTCCTGAAGAAAGATTAAGGGGAATTAATGAAGGATCTTATTTTACCGTAATACGCACAACTATTAGTAATGCAAAAAGCAGATGTAATTTTACTCATCAAGCAGTGTTAGGCGCATTTGGACCAGGTGCAGTTGAGGCAGAAATTTCTGAGCTACTAGCTTGGCTAGAAATATTTAATAAAAATTCTATAGTTGAGTTAGATTACGGAGGTCTTGCAAACTATTTAAATAAATGCCTGTTTGAAAATGGTGAAATTGGGTTAGAGGCGGATTCCTCTGTAGAGGATGTAAATTCATCTATTGCGGGATTGGCATCGGGCGATGGTACTTTAGCTGGGAAAGGCTACGAAAAATTAGTAATGCGTTGGCGCAGAGTTGCATCCTTTGAATCTGCCACATGATCGTAAAATTCGAACATATTAAGGCAATATTTCCCAGGGCAAGTCTTAAAAAGCAACTAAAAGGACATTTAGACTATAATTTTTACATGTATCCAGGGGGTCAAAGGGATAAGAAGAATATATGAGTCTTTCAAATTATTCTCCACTGTCTTCAGCAATTCAAGAGAAGCTACTTACTCCTGCAGAGGTTGCTGCAATGTTTAGAGTGGATCCTAAGACGGTAACTCGATGGGCTAAGGCAGGTAAATTGACCTCAATAAAAACCTTAGGCGGGCATCGAAGGTATAAAGAATCGGAAGTAAAAGAGTTGTTACAGATCATCACATCCAGTAAACAAAGATAATTTCACTAAGGGAGTTTAATCTAATGAGCAAGGAACCAGCATCTTTGGACGATCAACAGAAAGCTAAGATGTTAGAAGCGCTTTCAAAAAAACAAAAAGGTCATAGTACGAGCAAATCTAATGGGCCTCGAACTGGGTCAAAGGTTGGTGCTGGAAATACAGCCGGAGCTGCACCTAAAATGCACCGAAGAAAAGCAGGTTCGGCATAAAGAATCTAGATTTGAAATGATCATCTCTTCAATTCAATATTTTTTCCTATTTATTTCATCATACGCATTGGTAGGAGTATTAACTCCAGTAATGCGAAAAATTGCTATTTCAAAAAAAATATTGGACAACCCAAACTCAACTCATAAGTCACATTCCAATCCCACCCCATACCTAGGAGGGGTGGCAATTATTTTAGGAGTTATAGTAGTTACCTATGCCGCACTATTTTTTTCGGATCGAAACTCAAATAATTTTTGGCTAGCGACTACCCTCCTTGGGCCTGCGCTTGCAATGGGTTTAATAGGGTTATGGGATGATTTAAAAAATCTACACCCACTTCCTAGATTTATAGGGCAGAGTATTGCTGGTGTTTTTGTCGCATTAATACTTATTCTTACAAACACAATTGGAAATCCCACCGGGTCACAATTTTTTGATGTTTTAATTACCGTTTTTTGGGTTGTTGGAATATGTAATTCAATTAATTTTTTTGACAATTTAGATGGTGGTGCAGCCGGGACAACAGCAGTTACTGCTCTTGCTCTAAGTTTTTTAACAATTGAAAATGGGCAGTCATTTATCGCTGCACTATCTTTAGTAGTAGCCGGGTCTACCTTGGGATTTTTAATTTGGAATAAATCTCCAGCGCGGATTTATATGGGCGATGCAGGTGCTTTATTTTTAGGCTTTCTGATTGCTACACTAACAATTAGATTTGACCCTCTAACAAGTTCTTCAATTGCTTCATTTTCTCTACCGCTATTACTCCTTGCAATTCCAATTCTTGATACTACTGTGGCTGTAATCTCAAGACTTCGAAGGAGAATTTCTCCTTTCCAGGGAGGTAAGGATCACTTATCTCATCGATTAATTAGAATGGGGATTAATCGAAAGTTGACTGCAATAATACTCTGGGCACTTTCTATATTATTCTGTTTACTTGCAGTTATTATTTCTGCAGGCTTACTTGAAAACGAAGTACCGATTCTTATTTTAACCTCTGTTTTTTGGCTGACTCTATTGTTGGGATTTTTAAGAACTAAGGATCTTTGACATAATTTGTGGCTGAGGCCGGGATCGAACCGGCGACCTAACGATTTTCAGTCGTTCGCTCATACCAACTGAGCTACTCAGCCTTCATGGATTAATGACCTGGGAGAGTCTAGATAAAGTCCCTAACTCACCCAATACATTAATTCGCGACCCAGACGGGACTTGAACCCGCGACCTCCGCCGTGACAGGGCGGCGCGCTAACCAACTGCGCTACTGGGCCAACTTGGAAGTAAATTGAAATTGCTTTCAACTCACCTTGCGTCCCCAACGGGGTTTGAACCCGTGTTACCGCCGTGAAAGGGCGATGTCCTAGGCCACTAGACGATGGGGACTGTGGAAGGGATAAGGGTATCGGTTCAAATAGGTTGGGCCAAACTAAGGTTGTTTAATGCCCTTGAAGTTGCCTGCAAAAAAGATGCGACAATAAGGTTTAATGGAGAATCTGAGCGGAATCAAACAAGATGATTTATACCGAGCTGCACAATGTCTGAAATCTGGAAATCTTGTTGCTTTTCCCACTGAGACGGTTTATGGCTTGGGCGCAGATGCAACAAACCCCGAATCAGTCTCACGGATATATAGTGTTAAAGGGCGACCTGCCAATCATCCATTAATTATTCATGCGTCATCATTAAAATTAATGGAGAAATGGGCACGGGACATTCCAGAGTTTGCATTCAAATTAGCAAAGGCTTTTTGGCCAGGTCCAATGACTCTAGTTTTACCAAGAAGTATTTTGGCTAAAGACTTCATTACAGGCAGTCAAGAAACTGTTGGATTTAGAATTCCAGGAAACAAACATGCTTTAAATCTACTTGAGAATTTTGAAAGCATTGGTGGATTAGGAGTTGCCGCGCCCAGCGCAAATAGATTTGGAGCAGTTTCACCAACCTCTGCTTTAGATGTACAAGGCGATATTGGTAACTATTTAACTGAAAAGGACATGATATTAGATGGTGGAGATTGTGAAATCGGAATCGAGTCAACAATTATAGATTGTACGAAGAGTGTTCCTTTAATTCTAAGGCCTGGAGCAATAAATCCAAAAAATATTTCAACTGCTACTGGTTTGGAATCAAAATATAAGACTAAATATAAGGGAAGAGGAAGTATAAGAGTTTCAGGAATGCTGAAAAATCATTACGCACCTAATGCTCAAATTATCTTAAATGGTTCGCCAGCTTTAGGAGATGGTTTCATCGCTCTACATGAAATTTCGACGCCAGTTGGGGCCATTCGACTTTCATCGCCTAGAAATTCTACTGAATTTGCAAAAATACTCTATAGATCATTTCGTCTAGGAGATTTAATGCATTTGAATAGAATCATTGTGATTCCTCCTATCGAAGATGAGCTCTCTATAGCAATTTTAGATAGATTAGAAAAAGCTTCATATAAAGATAAATTTGATAGAAATTGAAAAGTAAAAACAGAATGCTTAGTGAATCTAGGATTTGTAGCATACAAACAAAAATTTAGTATAGATATGAGTGCTGAAAATAATAGTTATATGGTTATAATTTTGCTATGAACTATATACACCTTGGTAAAAGCGGGTGTACATTAGAGATAATTGAAAATGTGATTATTAGGAAGAGTTCCAATAAGTCAGATTACAATAGTAGACTGTTATTACAGGGAATGAAACAGTCAAATTTTCCCCAATCAAGGTATAAGAGTCTGCGAGTCCCTAAAGTTATTAAGCTTGAGGATGGTCCTCAGTGTTACTTTGATATGGAGTACATTCCCGGATCATCGTTTATAGATTTCTTCGAAACTTCTAGTGTTCAAGAGATCGATTATGCCACGAATACACTTATAAATTTTCTAAAAGAAAATTTAAAAAAAGCAAAAAATAAATGCATCAATGAAATACTTCTTGAAAAGCTTGCTTTATTGGCTCCAACAACTAAATTTAGTGAGACTATTTTACGATTAGAGGCAGTTTTAAAGAAAAATGATTTAGTCATTCCTGATTCTTACTGTCATGGCGATATGACACTTAGTAATATGCTCTTTGTAAACTCAGATATATATCTGATCGACTTTCTTGATTCATTCGTTGATTCGGTACTAATAGATCTGATAAAGCTTAAACAAGATTTATACTATTATTGGTCGTTAGAAATGGTAACCGTCAGAAAAATCAGATATATCTCAATTTTTAATTATATGTGGACTAAGATTGAAAATGAGTTTGGTTTACAAGTTAATTCAAAAGCCTTTAAGATCTTACAGGTTATTAATTTCCTTAGAATTGAGCCATATCTTTCTAAGCCAAGAGAGATCAAGCTGCTATCTGATATCATCCATAGGTTGGGAGAATATGAATAATTTAATAATGCCGATGGCGGGACGATCAACCAGATTTGACTTAGATCGACCCAAATGGATGTTAACTCACCCATCAAGTGGAACTTACATGGCTTTGGCTTCACTTGGGGGAATAAATTTAGAATATTTTGATAAATTATATTTCGTTTTTTTAAAAAAACATCAAGATGAGTTTAATTTTGAAATTGGTTTCTCTAATCAACTATCCAGAATGGGGTTATTAAGTAAATCTGAATTAATTTTTTTGACTAAAGAAACTGATTCACCCGCCCAAACAGTATATGAGGCTATAAATCTAGGGGGAATAAAAGGAAGTATTTTTGTCAAAGACTCTGATTCATTTTTTGAAATTGGTACATACACTGCTGAAAACTGTGTTGCTTATGAGAGCTTAGAAGATGTCGAATTAATCGATGCAAAATCCAAGAGCTACCTTCAAATTGATAAATTTGGAACCATTAATAATATTGTTGAGAAAAAAGTGATAAGTAGTAAATTTTCCGTGGGTGGCTATGGTTTTTCAAGCGCTACTCAGTATTCAGACTTTTTTCTTAAAATGGAGAAAAAAACTCGGGAGACATATATAAGCGATATTATTTTTGAGATGATTCTTGCCGGTATTAAATTTATAGGTATTGAGGCTCAAAATTTTGAGGACTGGGGTACTCTACAATCGTGGAAACAATACTGTAATGGTTTTAAAACTTATTTTGTTGATATAGATGGCACATTAGTAGAAAATTCTTCCTTGCTATTTAAGCCATACATCGGGGATGGTGCACCAATTCAAGAAAATATAGATGTGCTTAATTCACTTTACGAACTTGGGAAAAGTCAAATTATTTTAACAACTAGCAGACCCGAATTTACTCGCCATGAAACTCAGTTAGAAATGGAAAAACTTGGAATTAAATATCATCAGTTAATAATGGGACTTCAGCACTCACCTCGAGTTTTAGTTAATGATTTTTCCACTTCAAATAATTACCCAACAAGTATTTCAATAAATATCCCGAGAAATTCAAATGATTTATACAAATATTTGGGTAGAATAAAATAACTTAGAAATATGTTAGGAATTAACTAAATCTAGGAAGTTGTTGATAAATGGTTTATCTGTTTTCACAAAGTAAATTAGATCGCTTTTTGAATTGTACTTTGGGTTTTCTGTACCATTACTCTCTAGCAAATTCTTTAGTAGCTCTTCGTACTCACTGATGCTCGAGACAAAATTAAATATACCCATTTGTTTAGCTTCAATAATATGATCATGTCTATCTGAAATTTTGTTTGGCCAAACGCTTAATTTAGTGCTCAAATCTATTGCTACTGAGGGAATTTTAAGAAGCGCTGCTTCCAAATTCATTGTGGATAAAGAAGAAACAAAAATTTTTGCTGACTGAAACAGATTTACATAATCAATTAATTTGGGTAACAAGATTTGATTATTTGAATTAAGCGCGTGAAAATCACCAATAAAATTTATCTTAGATAGGCTTTTATGGACAATAAACTTTTGAATTTTTCTATAATTTTTAGGGTGAGGCAAGTAGTCTATTTTCAATTCAAATTTTTTCGCAATTTCTAAAGTAGCGATTAAAAATTCAATCTCTGCATCCAAATCAACACTTCCACCACCAAAAAAAATACTTGTCTTGTTTTGTTTTCTTTCAACGTTGTCTAATAGCCAATCTATTCTTGGATTACCAATTGGTTTAACGTGGCTTCGTTTTATTTCATGAATACTCTCCGCGAAATTAATAGATTGGTCCCCCCAGACTCCTATTTTTTTTGGGGGAAATGCAAATACAGCTTTAGATGACATGTTATCCCAGTTTTCAAGAATAGTGATCAGTTCAATATCTGGGTGATATCGATTATATAAAAAATCTGAAATTGTGAGTGTTCCACCAACAGTTATATATACAATTTTTGATGGATTAAACTTTTTTACTTTTAAATCTAAAAATTTAAAAATTCTTGATAATAATAATGAAAAAGCTTTTACTGGTATTGCTGAAAAAAAAGTACTATAAAAAATTGCAATTCTAGGGGCTGAGAAAAACCCTTTAAACTTATTTTTGGAATACCGTATTCTATTTTGAATTGATAATGACTTATCTGCTATTTTGATCCAATAAATGTTTGCATAAATGGAAAGTATAAAAGATTCTATTTTGCTAATTCTCAAATCTATTATTTGATTTGAGTAATTGTCTATATTTCCCATAATAATAATACTAATATCGTAATTTCGATTAAATTCATCAATTAAACCTGTTTCAGTGTAGCTTCTTAAAGCTAAAGGATGATCAAAAAGAATAAGGATTTTTTGCCGAATCATGGAGCTGACCAGTGAGCATTTATAAATTTCCTTGCTCCAGCGTCTTTAAATGATTCAATTTGGGCACCTTTAATTTTTAAAATCTTTGATACTTCAATTTCTGTATCAACACCAGCTCTTTCAGGTCCTACGTCTATAGCAAAAAAATCTATATGATTTAGTTGGTTACCAAATCCCTCTAATATTTCTGGTTCAAATCCCTCTGCATCCATTTTTAACAAGGAAATTTTTCTCAAATTTTCTTGTTGCATAAATTGATCACCTCTAATGCAATTTAGATTTAGTATTTTTGAATAACTAGCGGGCTCGATTAAACTAGAGTCAGCATTTGAGGTAGAAATATAAAATAAGCTCAATCCAGATTTATTTGACAAAGCTTGATCCACTATTTTTATATTTTTGTTTAATTTCATAGCGTTAACATTAAATTTAAGACATTCGTAAGCAATAGGATCTGGCTCAAATGCATAAATCAAACTAGTGGGAAACCTACCTGCCATGGCAATAGAGAACTCACCAACATTAGCTCCAATATCAAAAACAACGATTCGATCTACCCCTTTTGAGATGATCCTGGTTAAGTCAGTCTCATTCCTAATATACTGATTAAATAATCGATTTGTAGCATATTTTTGACCGCGTAAAAATCTACTCGTCCTTTTTAGATCCTGAATCAAAAATTCCCCATCACTCATTTTTAGTAAAAATAAATTGTTGGAATATCCCTCCCGATGTCGATGAATACTATGTATATACTCACTATTTCGAAAAAACCTTTGAAATTGACTTAGTGTTATCCAGTACCTTAGTAAAAAGTTTTGGGGAAGAAGCGAGGGAATTGATCCCAAGAAAAGTAACTTAAGTTTGCTAATCATTTAGACCTATTATAATTTAATTTTATTATTTGGATCATAGTTGACAGTTTTTCTTGTAATTGACTTTGCCATGTCTAAGTTTTGAAGAGTATCAATGTTAATTGTCCAAGGGTATTTGCGAACAAAATAATGTGGGTTTTTTGAAAAAAGTTTAGCTTTTGCTGCTAACTTGTCTGAAAAAAGATAAAAGCCACCATCTCTAATGTATATCTGCTTCAGTGCTTGCCTTCTTTTATAGACATCATTTTGATTATTGAGTAGGGAAATTAGACGTAAATTTTTTGTATAGTACATTCTGGCTGGGTGAGAGTCTAAGACTGGTGAAACAGAAATCAATGATTCCTTTTTTACTGATTTACCTCCGAGGATTTCTTTAGTTATGTAGATTAAATCCTCCATACTTCTAAATGGTGTCGTTGGTTGAAGTAGTAACCAGTAGTCAAAGGTAATTCCCTTCTTTATGTAGTTTTTTCTCACATTTTCTAGCGTTAGATCTATGGGGGAATTCTTTCTGGATAAGGTTTCACTTCGATTATGTACATCTATACCTTTATCAGAAAGCAAAATATCTGACTTCACTATTTTTCCTACAATTTCTTTATTAAAAATTCTTTTCAACAATTTTACCCTTAAAATTTCTTTTGGGTCATTAGTTGATAGACAAATTCTAAGGTTTAAAATATTTTTCATGAAAATTCCGTGTGTTAATGAGCGTTGAAATAAGTAAACATTATGTATTTTTTGTAAATTTTTATTTGGAATCTCTTGTTCTCCAAAGCGAAAAGGTATTAATACACAAAGCGGATAATGTTGATTGTTTTTCATGACCAAATGATACACACTTATGTTGAAAAAGACCTAAAAGGTGCAGCTTAATTTCAATCTTTATGTACTAATGTAATCCCAAATTTGTTAAGGCTTGATCAACTTACAAATATGATATTGGGATTACGCTTACGGCTTGAAATCAATGAGGTATTGTTCTAAAAAATTCTAAATACTTCATAATCTTATATAACAAAATCGGCGCTTTTATGATATTTTATGTATATGACTACCAAAAATAAACAATCTAAATGTGAAATTATTTCAGAGATTGGTTTATCACACGAAGGATCTTTAGGATTTGCATTAAAATTTATTGAAGCTTCAAAGAATGCAGGGGCAGATACGGTTAAGTTTCAGTACCACATACCAGATCAAGAGAGTAGTAATAAAGAAGATTTTCGTATTAACTTTAGTTTACAAGATAACTCAAGGTGGGATTATTGGGAGCGAACCTCTTTTAATATTAAAGAATGGAAAATTATAATTAACGAATGTCGTGCGCAAAATATAATTTTTAGTACAAGTGTATTTAGTAAAAAAGCTGCACAAATGATGATTGATTTTGGTGTGAAAAACTTGAAATTGGGCTCCGGGGATTTCACCAATAAGGAAATGCTAGAATTCTTTCTTAATTGGGATGGAAACCTATATTTGAGCACTGGGCTGGCGACAACTAAAGAAATAGAAAGCACAATTTCTATTTTTAAGGAAAGTACTCTTGCTAATCTAGTAATTTTTCAATGCACTTCTAAATACCCTACCCCATATAATCAAGTAGGGATTGACTATATGCTCGAAATAAAGCACAAATTTGATGTACCTGTGGGGTTAAGTGATCATTCAAAAGGAATAGATTCAGCTCTTGTCGCTATATGCAACGGGGCTTCCGCCATTGAAAAACATGTAACTTTTAGTGAGAACTTGTTTGGCCCGGATATGACTGCTTCAATAACATTTGAAGAATTAGAAAGGTTATCTAAATTCCGCGATAATTATGCAGAAATAATCAAAGAGGTTAACAAAGATCAAATTACAAGTGAGTTACTTAAAGAGAAAATACTCTTTGGTAGAAGTCTAGGTGTTACTAGGTCTTGTAAGTCCGGAGAAATACTTAAGGAGAGCGACTTTTGTTTGAGAAAACCGGCCGGTGGCTTATCCTGGGATGATAGAACTAAGCTTGTTGGTAAAAGAGTTAAAAAAGATATTGATATTGGCGAATTATTAAATTTAGAAGATTTTGAACTATGACAGCGATGAATAAAGAAAACCGTAGGGTGTGCTTTGTAATTAACAGTAGAGCAAACTATGCTCGTATTAAGAGTGTCCTAATTGAGATGCAAAAAAGAAGTGACTGCGAACTTCAAATTGTCGTGGGCGCTTCTGGCTTACTTTTTCGATTCGGAAATGTAGTGGATATTATCAAGCGTGATGGTTTCACGGTTGATAGAGAAGTTTATTCTGTTGTTGAAGGAAATGAACCTATAGTTATGGCCAAAACTACTGGCCTTGCAATCATAGAGTTATCACAAGTTTTCTCAGATCTTAAGCCAGATATCGTAGTAACAGTGGCTGATCGCCATGAAACTATTGCAACGGCAATCGCCGCAAGTTACATGAATATTATGGTTGCTCACACGCAAGGCGGTGAAATTACTGGCTCAATTGATGAGAGTGTGAGGCATGCTTGCACAAAATTATCACATCTACACTTTCCTGCTACCCAAGGTGCATATGAAAACATTATTCAAATGGGTGAAGAGAAAAAACGAGTGCACATTACAGGATGTCCATCACTAGACTTTATTGATGAGAATAGGTCGAAGGATTTGAATAATATTTTGGAGAAGTATCTGGTAAATCCAAAAGGTATACAAAATCTTGATTTTCTGCTTGTTCTTTTTCATGCAGATACGCAACATTATATTGAGGTGAGTCAAGCAACTCGTGAAATTCTAAAGGCGGTAAAAGAGACAAATCTTCCTACAATTTGGCTTTGGCCAAATGTCGATGCAGGGACGGATTATATAAGTAAAGAATTGAGAAAATTTAGAGACTCAAATCCAAGTTCAAAAATTCAGTTTGTAAGAAACTTTTCCCCTGAGGAATATGTAACTGTTTTGAATCACACAAAATGCATCATTGGAAATTCAAGTTCTGGAATAAGAGAATCGTCCAGAACTGGTACGCCTTCGATAACTATTGGTTCACGGCAGAGTGGTAGAGAGATGGCCGAGAATGTTATCTGTTTAAATAAAGCTGATTCATTAATAATTAGGGATAAAATAATTGAGCAGGTTAATCACGGGAAATATGATCAAAGCAATTTATATGGTGATGGCAATGCAGGAAAAAAAATTGCAGAAATTTTGTGTACAACTCAAATTTCAATTGATAAAAAATTCATACCCTTGAGGTAATTATGGCAATTCAAATTTTAGAAGGTTTAGGTCTAGATAATAATTCTTTTATAAATTCGGAAAAATTCAATGAAATCGAATTAATTCGATCAAGAATCCCTGTAAAAATTCAAGCGCAAATTTTAGGAATATACTCCGAATTATCTCATAATCTTGATGAGAAATTTCTTTCTAACTATAAATCACTCAGATATATTGCAACTCCTACAACTTCTATAACTCATATCGATATTGAATATTGTAATTCAAAAAACATTCAGATCATATCCTTAAAAAATTTCAGAGATTTGATAGCAGATTTTACATCTACAGTTGAAATCGCATGGTGGCATTTAATCGAGTTAAATAGGCTTTGCACTAAGGCTCAAGAATCTGTAATTAATGGAGAATGGGATAGAAGTAAGTTTTTTACCAAATCTTTTTCTAAACAAAAAATTGGAATTATTGGATTCGGACGAATTGGAAAACAGCTTGCTAAGATTGCGCAAAACTTTGGTTTGCAAGTAAAAGTTTTTGATATAGACATAGAAAAATTGCTTAATATAGAACCAATGATTATCAAAGCGGTATCTCTAACCGAGTTATTTGAATCTTGTAATTTTGTTGTGATATGTGTAGATGACAGAGCATCTAATTTCAATTTAATTAACAAGGAGACACTAAGTCACATTGTAAATAAAGGTACAATACTTGTGAATATATCACGAGGATTCATCCTAAATAGTCAGGATTGTGTTAGCGCTTTAGAGAGTGGATTATTAGGTGGATTAGGAGTCGATGTACTACCTGAAGAGGAAGTCTCATTTTCCAGCTATAGTTTATTTAATAACCCAATTATTAGAGCAAAGTTAAATACTGATTTGAACATATCTATCACTCCACACATTGGAGGAGCAACGATAGATTCACTTGAGATCGCTGCACAAGCAGTTTTTGAGGAGTTATATTATTCGGTAAGTAAATTATTAAAAAAAGTTTAATGTTCAGCAGTATTTGAGAGTTAATTTGTAAGCGAATCTAGCTACATGTTAAAGTCGAAAATGCAAATTTATCTCTATTTTTTTGAGGATTTTTTGGACTAGGTTCGCAAACTCGACTACAATTGCGTCTTCTTAACCAGTTAAAAATTGGGGCCTTTAGCTCAGTCGGTAGAGCAACAGACTTTTAATCTGTGGGTCGTCGGTTCGATCCCGACAGGGCCCACAAGAGCACTTCAACCCATGAACTCTTTATGATTTTGACTTCTCATGTATGCTCATGTTCATACTTTCAGCTGGTCCCGATCCCATTATCTGGCGAGCAAAGTATGAAAAAATTGCCTAATTGTCCAATTTGTCCATTTATAACTACATCTTGGGTTATAATTCGTAGAGGTCAATAGAGGCAGCGACGGTTGGCTCTGTAGGACAAAACCGGTTATCAAGGGGCAAAATAAAATGGCATTTAAGGCCAAGAAATCCAAGGCAGTTGAGTCTTCAACTCCAGCGTCCTGGAGCGTTGCCCAATTTTCATCCTTCTACACACAAAATCGATCTGAGCTGATTGCCCATGCCAATCGGATTGTTAAAGATAAAGCAAAGGCTGAAGAGATCACCCAAGAGGCGCTAGTTAAGTTCATGCTTGCGGCTCCTGAGCTATCAAGTAATGATCACGCTCTTTCCTATCTACACCGCACAATTGAGAACCTATGTATTGATCTATTCCGTGCTGAAAACAGGCGTCCAAATCTTATTGCCCTAGATGATGCAACCGCTGAGGTTGAATCGGCTTGGCAGGTATCTGGTGACCACTCACAAGTGATTTCATCTGCAGAGGATGCTGCAATTATTCGACAAGCCCTTTCTCTGCTTTCACCAGCTGAGCGCGCCGCTCTAGTTATGTGGGAGGTTGAAGGGCGCTCAACTAAAGAGATTGCTAAAGAGCTTGGTATTAAAGAGTCTACCGTTCGCCACACAGTATCTCGTGCTCGAGCATCACTTCGTAAGATTTTATCTGAGTTAGTAATTGATGAGGCTCGAGGGTTAACTGCATTAGAACTACTCTCCACCACCTATAAAAAGGCAAGCGAGATAGCTGGTAAATCATCAAAAATTGCACTGACATTTATTTTGGTATTGACCGCCTTTTTAGGGCTTAACTCATTAACTGGAAATGAATCCAACCTCAATTCAATTCCTACCTCATCTACTCAACTGGGCGCACTTCAAGATATGCCAGTTTCTACACCCAAAGCCCCTGTTAACGATCAAGAAGATACAAAATCGGTTTTTGCTGAAAGTGTTACTGATACCACAAACAGTATTACTCCTCAGGAGTACACCGATCACATGACTTTATCGTTAACTCAATTAGAGACGGTAACTCTTATGTTGCAGGTTTTAGATCAGGTTGATCAAAACCAAAGTGGAGGTCAATAAAATAAGGTTTCCGACTCATTTTGGCATTACACGTGTGTGCCATAGGAGACGGAATTAAGAGAGTCGAAAGATTCTCAAGCCGATTTTAGGAAATTCCTAATCTCGACTAACGAAAGGAAACAAATGTCTATAAAGACACTACGTAAGCGCATTGCGATTACGGCAACATCTGCATTACTTGCAGGTGCATTGTCGGTGGTCGCTACCCCTGCCGCGCAAGCGCATGAGGCTGCTGGCTCAAATGCAAATACAGCAGTTACAGTCGGCGCAATTGCAGGTTACGGAGACGCTGGATCTACAAGAGATGCTGCTGGATCTCTGTTTGTTGCAACAATAGCTGATTCAACTGTTACCACAGGCGTGGTAGGAGGTGGATCGGATATGAATGGTTGTGGTTCATTAGCAACCAATGCAAGATCAAAGGGTCTTTTGTACAAGGATTCATCCTCTGGTATTGCACAATCAGCAACAGTTCTGCAAGGTGCAGTTCTTTCATTCTATAGTTGCGTTGCAACAGCCGTATCTGTTTCAGTTTCAGGTGGTTCAGTATCATCTGCGGCTAGCGGAATGGAATCTGCTGCATCTACAACTACAGAATACGATGCAACCAATAAGAAAGTTTGGTTACCAAACGTAACTACAGCTGCTGGAACTGGCTTGGCGTTTCTTTGGACTGCGCCAACAACTGTTGGAACCTACACAGTAAGTGCTTATCAAGGCTTCTATACAAATTCAAGTGGTGACCAAGTTCGTGCTACAGGTACAAATGGCGCGATGGGTGCAACACTTTTTGGAAATGTAACAGTTACTGTGGTAGCGACTGATGCTGGCGGTTCTTATAGCGCAACAAATTCTTTGTGTCAGGCAGTAAAAGATACAGAAACTTACTCATCAACACTTTCCTCTAATGTTGACGCAACTGGGACAAATGATAACGGCCAGGATTGGTCAATTGATTTGTTCTTGCGTGATGCGTATGGAGCAAATCTTCCTTCAACTGGTGCATTGACTGCATCTGCAACCAATGGTGCATTACTTGCATTTGGTACTGCAGGTACAACTCCAGTTGCTGGAACAGCTTCAACTATTACAACAACCGGTGCAGGCAATAACTCCACTGTTCGTGTATCCCAAGCTACAGCTGGAGCACCAATTACTACTACTGTAACTATTTCATGGAATGGAACTGCAGTTTGTACAAAGACTGTTTCAATTGCAGGAACAGTTGCCGCACTTACTGTTCCAGCTGCGAATATTGCAGTGCAGGATCTTGGTGCAAGTGCTGGAAATGCATTCTGGTTTGCTGATGGCACTGCTCGTGCAGGAACATTCTATGTAGTTGCAACAGACACAGTTGGTAATAGAGTTCCAACACCAACGTCTGTAGGTACCTTTAGTGCTGATGCAGCAACTTTGGGCACTACTGTAACTGCAATTACATTTGATGCAGCAAGCTTAGCTTCAGTCAGCTCTTCATCATCTGCATTAAGCGCAACTGTCGCTAGACACTCATGTGCTTCAACTGCTGGTACCCAAAAGGGAGTAAAGATTAAATTTACTCTGGCAAATGGAACTGTAATTACTTCTGCTCCGTTTGATCTAAGCTGTGCTGATGATCCTGCTACTGTTTCAGCTAGCTTTGATAAAGCTAAGTACATTGCAGGAGACATAGCTACTCTTACAGTGTCATTTAAAGATACTAAAGGAAATGCAGCAAATAATGCAGTTGCACTTGGCGCATCTACAATTAATGTACCAGGCATGACACTTGTATCAACAACTGGTGCAGCAGATGCTGTTGCAAAAGCTGGTGGTAAGGTTTCATATACCTACACAGTAGGGCAAACAGCTGGAAGATATGCAGCTGTTGTAGATTTCACTGGAGCATCAACTACATTTGCACAATATGCAACTGTACAAAATCCTTCATATGAAATCAGCTCTGGTGGGGATACCACTACAAATGCTGATGTACTGAAGTCAATTGTTGCTTTAATTGCATCAATTAATAAGCAGATCCAAGCACTACAAAAGTTGATTTTAAAGCGGTAATTAGCTTTATATCACTTTAAGGAATTGAGCCCCCCGATCTAAATATCGGGGGGCTCAATCATTTAAAAGGATGGAATCAAATATTGGTTACTATGCTTGTATGAAAACATGCAAATCTATATGCTGTATTTTGGACTATAAGGGAGAAATCAAATGCAGGTAGTCATTAATGGTGCATTACTTTTAACAATCTCTGCAACGCCATGGATCAATACCGATGCGCTTATAATTCCAAAAGTTTTAATTTTAAGTATTTTGGCGGCTTACATTTTTCCGGATTTAATTAAAAATAGAAGATCTTTGGTTGAAAATCGAATTTTAAAATTACAAATTATTTTTTCTTTTCTATTCATCATTCATATGATTTTAGTTATTTTTTTTAGTGAAGCTCCATATGAGCAAGAGTTTTATGGAAAAACTGGACGAGGCCTAGGATTTTTAACTTATTTTTCTTTGATAGTAGTTATGATTTATGTCTCACTAAAGGTCAAAATAAATGATTTATCAAAAATTACATTTGGAATCATGGTGAGTTGTATTCTTTCTTCATTATATTCAGTAATGCAATTTTATGGATTTGATTTTTTTGATTGGCGCACTCAAACTAATGGAATAATTGGCACAATTGGAAATCCAAATTTCCAATCCAGTTTTATAGCCATTGCTTTTATACCAAGTCTTGTATACACGTGGACTAAGCAAAATAAAATATTTCTTATGAGCTTAGTTTCAGTAATTTTATTATTTACTCTTTATATTACGGAGTCGACGCAAGGTTATATTGCTCTATCAGCGTCCATAATTTCTTTCTTCTTGATTTATGTTTGGTACAAGCGCCAGAGAATTATTTTTGTAGGTTTATCGACAATTTCAATTATATTGGGAATAGTTGCAATTCTGGGTATGCTAAATAGAGGTCCATTTTCTAATTTCTTGTATAAGGTTTCTGTGAGATCACGAGGAGAAATGTGGCAAACAGCAATTGAAACAATAAAACAGAATCCAATTTTCGGTGTAGGCATTGATTCACTTGGAGATTATTCATTAATGTATCGTAGTGAAAAAACTGTAAGTGGAATTGATGAATATATTGATAATTGCCATAATTTTATATTGCAATTTGCAGCTACAGGTGGCGTGTGGTTGGCTATAATTTATATTGGCTTAACACTCTTAACATTATTTAGTTTTTTAAAATTACAAAAGTCCATGGGAAAATTTGATAAATTTTTGGCTGCAATTTTTGCCGGTTGGATTTCATTCCAATTGCAGTCTGTGATTAGCCCTGCTGCAATTCCAACCTTAATTTGGAATTTTATTTTCAGTGGAGCAGTAATTGGGTTAAGTAGACACATTATTTTTAGCAATAGTCAAGAAAGACAAATAGGTGATACTAAAAATCGAACTAGGCGGCAGGACGCACCTAGATTAAATACTAGATTTTTGAATTTGATGACTGCTATTCTTATGTTCTCAATAACATATCCATTGTTTTATGCGGATAAAATCTCGAGAGAAGCCAATATAAAAAAAGATGCTTTCTTAGCTGTAAAAGCAGCGAAAACTTTTCCAGAATCGATAGTTAGGTATAACCGTCTTGGTACAGATCTATTTGAATCAGGCTTATATGACTTGTCACTAGAGATAGGAAGAAGTGCAGTGAAGTTTAATCCAAATGCCTATCAAACGTGGATTCTAATTTTAGTAAATCCATTAGCGTCCATAGAAGAAAGATCTACTGCTAAAGAAAATTTAATTAGAATAGATCCATTCAATAAAATAATTGCAGATTATGTAATTCAATAATGCTTGAAAAGACAAAGGTCTCTGTAATTGGACAGGGTTATGTAGGGCAAACTCTTTCGCTTGGCGCTGCCGAAGCAGGATATAGTGTTGTCGGCTTTGACCTAAATTCAGCAATAATCACAAATTTAATCAACAAGAGGTCTTTTGTACCAGGGGTTACACAAGAAAAACTCAATCAGATTATTGAAAAGGGACAGTTTCTACCTACCGATAATCCCGAATTAATAAAGGACTCAGAGATTATAGTTATTGCCGTGCCTACGCCCATTGATGAGGCTCGCAATCCTGATTTAACTTTCGTAATTAGGGCATGTGAATCAATAAATAAATATGCAAGTTCCCCAGCTTTGATTATAAGTGAAAGCACATCTTATCCTGGTACATTACGTAATCTAATTAAGCCATTAATTGAAAAAAACAACAATACAAGGTTTGAATATGCTGTTGCTCCAGAACGGGTTGATCCAGGAAACGAAAAATGGAATCTGCATAATACAACTAGGGTAATATCAGGACTAACTGATTTAGCTACCGATGCTGCAATAACTTTTTACTCAAAGTTCTGCCAAAACATTTATCGCGCCTCCTCTCCTGAAGTAGCTGAGGCTGCAAAACTGCTAGAGAATACTTTTAGGCAAGTAAATATTGCTTTGGTTAATGAGTTTTCAAGCATTATTACTAACTTAGACATAAGCGCAAATGAAGTTATTGAGGCGGCCGCGTCAAAACCCTTTGGATTTATGAAGTTTTTACCAAGTATAGGAGTCGGCGGCCACTGCATTCCCGTTGACCCAGAGTACTTAACTTATTTCGCTAGAAGTAAGGGAGTAGGCTCTCCTTTGATAGATATAGCGAATAAAATTAATTTCGAAAGGCCAACTCATGTAATTAAACAAATTGAAAAATATCTTGATTTTAAGTTAAACGGAAAAAAAATTCAGGTTGTAGGAATTGCCTATAAGCCTGGGGTAGAAGATATCCGAGAATCTCCTGCAATTGAACTTATCCATAAACTTAGAAACAATGGCGCGTCAGTTAGTTGGCACGACCCAGTTGTTAAAAAGTGGCAAAATGAGGAAACTACACCACTGGACCCTTCAATAGATCTTGGTTTAATAATTACTCCTCATTCAGAAATTGATTTAAGTGTCTGGAAAAATTCAGAAACTACTGTGCTTGATCTGTCAGCAACATCTCAGAATCTAGACTGGCCACGAATACTTTAATATAAGGATTTTGCGATATCTTGAATTATTTCGATTAAATTGATTTTTGGTTCCCAAGAGATTAAGTCTTTTATTTTTCTCAAATCCGGAACACGGCGCTGCATATCCTCAAAGCCCACGCCATAAGCTTGATTATAAGGTTGAAGGACAATCTCAGAGTTTGAGCCTAATTCACTTCTTACAAGGTTAGCTAAATCTAGGATGGATATTTCTTGTAAGCCGCCAATATTGAAAACTTGCCCAACTGAGTGAGCATTTTTAAGCAGCCCATTGATAGCATCAACTGCATCTAGAACATGGCAAAAAACTCTTTGCTGTTTCCCATCACCATATACCTCAATTGGTTTATCATGAATTGCCGCCTGAATAAATCGGGGTAGAACCATTCCATAGTCAGCAGACTGCCTTGGCCCTACTACATTAAAAAATCTAACAGTTATTACCTTGAGATTTTTACTCAAGTGAAGTGCATGAGCCATTGCTTCTTCGAGTGCTTTGGAGTCGGCATAACTCCATCTAAGCTTCTGAGGTGCACCCATAATGCGATCGTCGAACTCTGAAAGCGGCTGTTTAGCATTCTTTCCATAGATCTCTGATGTACTTGCAACAACAAGTTTTTTTTCTAATTTCGTACAAGCCTTTAGAATTACCTCTGATCCTACGAAGTTTGTCGCAATTGACTCAATCGGATCATCTAAAATGGTTTTAACTCCTACCGCAGCTGCCATATGAAGCACCAAATCAGAGTTAGCTACCAATGATTCAACCAATTTTTGATCCTTAATATTTCCATCAATCTTATTTATGACGTTATCAATATGTTGAATATTTTGGTGCGAACCGGTGGTGAAATTATCTAATATTGTTACCTCATCACCCATGGAAATACGGGAGTCGCATAAATGCGACCCTATAAACCCGGCTCCCCCGGTTATCAATACCTTCATCTGATTAGTCTAGTCTAAGCCGAGAAAGAATTAATCCATCTAGTAACTAATAGATTTACAACTTAAAGCTAAATTCCAATATAGTGATGATATGGAGAACATAATCAATTTCACCTCTGAGGAACTTATAAGGGAGGAGCGAGCGCTGATGCTTCCCAAATTGGAAATAATCGATGCTCTTGAGATTGGAGAAATAGCTAAGTTCAAGGGTTCTGAGAGAAATTTACCCATCGCAATTGAGGTAAGAATCGATAATTGGATTATTTATCACGCATCCCTTCCTGGATCTACGACTGAAAATCAATGGTGGATTGATCGAAAAGCTAGAGTTGTTCTTTTAAAACATCATTCAACATTGCATGAACGAGTAAGCGCCCAGTTGCGCGGGGTTGATTGGCATAAAGAAAATAACTTAGAAGATGAGACTCATGCTATTCATGGGGGTGGATTGCCTTTGATTACAAAGTATCAAGGATTTGCTGGTGTTTTGTTAATAAGTGGGCTATCACAGGCAGAGGATCACCTTCTTGGAGTTGAGGTTTTGACTGAATTTTTAGCCGGTAAGGGTGAATTACTTTGAGTGGTCAGGTTTGGGTATGTGGTGAGGTATTAATTGATTTAATTCCAGAGGGCACAGAGCGCAAGGCAGTAGTTGGTGGTGGTCCAGCCAACACTGCTAAAGCATTAGCAAAGCTTGGAATATCTACCCAGTTTATTGATGGTATCTCAACTGATAAGTATGGCCAGATGGCATTAAAGCAATTACACAAAGATGGTGTACTACTTGATTTCGTTAAGTTTTCCGATAAGCCAACCTGTTTAGCGATAGTCTCCTTAAACAAACAAGGCGGGGCTTCATATGAGTTTGTAATTGAAGGAACAGCCACCTTTGATTTCTCTCCCCTCTGGCTGCCAGATCCTGCTGCAAACGAACCATCCCTGCTACATATCGGAACATTAGTTACTGCTATAGAGCCGGCAGCAAGTGTTTTATATGGTTGGGCTAAACAGGTAGCAAAGGTGTCGCCAATTGTATTTGATCCAAATGTAAGACCTGCGGTAATGAGTGATCGGGCTGAGTATGTAAAGCAGGTAGAAAAATGGGTATCAATCTCATCGGCAGTTAAGGTAAGTGATGATGATATTTACTGGCTATACCCAGGTGTTGAGTTAGATCAGGTAGCAAATCAATGGCTTTCAATAGGCCCAGAGTTAGTGGTAGTTACATTTGGCGATAAGGGCTTAGCTGGATATCGAAAAAATGAAGAGGTAACAGTGGATGCTAAAAAAGTAGTTGTGGCAGATACGGTTGGGGCAGGAGATACAGTGGGTGCGATATTAGTTGAAGCGATTATTGAGGATGGGCTTGATAAGTTAACGGGGATGAGATTATCAGTAATGCTAGATCGAGCAGCAAAAGCCGCTGCTATTACAGTCTCTAGGACAGGGGCCTTACCGCCATCAAAAGCTGAGATTAAATAAATAAGGTGTATTACAAAGTGCTTAATATTGATGGTGATCAAATTTCAATTGCAATTGATTTAGATCAAGGAGCGCGCCTGGCCTCAGTGCAATGGCGAGATATGGAGTTTGTCTTACCCTTTAGAGGACAAAGTTACACCTGGGGCTGGTTTGCTATGGTTCCATTTGCTGGACGAATAAGGGATGGTGTTATTAGAAATTCAAAGGGTGAAGGATTTCAGCTGCCAAATAATGTTGATCCACCACATGCCTTAATTGGTTTTGGTGCCTCATCTTCTTGGGAGGATATTGGAAATGGCTCCCAATACTTAGAGCTACCATCACCATTTAATGGCGCATCTGTTACGCAAAAATTTGAAATTTTAGAGGATGCGCTCAGATGGTCATTAGATTATGAAGCAGCAGGTTGTGATCTGCCGGTAACACTTGGTTTTCATCCCTGGTTTCCAAGAGATATTGGTAAAGGAAGTAGTGCTGAAATTATCTTTCAAGCAAAGAAAATGTTTGAGCGAGGTGATGATTACCTGCCAACTGGGCAATTAATTTCACCTACCCAACCTCCCTGGGATGACACCTTCACTGAAGTCATTGGCACACCAGAAATAATCTGGCCAGGTGCAGCCAGGTTGAGTATGGAGTTTGATTCACCATATCTAATGATCTACTCCCAAGACGATGAAGGTATTTGTTTTGAACCGGTTACGGCGCCCCCTGATGCTCAAAATCTAGGAATAACAGGAGATACCTATATCGAAACTCTTATTACCTTTAGCGAGGATTATTAAGAGCTCGTTAAGCTTTTAACTTATATAAAATATCCATACCTGATTGTGTAAAGCCTAGGCTTTGATAGAGATTTAATGCTGCTTTATTATCAAAATCAACATATAACATCGCATCACTTAACCCTTGATACTTTAAGTAATTAAGTGCGGTAATTGTTAACACCTTTCCAATACCTCGACCTGAATACTCTTGATCTACTGCGGTTATATAGATCTCACCTATTGCTGGGTGAGCATGGCTTTCTATCTCTCCTTCATGTTGGTGAGTGTGAGAGCCATGAATCTTGGTCCAGGTTGAGCCAATTATTTTGTGATTAATTTCAGCTAAAAAAAAGCCCTGCTCATCAAACCACTCTTCATTAATCCTGATATTTAAATCAGCTAATTGCCAACCGCCCTGTTCAGGGTGCTTTTTAAACACCTTGTTATTTAAAGATAACCAAGCATCACTATCGATGCCAGGTAAGAAGCTGCGAATCACAACATCTTGATTAACCTCATTTTTATCCACTTTTGGTAATTGCTGGATATCGGTAAGGGCTCTGCTCATCTGCAGGACTGTTCGAATCTTTTCAAAGCCAAAGGAGGTTGCAAGGGCACTTGCTGCCGGTTGATCACCATGCACCCATAGCCGCAACTCTTTACCACAGATCTCAATTGCCTTACTTAATAATTGTTTACCAACTCCTGCGCCTCGAAACTTTGGATCAACTACTAACTCAACTGATGGGCCAGCAACTAGATCGGTTTGATCTAGGTGGGCGTATCCGACTACTTGATTTTCTTGCTCTACCAATAGGTGAGAATCTGCCTTATCCCCACCATGGCGAAGATGTAGCAGGATGTGCTCTGCAATCGGGGGTGTGTTATCAAAGGCGGTGGTGCCGGCAATTAACTTAAGTACCGCTTCTTGTTGGTTATTGGTAAGTTTTGGTAAATGTAGCAAGGGGTAACTTAAAAATGGGTTAAGTTAGAGTGCATCAACTGGGGTTTGGGAACCATTTTGACTCAATCGGTATCCAACATTGCGCACTGTATCAATTACTGATTCAAACTCTGGTCCTAGCTTTGATCGAAGACGTCTAATATGAACATCAACTGTTCTAGTGCCACCAAAGTAATCATAACCCCAGATCTCTTGTAATAATTGGGATCTAGAAAATACTCTTCCTGGATGCTGGGCTAGATACTTTAGTAATTCAAACTCTTTAAAGGTTAGATCAAGAGTTCGCCCCTTTATCTTGGCAGTATATGAATCCTCATCAATTACTACCTCACCACTTCTTATCTCTTTTAATGATGGATTTTTTGCTAATTGAGTAATTGCGTCTTTGCCAATTACAATTCTAATTCGAGCATCAACTTCAGCAGGTCCTGCCGTATCTAACATAACATCGGCAATCCGCCAATCAGAGTTTATGGCAGAGAGTCCGCCCTCAGTGGTAATAACTACAATCGGTGTTGAAACACCTGTGGTGGTAATTAACTTAGTAAAGGCCTTGGTATTTGGCAGATCACGCCTAGCATCAACAAAAATACAATCCACAATTGGTGCATCAATTAATACTGAGACCTCTGCTGGCAAGATGCGAACATCATGCTGAAGCAAACCAAGGGCAGGCAACACATCAGCACTTGCGCCAAGGGAGTTAGTCAGCATTAGAATTTTTGCCATAAGAGTGCTAAGAATACACTTATGGATTCAATCTCACTACTTACTTTTTTACTCCTGGGTGCAACCGTTATAGGCCTGTACTATCGAAAGAATTCTGGGCTAATTAAGCGCAAAAAACGGCTTAAGCTTTCACCAACTGAGTTTGGCGGGGCCTACGGCGAGAGGGCAACCATTCTGCAATTTTCCACCACCTTCTGCTCATCCTGCCGGGCGGCAAAGGCGTTGATTAAAGATGTGGTCAAAGATGAAGCAGATATTTCCTATTATGAAGTAGATGCAGAGAGTAATTTAGAGTTGGTAAGAAAGGTTGATGTCCGATCAACCCCAACCACTCTTTTTCTAGATAGATCTGGCTTTGAGATTGCCCGGGCCACTGGAACTCCTAAACGTGATCAACTTATCAAGGTAGTGGCATCTCTTTAAGCTTAAGTAGGCTTAGGTATTGCAAAATACTTGCAGGAAGTATTCTCACCCTTACTATAAAATTTGGCCTATGTTCTCCATACAACCAGTGTTTTTTACTAAGCGCCGAGTGATTGATTACGCCCGCGCAAAGGGTTGTATGTGTTGGGTATTAATTTAAATAGCTTTATCTTTTTTAAATTTAAAACCCCCAACTATTTTCCAAGGAGAAATAAATGTCAAATCTAATTGTTAAAGAAAAAACACCTGTCTTTATTGATGCAAGAGGGCCAAGATACTCAGCCGCTATCACTACAACTGTCTTAGCTCTTGCCCTAATAACTGAATCTAATTACCTAATTGGATTTCAATTTGCTGTCTTTTTATCTGCTGCGCTCTTTGGGCTTAGAAGATCAATCTATGGCCTGTTATATCGCAATCTA
>JACCDP010739758.1_pt1 | contig 30796 bp, 31 predicted proteins | sample 7445841 | NCBI WGS metagenome assembly JACCDP01 (sample SAMN15323441, study PRJNA562643) | freshwater metagenome | isolation source: river surface water | place: USA:Blue River Watershed | collected 2017-08-17 | reverse complement strand
ATCTGCTATGCTACTATCATACGACGCTTCGAGTACTGTTGCGACAGAAACGGATATGACCATGAGTGATACGACCGTAACCATCGACATTTTTAGTGATATCGTCTGCCCGTGGTGTGTCATCGGCGGCGTGCGCCTTGCCAAGGCCATGGCACAACGTCCCGAGTTAACGGTGGTACGCAACTGGCATCCCTTTCAGCTCAACCCTGATCAGCCTGCTGGTATCCCGTGGGCGACGTATGCTGAGCAACGCTTTGGCGGTGCCGAAAAGGCCAAACAACTCTTTGCCCATGTCACTAACGTGGCAGCTAGCGAGGGTATCACGTTTGATTACGACACTGTGGCCACCGCCGCCAACACGCATGACGCGCATCGCCTGATGCTCTTGGCAAGTGAGTACGATTTGACGTGGCAAATGGCTGATGCCCTCTACAATGCCTACTTCAGCGCCGGCATCGACCTCAACGACCGCACGGCCATCGGTGCCATCGCCAGCACGGTCGGCGTCCCCGCCGAGCGGGTCAGCACCCTGTGGGCAGGCGACGAGTATAGTGATGCGGTCGATGAATCGATGGAGACGGCGCGGCGCATCAATGTGAGTGGTGTGCCGTTTTTCATCTTCAATCAAAAATTCGCCGTATCCGGCGCCCAACCGACGGAAATCATGCTCAAAGCGCTCGATGCAGCAAGTGGCGTAATAACGTTGTAAGACGCGAGTATATATCACCGCACACCATGCCCACTACCCTATGTAACATGCGAGTTTGGTGTGCGGTCTCGAAAACAATAATTGCGCTTGATTTTTATTACGTAATACTGTATTATTAATGTAAATTACAAAAATACTATGAAGAAACGGAAGCACAGTATGCGTATATACGCCGGAATAATCAGTGTCATTGCTATGGTCAGCATTGCGGCAAATATTGGTTTTGGTTACTATTTGTACTCTTTTGAGCAACTCAATCGGCAACTGCAGACACAGGTCGTCAACTTCCAACAAGATCAAGCGGATGATGCGCAACAGATATACACGCTCGATACCGCCCTACGCGTCAATCGGTCGTATGTACGCCATCTGACGCGCCAGCTCCATGACCAATCACTGGTACTTGCGCGCCAACTTGCAACACCCTCCACACGCAACGTGCCGTGGTGCAATCGGCAGCTCCAGGGAGAGTATACGCATACGCACATCACTCCACCGCAGGTGGGGCGCCGCATCCAGACAGCGTATACGGCAATCTATAACGCTACCGTGGACGACATGACGTATACGCGCACGTGGCCACACGATTTGCTTGTTACAGTGGCTGTGACAGACCCAAACACAGAGACACCACACACAGACCATGTGGCATTGACGAGCACACGTGCTGGTGCGGAGCGTAATCATCAAGATATGCGCATTATCGTGACCACACGCTGCGTGTATGTGGTGACACCCTAGTACGTCACGGTATATGACGGGGATGATACATCCAATCAGTATATTGATGCGTATTCATAGATGAAATTAAACATTACCACGTTAGGGTTCACCATGTTACACGTCCAACCGCTCGCACAGACACAACTGCCCACCAAGTATGGTGTCTTTCATATGGCCGTTTTTGCACAAGACAATGTGGCGTTGTGGTGTGGTGATGTCCAGCATCACACGCCACTGTTGCGCCTGCACTCCGAATGTCTCACAGGCGATGTTTTTGCGTCACAAAAATGTGACTGTGGCGAACAGCTCGATGCCGCCTTGCAGCGCATACAAATGGATGGCTGTGGTGTGCTGTTGTACCTGCGCCAAGAGGGACGCGGCATTGGGCTCGTCAACAAAATCAAAGCGTATGCGCTACAAGAGACGGGGCTTGATACCGTGGATGCCAATCGCGCCCTTGGGCTCCCTGATGACATGCGCGACTATACGCTGGCACTAGGTATGCTGGAATGGCTGGGGGTCACGCAGGTGCGTTTGCTGACCAACAACCCCACCAAAATCGCTGCACTGACGACGCACGGTGTACAGGTGGTCAGCCGTGAATCCATCCAGATTGCAGCCAACGTCATCAACCACGACTACTTACAGACCAAAAAAATCCGCATGGGACATTTGCTCGACGACTAATCTGCGCGATACGCATACGGTGTCGGAATCGATGCGAGATGGGGCGCATGGTGCAATGCCACCAGCCACGCAAAGGCGGTATCCTGCCAGCGTGGCAGGGAAGCTCGTGCACTGTACAAGGCACTGTGCAGGTGTGGTTGATGTGTGGCATCAGCACAATAGGGGGCCAAGGCCTGTGCGAGTGCGGCTTCGTCATCAATGGGCACCAATGTCCCTGCGTCAGCCACAATGCGCTGTGCTGACGGGATGGCATAGCCAACCACCGGCACACCGGCCCAGATCGCTTCTGCAAAGGCCATCCCATACCCCTCAAAGCGCGAAGGCAATACAAAGAGCCTGGCAGTGGCGTAGGCGTCACGCAACTGGATGTCGCTGACACTCCCCTGCACCGTCACCGCAAATTCGGCAGCCTGTAACGACACAAGCAACTGCTCACACGTCGCAGCATAGCCTGGATGGGCATCTGTTTCACCGTACAGGTGCAATGGCACATGCCGGGCACCGACGTGTGCCCAGGCACGGAGGAGTGCATCAATGCCCTTGCGGGGAATCCACTGCGCCACACAGATGACAGGGGGATTGGGGATGCGGAGCTGGAGGGCGGGTGCACCGAGGCGATCACAGCCCGGTTTGGCCATGACGATGCGGTGTGGCGCCACACCACGGGCAACCAGCTGGGCGCCACCAGCTTCGCTGACCGCGATACACAGATGCGCAGCAGCCAAGAGTGTGCGTTCGGGGGGGGCGGCATCGCCACCAGCCAACGACGGCAATTCGTGCACCATGGCGATGATGGTGGTCTGCGTCCGCCACTGGACCACGTATGGAGCCACTGCAATGCGGGCCAACATGTCGACCATGATGACGTCGTATGTGGCGATATCGGTGGGGAATTGGGCGTGTTGCTGGGCGGTGTCGTCGGCACCAGAAACGACGATTTCGTGGATGTGCAACCCCATCTGTGCCAAGATGGCGTAGACCTGTTTGTGGTAGAGATAACCACCGGTACGTCGATCTGGATTGCCCACCGTAATCATGGCTACCTTCATGAGGCAAACTCGCGTTGTACGGCAGCCCAAGCCTGACCCGATTCCCAGACTGCCACCCGGATGGAGGCAAGCCCGCGCTGATGGAGCGCTGCCATGACCGTATCGCAGATGACCGCAGCTACCACTTCCGCAGTGCTATTTTTGCCGTGAAACACGGCCAAGTCGTCGAGATTTTGGTAGTGAAACGAATCGACGATGGTGCGCAATGCAGTCTGTACCACACCGATATCAACCAGCGTGCCGTCTGGAGCAAGTTGTGGACCACGCACTGAGACTTCGACACGATAGGTGTGCCCGTGCATACGTTGTGCAGGGCCAAAATCGCCGATGAGGCGATGCGCGGCTTCGAAATGGGCAACGACACCGACTTCGTACATGACTCCTCCTCACACTTCATAATCGAATACGACCTGGACGACACCAGCATGCCCGGCATCGATGAGCGCATATGCGGCAGCAGCATCAGCGAATGCAAACGAATGACTCATCACCTGCTGATAGGGCAGTGCACGCAACAGTTGCCAGACGGTATCCATGCGCCGAGCAAAATCCCAGCGTGGCGCAAGGTCAGGCGACAGGCGCCCCACCTGTGTGGCACGGAGCTGAATGCGTTTGCGATGAAAGTGGGTGCCAAGTTGGAGTGTGGCTGCTTTGGTGCCGTACCACGACGCCACGATCACGCGCCCTTCGACCGCAGTGAGTGCAATCGCACTATCGAGCGCCAGCGGATTGCCACTGACTTCGACCACTGCATCGACACCACGCAATGCGGTCGTGGCATCAACGAGGGTGGGCAGTGCATCGGGGTGCACGACGCACGAAAGGCCAAGCTGGCGGGCAACAGCCTGGCGCCACTCCAGCGGGTCGACAGCAATCACCGTAATCCCCTGCATACGTGACAAAAGCCAGCTTACCAACAGCCCAACAATCCCCAGCCCCATCACCACCACTACCTCGCCGAGGGCAGGGCGCACATCGTGCACGATGGTGATGGCAGTTTCCATGTTGGCGGCAAACAGGGCGGATTCGATGGCTACATCAGCAGGGATACGCTGTGCCTGCCCAGCAGGCACCTGGCACAACGACTGATGGGGATGGAGCACAAAGACGTGATCACCGCAGCGGTGGCTGGTCACGTTGGCACCCACCGCTACCACTTCACCGACGAGCGCATACCCATATTTGATGGGAAAGGCGAAGCTGCCGGCAAACGTGGGCAAATCCAATGCCAGTGTCGCATCGACCTGACCACGATAGACGAGCATTTCGGTGCCATGACTGATGGCCGATTTGCGGGCACGCACGGTGACTGCATCAGCAGCCAGCGGACCGATTTCTTCGGGGCGGAGTGCCACCTGGCGCGGCGCAAGCATCCACAGTGCGTGGGCTTCATGCATGGCTCACCGTCGCTTCGATCCAAATATCGTCGCCACACTGTGATAGCTGAATATCGTGGAACATGAGTGCATCGTGCATGGTTGTGATACCGATATCCGCAATGGCTGGAATCCCCTGCCCGAGGAGTTTGGGTGCAATGGTGACCGCGATGCGATCAACACAACGCGCACGCAACATGCTGGCAATCAGGCGACTCCCCCCTTCGAGCATCAGCGTGCGCACGCCACGGCTTGCCAACTGGTGCAACAGCGGCAGCATGGCAAAACTCCCGTCGTCACCCACTGGTTGTGGAATGAGTGTCGCACCACACGATACCAGTGCGTGTTGGCGTGCTGATGGCGCATGGGGGTCACACACCAGCCAGGTATGGGTGGCGGCTCCATCGGCGAGCACGGCGGCAGTCAGCGGGGTGCGCAAATTGCGATCCACCACAATCCGCAACGGGTCTGGACCTGTCACATGGCGCACCGTCAGGGATGGATTATCGGCGAGAACGGTACCGATCCCCACCATGATGGCATCGTGTTGGGCACGGAGCTGATGGGTGCGCACCAACGAGGCTGCGCCGCTAATCCAGCGCGACGTGCCATCGGCGGCCGCAATGCGCCCATCGAGGGTCTGCGCATAGGCGAGAGTCACCAGCGGGCGCATCAACGGCTCCGTTCGATAATGACTGCAGAGCCACGCAAGACGGTATCGCCGAGCCGCACCCACGGTTTGGCAACACGCACCTGCACCCACAGCACCTGCACCGTATCAGACAAAATCTGCTGGGCGATGGCTTCCGCCACCGCTTCGGTGAGTTTGTAGGCGGGGCCTTCGACGACGGCTTTGGCGATGGCAAAAAAGCGCGAATAGTCGACCCCTTGCGTCAAATCATCGGCTTGGGCGGCGGCACGCAAGTCGACGCCCACGGTCACATCCACATCAAAGCGTTGCCCGAGGGTGGTTTCTTCGGGGCGTGTGCCGTGGTACCCAAAAAACTGCATGCCTTCGAGTACGATGCGATCCATAGCAGTTAGTCCTTTGTGGCAACCACACCGTAGAGGAGTGGCATTGCGGGAATATGTGGGGGTGCGACCATGCGGCGCCCGGGTAATTCGACCATGTCGTGAAATGGGCGCTCACCGTTACAAAAGAGGTATTCATCGAGCCGCGTGATGCGTAACCCGGCCATGGCCAAGGCCGTCACCACTTCACCGACACCCCACTGAAAGAGGTGGCACGGCTCGGGATTGACGAAATCAGTCACTCCCGTGGCAAAACCGGTGGGAGTCAACCCGCCACCCGAAGCCGCCACATAATCACCCACACCATCGATGGTCAATTGCCGACCACCCATCGGGTAGGCGCGGTGGAGCTGCCACTGGGCGTCAAACATGTTGGATGTGGGATGAAACTCCACGAGCACAAAGCGCCCTTGTGGGTCGAGGATGCGCGCAATTCCGTTGGCCCATGCCTGCAAGTCGTTGAGCCAGCAGATCGTGCCATATGACGCATAGACACGCGCAAAGGTAGCGGGCGTGGTAGCGAAATAGTCGTAAATATCGGATTGAATGAACGTAGCAGCGATAGCGCTTGCTGCAGCCCATTGGCGTGCCTGAGCCACGGCAGCACTGCTAATATCGACGCCAGTAACATGCGCACCGTGATTGGCAAGACTGAGAGTATCGAGACCAGTATTGCACATCAAGTGGATGAGTGAGCATCCCTGTACATCACCAAGGAGGGCGCGTTCTTCGGGAAAGAGTGCGCTACCACCGGCCCGCAAAAAAGCCGGAACATCGTGATGGTGACTCGCATGTGCGGGGACTACCGCATCCCATGAACGTTGATTCTGTTGTCGCAATGTACGTGCATCATTCATGATGGCAATGTTTTCTACTTGGTCGCATATCAAACACTTAAATATACGATGGCAAGGCAGAATTAGATGTATATACCAGGTGCGCATCGTTGCATGAGTGCAGATAGCCGTTGCGTTTTTGTTATAATTGACACGTTCATGGGCGGTATCAGACCAAGCAAGAGTGTATAACAACATGGATTCAACACCACGATTTTTCACACGGCTACGCCTCTTTTTGCAGCAGGCATTTGCGCCTGACACACAGCGGCCAACGATTGATGCGCCCGACCAATCACGTATGGCACAGCGTATTACGGTGGTGGTGAGTATCGTCTTGTTTGCTATCGCATACTGGGTACGCTATCCGACTATCGCCTTTGCCTTGCCGTATGTGCCGTACGTAGACGAGCCCTATGTGGTTGACCTAGCGTTCCGCGGGTTGCGTGAACAGACCTGGTTAGCGACTAGTTTCTGGCGCCCACACCTCAATCTGTATACGGTGATGCTGGCCGTCATCGTTGACACCCAGATTCATGCCATCGACTGGAGCACATTACCCGTTGATACAGATCGGGTAACTGCCCTGGTTACGCCATACATTGCGGCGCGTACGTTGTATGCGGCATTTGGTGCTACTACCGTGGTGCTCGTCTACCACTGGGCCACACTGATGTTCCCACGGTGGATTGCCTTTGTGGTGGCATTTACCATGGCATTCATGAGCTTCCACATCATCTTTAGTGGATTATTGACACCCGATATTCTGACGAGTTTGGTGTGTACCATATTTTTTTATGTGGCAACCAAATATGAACAACAACCAAAACGGCGGTACATTGATATCATGGCGTTTGTTGCCGGGGTGGGCACGAGTGGCAAATACAACTTTGCAGCCTTGTTTGTGGTGTTGTGCTTTCTGATTTGGCGCGGAGCCCCTGCCTACCGGACCTGGCCAGTCGTATTTCGTAGTTTGCTCTTCACGATGCTGGGATTTTTCCTAATCACGCCGAGTATTTTGATTCATATTCCGACATTTGTGCGTGATTTTGTATTTGAATTCTTTGCCTATCATGAAAACACCACTGTGGATAATGGCTATTCAGGGCGATTCCGTATCGATTTGTACCTAGAATTCTTTAGCAACATCGTGCTGGTATCCGCAGTATTTTCGGCGCTATTGTTTGGGATTGTGACGCTACAACGACAACGAATTGCGCTTCAAGCCGGGTTGTTGTTGCTGGCGATTCAGCTCTGTTTCTTTTTGTCGGCCAGCTATCACTTCCCACGCAACTTTGTCTTTTTTATACCGATTGCGCTGATGGTGAGTTTTTGGGGCATCCGCACCGTTTGTGTACAGCTCGCACACGACATGCCCCAACGGACGCGTTGGATCACGATCGCAGAGGTGGCGCTGTATCTGCTCATCGTTGTACCTGCAGTGAGCGACGGCTACAAGACACGGGATTACTTTACTCGTCCCTATTCGCTCAACGTACTCGACTCCATTGTGGGCGACACGCGACCACCGCATATCGTGGTGGGTGATTTCGAACCAACACGAGCGAGTGGCAAGCCGTGGCTGATTCCCGAACGACTCCATACTGACGCAGATGTTGCCGTCTGGCAGGCAGGTGGATTTGGGCGGTTTGTCTTTAACAGCAAGTTGTTTGCCGACCCCAAACCGAGTCACGTGATTACCCATCAACACATTGACGGAGACCGTGACGGCGGCAGTGGTTGGCCATTTGACCTGATTGTGACCGATGTGCGCAAGACGCTTTCGGTTATCGGCAGTCCGATGAGCACCAAATTCGGCGTCGATGTGCTCGGTGTGCGCATCGGGCGTGGTGAAATGCGCTCACGATTGACACCACTCGATACCAGCACACAGTTGCCCAACAACGACCAGCCCATTTTGATTAACGTGTATCTTGACACGACACAGACGCCCGTGTATCCCGAGGCATTGTTGTTTGTGCATCTCTTGGATGCCAACCAACAAAAAGTCACACAACGAGACACACCGCCCGTCGACTACTATCCACTGTCACAGTGGCAAGCAGGAGATTTTGTCATCGCCATGGGTGATTTACCCGTAGCCGCACTTGCGCCCGGTACCTATCAACTCAGCATCGGCTTCTACGAGCCAGTCATTGGTCAGCTTCTGCCCATTGTGAACAGTCCGGATGGGACTTATCGGGTGACGTTCACCATTGCTGAATAACCGCCATGTACGTACAAACACGTGGACCCTAGGCACTATCAGGTATAATTGGGGTATACCCAATTCGGTTCATTGCCACGCAAAGGAGCTTGGAGATGATGTTATCCGCAGATGCATTACGCACCTACCGTACCCAGTTTGATCGGGATGGGTACACCATTGTACGCGGTTTGTTTAGTCTGGCAGAGATTGCTGACTATGTTGCGCATTTCATGGAGTTACGGCGGCAGGGTGCACACGAGGGTGATTTTGCTGGTGTGCCGATTCAGGGTGATGACGATCATACCCCAGACCCACTGCAACAATACCCACGCATGATTCACATGCACCGCTGGGATGGCAGGAGTCTGCGTTGGATGCTCGATGAGCGCATCAACACGGTGATGCAGGCCCTGCTCGACAAATCCCCATATGCGGTACAAACCATGCTTTACTTCAAACCACCTGGGGCGCGGGGGCAAGCACTGCACCAAGATCAATACTACTTACGCGTGCAACCAGGGACATGCATGGCGGCATGGTTGGCACTCGACGACTGCGACGAGGCCAACGGCTGTATGCAGGTGGTGCCCGGCAGTCAAAACCTCCCACTGCTGTGTACGGTGCCTGCAGACACGACGCAGAGTTTCACCGATATGATGGTGCCGGTACCGAGTGACATGCGCGTCGAGCCGGTCATTATGCGTGCTGGTGACGTCTTTTTCTTTAATGGGCAAGTCATCCATGGCAGCTTCCCCAATACGTCCACCAACCGCTTTCGCCGGTCGTTGATTGGGCACTATATTGTAGGTGATGCTGAAAAAGTGGCCAAGTACTATCACCCCGTGCTCCGGATGGATGGCAGTGAAGTCAATCTCGGCGTCAGCAAATCAGGCGGTGCCTGTGGGGTGTGGGTCGACCGAGAAGGCCGTACCGTGGTTGAAATGCGTGACCCCAAAGCCCCTGTTGCCGTGGCTGATGGTGATGACCCACCGCTGATTGCGTAGACACAAGGAGAGAGAATCATGACCAATACACCAGACACACTCAGTGAGCCAATTGCGCAGTCGACGTTGCACTGGTACCGTGTGCCACTCGACCGTGCAGTGCTCGCCGAATTCAACCAACGCAGTGATGCGTGGGGCTTTGCGCAAACACTCGGGCATTTGGGCATCATTGCGGCCACCGGCGCGTTGTCGTGGTATGCATCGCTGCACTGGGGCTGGCTGGCGCTGCTCGGCTGTCTGTTTTTGCACGGGACCGTCTATGCCTTTTTGCTCAACGCGTTTCATGAGTTTTGTCATAATACGGTCTTTAAAACGCGCGCACTCAACAAGTTTTTCTTGTTGTTTGTGAGTTTTATTGGCGGGCTCAATCATGTCTATTTTTGGGCGAGCCATCAAGAGCATCACAAGTACACACTCCATCAACCAGACGACATGGAAGTCATTTTGCCCGTGGAAATCACGCTCAAAAGCTTCATTACCACGGCATTCATTAATCCGCACGGCTTCATCGAGCGCTTCAAAAGTTGGATTATGCTCAGCCTAGGTCATTTCGAAAACGACTGGCAACGCATACTCTTTCCCGATAACAAACCAGCACGTCGGCGCGAACTGATTAACTGGACACGTTTTTTGCTGGTCGGGCACACACTCATCATCGCACAAGCCTTTTTCACTGGCTGGTGGATGCTGCCCGTGTTGATTACTGCGGCACCGTTTTATGGTGGGCTGTTGCTCTTTTTGTGCAACAACACGCAACACGTCGGGCTCCGTGACGAAGTCGAGGACTACCGCTTGTGCACGCGCACCATCTACCTCAACCCGATTGTGCAGTTCCTCTACTGGCACATGAACTACCACATCGAGCATCACATGTATGCCGGCGTACCCTGCTACAAGCTGGCACGCCTGCATCGTGCCATCAAGCACGAGCTTCCCTACACCCCCAATGGGCTGTATGAGACGTGGAGCATCATCATCGGCATTCTACGGCGCCAGAAGGCGGAGCCAGCCTATCAGTTTACACCTGAATTACCGCGCCCTGTGACCAGCTAACCAGCAGAGGAAGATGCGTATGTTGACAGCATTTACCATGATCCAGGCACGCCCCGACGCCATCAAACGCGTGGCGCAGGCTATCGCCGAGTTACCACATGTTGCTGAAGTCTACAGTGTCACTGGTGAATGGGACATCATCGCCATCGTGCGCCTACAAGACTACGAAAAGCTGGCTGAAATTATCCCGGACGAGATTTCACGTCTCGATGGGATCACCCGTACCAGCACCGTGTTGGCGTTCCGCCGCTTTTCGCCGAGTGACCTCGAAGCAGCCTGGACGGTCGGAATCGAATAACAGACACCACCCACGATGCGCCCGCACTAATGGTGGTGCGGGCGCATTTTGATGCCGTATTTGGGGCGCATGGTAATCGCTGCTTGGGGAATAACTCGCTGTAGTGGGAGCACAGACCAATCGGCGTATTGCACAAGCATCACCAAAATGAGTGTTGCTTCCATCATGGCAAACTGCTGGCCGATACACAAACGAGGGCCACCACCAAAGGGGAAATAGGCATATTTGGGGAGCTGTGCTTTGAATTCGTCCGTCCACCGTTCAGGCATAAATACATCAGGATTTGCATAGAAGCGCGCATCACGATGCATGGCGTATTGGCTCATGTGCACATCGGTATGGGCGGGGATGGTGTAGTCACCGATGGTCACTTCTTCGCGGCTCGACCGCGAAATCAGGAATGCTGGTGGGTAGAGGCGCATCGCTTCACGGAGCACTTGATCAACGTAGACTAACTGCGGGATATCATCAAAGGTGGGGGCGCGTGTGCCTATCACACGCTGGATTTCACTCCGTAATGTACGCCCAACGACTGGATGCCGTGCCACTAACCACATGCTCCATGCGAGCGTCAATGCAGTCGTTTCGTGACCTGCCAAAAACATGGTTTTACATTCATCGCGTAGCTGCGTGGCCGACATGGGATTGCCGTCTTCGTCACGCGCATCGAGCAACATCGCCAACAAATCGGTGTGTGGTGTGGCATCAGCCTGACGCGTGGTAATAATGCGATCGATGATACCATCGATGACTGCGACCGACTCCAAGTAGCGCTGCCACGGTTTGTTGACAACAGGAATGTTAAGGGTGTGTGTCAACACATCACCCCAACCCTCACTCGCAAATTGACGCATCGTCACATCCAACGCATCACCAAGCTGTTGTTGTTGCAAAATGTTGATGGTCCCAAACAATGCCTGTGACACAATATCGAGTGTCAACTCCATGAGGACATGACTGATGTCGATAGGTGCACCAATCCGCAGTGTTGCCAGATGCGCATGCGTCTGTGCCACTACAATCTCACTGTATTGCTGGATACGCTGACGGTGGAAGGCGGGCTGCATCATGCGCCGCTGACGCAACCAAAACGACCCATCACTACTCAATAAGCCATTGCCAAATAAATCACTCGCATGTTGTGTGAGAAATGCATCTTTGGTAAATGATTTTTGTTTGGTAACCAAAACCTCTTCGACGAGATCGGGGTGAGTGATTAGACACATCGACCATGCGCGATTGAGCACCATGTTGACAATCTGCGGATGCCGCCGATGCATCGTACACAACACACCAAATTGATCGACCGTCAGTGATAACGCATACCCAAAATAGCCACGATCGACTGGGATATCCACCCCCATGCATGACCTGCCTTTGTTCACAATAATACACACCGATACCAATGGTACCGGTGTGTATTATGCCATCATTTACTCGTCGACTGAAAGCTCATATTCGTTGGTGAGCGTCAATTGATTGCTGATTCGGCGCACCATGACTACCGCAAGCAACGATACCATGGCTACAAGTGCTACCACGAGGCCCCCACGCAAACGTGATCCATTCATCGTCTGCTCCTTTCATGTATACTACCCATATCCAAGACGTCGTATCAGCACCATTAGTTGCATGAGAATATGCTAAGATAGTATTACTACAATTAATAGTAATGAGGGAATCATGAGCAAGCGCAACAGTGATTGGTTTTTGTCGAGCATGATCAGTGTCATTTTTGGGGTGATGGTGATTGTGGCGATGATTGTGCTTGGATGAATGCGGGGAGGGCGCTCACAGCGCTCCAGGCAATGAGTGCACTCATGGTCACGATTGCTGGCACCAGCGCTTCAGGGATGACGAGTGAGATGACATGCGGCGTCGACACTGCGATGCCGAGTTGCGTAGCACCGCACACACAGATCATCAACCAGCGCCAGGCCCAACGTCGCGCCCACAGCGTGGTCGTACTCTGTGCGGTGAAACGGGTCACCACTGACAAGAGTTCACCAGCCGCGATTGCTGCTACTGCAAACCACGATGCCGGCGTACTGAGCACCCAGATGGTGGCAACGGCCAGCACCCACACAAGCAGTGCATTGCGCCAGCGCTGGGTGATCGGTGATGTCCGTGGCAACACGACTCTAAGTACTACTTCTTCGGCCATGCACCAGCCGGCAAGTGGGAGTGCGACCACGAGCACAGGCCAGAGTGATGACCAGTGAATGACCGGCGCAATTGCGAGCATGTCAAACGCATGTGCGACGATCATGGCCACCCCGATCAATAGCCAGCCCTCGGCACAGGCACGCACCACATCGCGCCATACCCCCAGCGCCCGCCACGACCAGTCAGCCTGCGTCATCGCCCAGACAATTCCGGTCGCTCCTGCGAGTTCACCCGCTGCGAGTATCCAACTCGGCAGAGCGGTGAGTGGCCACAACCACTGCACCGAAGTCATGAGCACTGTACTGAGCAACACGGCAACTGGCAAGATCAGCAATGTTACGCCAAATCGATACATCAACGCCATCTTTCCACAATAGCCTGTATGTGCATGATACACTGTGACCACCACGATTGAAAAGAAACGAACATGTATGGACGTATTTATTGTGGCGGCACTGCTCTCGGCAGTGTGCTATGGCATCAGTGATTTTGCTGGTGGGCATGCGAGTGCGCGAGCCACGATTCCACCGGTGCTGGTCATTAGTGAGTGTGCTGGGGCGCTCACCCTGTGGGGGATTGCCTGGTATACGGGGATCTCCAGCATGGCAGTAGAGATTGTTGTATTGGCGGCCATAGCGGGCATCATCGGAGCCGTGGGCGTGGCGTTTCTCTACCACGGGATTGCGAACAGACATACCGCAGTCACGGTGCCGATCTCGGCAGTGGTATGTGCCTTGGTACCAGTAGGCTATGGCATGTTGAGTGATGGGATGCCCACCACACGGGTCGTGATGGGTATCGGCGTAGGGATTGTGGCGATTGTGATGACATCGTGGTCGGGAGATATCCGTCAGACTGCGGGGCTATGGCAGGGGGTGATTGCGGGAAGCCTGTTTGGGTGGTATTTTGTGTGCATCAACGCCATAGAGACAACTGATACATATGCGATGCCATTAGCTATTAGCAGAAGTGCCGCCCTGCTTGTCACCATCCCATGGTTGGTACGTAAACCAGTATCACGGGTACACCCACCAGTGATTGGATTCGCCATCTTGGCTGGACTCGCAGATGTAGGTGCCAGCTGGACATTTATGATGTCGTCACACGCAGGGCGGCTCGATATTGCAGGCGTGCTGGCATCGCTCTACCCAGCGGTCACGGTGGCACTCGCATATCTGATTCTTCGAGAGCCGATTACGCGCCCACAACGCTGGGGATTGGTGACCACGCTGATTGCGACGGCCCTGATTGCAGGGTGAGCTACAACGGCAGGCGTGTTTGGCGGTCGGTATGAGACCACCCTTCGTGGGTGAGGAGCCACGCTTTGCGGTGCAGGCCGCCCGCATACCCTGTCAACGCCATCGTGCTCCCCACCACACGGTGGCACGGCAACACGATGGCGATGGGATTGAGTCCGTTGGTGCGGCCCACGGCACGACTTGCAGTGGGGTGACCGATACGTGCTGCCAGAGTGCCATAACTGATAGTGGTACCTGGTGCAATCGTACGCAATGCGTGCCACACCTGTTGTTGAAACGGTGTACCACCTGTATCCACGGGCACATCATCGAATGCGTTGAGCTGACCAGCAAAATAGGCGGTCACCCGTGACACCATCTGTAATGGATCTGGGTGGGGCACTAGTTGATAGTTGTCTGTGCCGTAGCGCCGTGCCAGTAACTGGTGCATGCGTGCTTCATAGTCGCTGTAGTCGAGCACGAGCAATGTTTGGGGGGTCGCCGCAATCAACAATTCACCCACTGGTGAGGGGAGCCGCGCAAAATTGAGTTGAATCATCACCGCATTCCGTTTCGTTGTATCACTCATGTATCACTCATGAGTGACTGCTACAATCGCCGTAGTAGTGGTCTTTTTGTATTGTACAGATGAGAAACTTCCATGATACGCGAAATATTGCGCTTACGGTTGCCGATTTGGTTCGTGGTGCCGCTCGTGGCGCTCATGAGTATTGTTACCCTGGGGCTAGGGTATGTGTTGGCCACCCAATTTACGACACCCTGTACGCTGACGCGCGACGAATGTGTCAAATTAGAGCGTTTATATAATGCGTGGGAAATCGTCAGCGACAACTATGTTGATCCAGATGCGGCTGGTGCAGATGCCATGATTGACGGTGCCATCAGTGGGTTGGTAGATAGCGTGGGTGATCGTGGGCATAGTCGCTATATTTCACCACAAGATGCGGCAGCTGAGCGTGAGGCACTCCAAGGCAGCTACGAAGGTATCGGCGCCTATTTGAGTGAACGTGACGGCTACGTGATTATTGCATCGCCAATTGAGGGTTCACCCGCAGCTGCCGCCGGTATCCTGCCCGGTGATCGCGTCTTGAGTGTAGACGGCGAAGATATGCGTGATGCGAGTATCAGTGAACTGCAACGCAAAGTACGCGGTCCGAGTGGTACCAGTGTGACCCTGTTGATTCAGCACGAAACAGGTGAACGCGTGACCGTCACCATCACCCGTGCGAGCATTGAAATCCCAAGTGTGACGTGGAAAATGTTGCCCAATGACGTTGCACACATCCATCTCAATCAGTTTTCGGCACAAGCCACTGACGACATGCAAGCCGCCTTGCGCAGTGTCAGAGAAGCCAACGCTAAAGCAATTATTCTCGATCTACGCAACAATCCAGGTGGCTACGTAGACCAACTGATGAATGTAGCCAGCGAATTTCTCCCCACCGATACCACCGTGCTGATTGAAGAAACCCGTGACGGTACACGCACCCCCTACACCACAAGTGGCAGTGGCATGGCACGTGATATCCCCATGGTGGTGCTCATCAACAACAATAGTGCGAGTGCTGCTGAAATCTTGGCTGGCGCCATCAAATCCAGCAAGCGTGCCCCGATTGTGGGTGAAGCCACCTACGGAACGGCCACCGTGCTCCGTTCGTTTAGTTTGGATTCTGGTGCAGAAATCCGCTTGGGGACGTCGCAGTGGTTGACCCCCGAAGGACAAGAAGTACGTGGCGTGGGCATTGCCCCCACCCAAGAGGTGGTGTTGAGCAATTTGTCCGACATGTTGAATCCGACGGCAGCGGCCAAATTGAGTGCCAGTGAGTTGCTCGCAAGCAGTGACACACAACTCGCCGCTGCCCTGCAACTCCTCGGCTACAAATAACAATGCGTTCCGGAGAACATCACTCCGGAACGCACCATCATGCCCTTATGGCCAAAGCTGGCGTACCATGGCATCGATGATTAACCCAACCAAAAAGAGCAACCCGAAATTCCGGGTGTGCACGAAGGCATATGGCGCATACCATAACGGCCACACATCGGGTGGATAGTTGGCTGGTGGTGCATCAGGGCGAGGAGCCACAAACACCTTGATGGCAGCCCAGGCATGTGGTAGCGCCAAAAGCACGATGGCCATGAACGGCGACACCACTCCCGTGATGATGAGCCACGCCACAATGGCGTATTCAGCCACAAACAACGCAACGGCGACATAGCGGGCGAGTGGGTCGCCGAGCACCACTGGCAAGGTGTAGATTTTGCTGGCGCGATCCGATGGCATCTTGTCGATGTGCTTGCCAAAGAGCACGGTCGTCGCTGCCAGTGTCTGTGGCAAGCTGATAAGCACCGCTGCCCACGACCACTGCCCCGTGATGACGAAATAGCCGCCACCGACCATGAGTGGACCCCAGACTGCCAGTACGGCGATTTCACCCATGCCGATGTATTTGAGTGGCCACGTATAAAACACCACAAAAACAGCACCAGTGAGCAACAGGTACAACGCTAATTCACCACGCAACCAGACCAGATAGGCGCCTGGGATGAGGGCAATCAGCCCAGTGACTGCCACATACAGCAATAAACCGCGTTGATCGAGGAGTCCGTGCACGAGCGGTTGTGGGCCATACTGGGCACGGAAGTAGTTGTTGTGGTCGACTCCAGCACGATAATCAATGAGGTCGTTGAGCAGGTTGTTGGTGGCGTGAGCCATGGTGAGCCCCACAAAGAGACACCCCCACAGCACCCAGTTGAATTGCCCGTCATGCCAAGCCCACACCCCGGCAATCGTAGCGGATGTGCCCGTCATGACGAGGACGGCGGCGCGTGTCGCAACCAACCAGCGCGACACGATGTCGAGTGCGTTCCATTCAGCGCCGCTCAAGCGCGGGATGGTGCGCAGGGCTTTGCCCCACATTGCCAACATCGGTGTTTCCTTTCACTCACACGAACGGCGCTATGATACCACGATTTGGTGGCACGTTAGTCGCAGTTGGGGTGCGTGAGCATGTCACAGCGCATGAATTCATCAGCGAATGCACCGATCAGAGTCACACTGATGACTGCGATGACAATACTGATGATGCCGTTGAGCCAATACCACTCGCGCCGATACCACATCGGCCAACTCGCCACCACCGCACCCGCGCACATGAACGTCAACGCCACCCACAGCACGCCTGGTACCGCATGGATGTAGTTGTCCCATGGTGTGAAGTGCTGCGACACAATCAGATTACCCAACACAAATGGCAACGTGAGCAATACCCCGCCGATAGCGTATCTACACGCATGATTCATGACAGCACCCCTTTAACGCACTGCTGACGGGGCTATTATAGCAGTTTGTTACCTGTGCGCATACGTGGATAGCAGTTTTTCGGTACAATGGAATGAGTTTGTGACACATAGCACAAAGACAACACGATGCTACACTACCGTTACTGGCGCCTCTATCTGACATTACTTTCGATTGTCGTACATATCTTTGTATACGACGTGATTGCCTTTCGCTGGACACGGGCGAGTGCGCCACGGCGCTGGGTGGCATTGGCAGGACGCTTCAAACGACTGGCCGTGGCGTTGGGGGGCATGCCCATCAAAATGGGGCAGTTTCTCAGTGTACGCGTTGATGTACTACCCGCAACCGTGACTGCACTCCTCGCAGATCTACGCGATCAGGTTCCAGCTGAGCCCAATGCGCGGGTCATCCCCCTGATTGAGGCGGCATGGCAAGCACCCATTGAGCGTATATTGTGTGCGTTTGATACGACACCTGTCGCAGCCGCATCACTCGGGCAGGTGTATCGTGGGGTGCGGCACGATGGGCGCACGGTAGCCATCAAAGTGCTCCGTCCACAGATTCATCAGATTATTGAGACAGATTTAGCGGCACTGCATGCGATTGTGCGCCTCATCAAGGACTACTCGCTCATCAAGCAACGTGCTGATTTAGAGCGTCTATACGGTGAATTTGCCGTGGTCTTGCGTCAAGAGTTGGACTACCGTCACGAAGCTGAAAACAATGTGCGGCTGGCACGCATGTTGGTTGATCAACCACGCATCGCACTGCCCGTCATCCACTACGATCTGAGTGGTGCGACGGTACTGGTGATGGACTGGGTGACGGGCATTGCCCCAGACCAGAGCGCAGCCCTCGACGCGGCACAGGTGCCACGGGCACAGGTTGCACAGGCACTCTTGGCATGCTTCTTCCAACAGTGTTTCGTGGCTGGGACGTTTCATGCTGACCCCCATCCCGGTAATATGCTGATTGTGCCAGGTGACGGCAGTGATTGGCGCATCGTGTTGCTTGATTTGGGTGCAGTAGCCAGTGTGCCGGCACCACTACAACAGCAACTACGTGCGGGCGTCGTGGCCGTGGTCGGCAACGATATCCCGGGCGTTGTCACCAGCCTGGATGCGATGGGGATGCTGTTACCGCATGCGGACAGACAAGAGGTGTCCCGCGTCATCGGCATCGTCATGGCACAAGTGGCGAGTCGGCGCATGAGCGAAATGCGCACTATTGATGTGCGCGGCATGGCAACTGAAGCACAGGCGCTCTTGCTCACGCTACCTTTCCAGATGCCCCAAGATGTCATTTATTTGGGGCGGACACTGGGATTGTTGAGTGGTGTGGTCACGATGCTTGATCCGCACATCAATCTCGTCGAGGCATCACGACCACTCGCGCAACGCTGGGTGGCGCAAGCGCACACATCGCTGCTCGACGATGTACTAGAGACACTACGCACGATAATCGGTCTGCCACGGCGCATTGAGCGCATCATGACGCGCATCGAACGTGATCAGACCAGCACCGACCTCGCACAGCTCCACGGGCAACTCGCTACCATGCAGCGCCAACAGCAGCGCCGTGACATGCTGATTGTGGGCATCTTGGTGGTGATTGCATATCTGCTGTGGCAGCAGTAGCGTGGTTACATCCAAATCACTGCACAGAGGCGTTGCACGAGCCGTTGACGGTCATCGATATCGTCTTTGCGGAAGTGTTGGTGTGGGCGGAACGGCAAACCAAGGCGATGCATCATGCCAATAAAGTTTGGATTGTTTTCATAGAACTGGGCATGGAGCGACTGCACATAGGGGTGCTCGCGCAGGTAGTGTGGTAATTTATCAGCATACGGCAAGGCGCCATATGACTGATTGGTACCCTGTGGCAACAACACTAGGCCACCGATGCGATTGCGGTAGGCGTCAAATTCGTGCTGTTGCGGGAATTCGTCGCGGTGTTCGTGGTAGACGTCAGCCCAGATATGCTCGATTTCAAATGGTTTGGCTGTATTGGTCAGGTAGTAGGTCGAAAAATTGGTACTTGCACCACTCTGCTGGTCGATAAATCCACAGATGCGCGCCAACAGGAATTTGACGAACTGCCGATTGGTGCCATGCAGGCGAAAGTTGACCACAGCGTACCACTGCTCGGGCATGTCGGCGATGGTGCGCTGGAGCACGTGCGTCACGGTAGCAATATCGGCACCACGCAGAGCGTTGACCAGTGTGTAGATGGGGAAACGTACCGAGCTTACAGCGCTTTTGCGGAAACTGAGCGCCCGTCGTACCGTATATGATTCGAGAAAATGTGCCACCATGGTGATTTTTTGGCGCATGATGTCAGCACTATCACCCAAACGCAGTGGAGCCAACATCAACGGCATGCTCAGTGCATCAGCAATACGCCAATGATGCTGGTAAAACACATGCTCCCATCCGGGGATTTCGCGTTGCTGAGCCGCAAGAATCTGGCGATAGGCGTACGCATAAAAGCTCATCGTCTCGTGTACAAAAACCTGGAAATCAGCAGGCTCATTGGGGCGCAGGTGAGTAGCAGCGAGATGATCACGGAACCAGCGATGGAAGTGCATGCCGATATGTGCGAAGTCGTCAGCCCCACTTGGTCCTGGGTGCAACGTACTGGCATATTGCCCACGAAACCACGCCTGGAAGAACTTGAGGTCTTCGTCGGTGGCAAACTCGTGCAACGCCTGCATTTCGTGTTTCCAGTGCTGGTTTGCCCGAGCACGGGCGGGTTCATCGATACGCGCCAACACAAAACTTTTGAGCATTTCGCTCGCCGTAAGATGCAGGCCACGGTCATTCATCGATTCAAAGACCGTATAGGCATTTTCGTCAGCGTAAGCGGTGATTTCAACCAGCATCACGTTATATTTGAGCCAGTCGAGAAAGTACGGTAGTGCTGCACCTTTGAGCTCATCGGGAAAGAGTTCATCAATATCAGCATACCGCTGTGCCATGGCACGTATGGATTCATCGTCACCGGGTTGTGGCGTATAGTAGCCATCTCGAAAGAGGGCTTCGAAGCACTTGGTGCGTTCGGGCACATTGATATTAAACGATTTGGTGCCGTAGCGTTCCGCAAAAATCAGTGGCTCGATGGTTTCGTTGCTGCCACTTTCTTTCTGCAGATGAGAGAGAAAAATCAGCAACAACGTAAGTGAAATCAAGCGTTGCTGCCCATCTATGATGCTTTTGTGACCCGCCTTGTTGCTCAGCACAATCGGCCCCAAAAAGTAGCTCGTATACTGTGCCACCGCATGTCGTGGATCACCAACACGATATGATGCGAGGAAGGTGCTAGTGAGATCGGTAATCAGTTGTTCGACATGCACATGCTGCCAGCGATACTCGCGTTGGAAGAAATCAACGGTATATTTGCGGTCGCTGAGCACATCAAAAAGCGTGCGATCATCGGCATCAATTTTGTAGCGTGGCGTCGTCATAGATGCATCTTACCACGGGTATACTCGTTGTGAGTATGGGTGCGATATACAGTACAATAACAGCAATACTACTATCTGACGAGGTTCGTGTGAAAAACCTGCGGATTTGGGTCGGTATCATCATCAGTGTCGTGTGTATCTACATCGCATTCCAAGGACTCCACTTCGGTGATTTTTGGCAGGTGGTGCAGTCTGTCAATTATTGGTGGATTATCCCAGCTGTCGCGGTTTACACCGTTGCAGTCGTGATTCGCACGTGGCGCTGGCAGTCCATGTTGCGCCCCATCGCCCATATTCCGCTTACGCGACTCTGGCCTGTGGTTGTTATCGGCTACATGGGCAACAACGTCTATCCTGCACGTGCCGGTGAAGTATTGCGGTCGTATGTTTTGCGCCGACGCGAAGGTATCGCCATGAGCGCATCGCTGGCGACTGTGGTGCTCGAACGTCTTTTCGACGGGCTCATCATGCTGTTGTTTGTCTTTGTGACATTACCATTTGCGCCGTTGCCTCCTTTTTACAATCAAATTGTGACCGTATTCAGCGTCGTGTTCGGATTAGCGTTGCTGTTCTTTTTGGTCCTGGCAGCGCGCCCACAGCAGTTTTTGGCAGTGTGGAACTGGGTATCTACACACCTGTTACCTGCACGTTTTGCCAATCGTGGTAATGACATTGTGCTGTCATTTGTGAGTGGTCTGCAATCACTCAAAAGCCCGCGTGAGATGCTGGTTATTTTCGCATCGTCGGCACTCATTTGGCTGACTGAAACAGGCAAGTACTGGGTAATCATGCAGGGATTCCCCTTCCACGTTGATTTCACCGTGTTGATGCTGATGACTGCCGTGGTCAATCTGGCCACCACCTTGCCTTCTACTCCCGGCTATGCAGGGACATTCGATGTGCCAGGGATTTTGGTGTTGCAGCGTTACGGCGTGGCACAGGCCATGGCTACCGGCTATACGCTCGTCTTGCACGTAGCGCTGTGGTTGCCAATTACCCTGCTCGGCGCCTGGTACATGCTCCGTGAACACATGAGTTGGGATGATTTTGGGCGCGCGGTTACCGCACGCCAAGGAGAGTAAGGCATGCGTATCCTGATTGTGGGTGCCGGATATGCGGGGCTGACTGCTGCGTATCATCTGCAAAAAGCCGGTCATAGTGTCACTATCAGCGAAGCTGCGGCAGTTGCCGGCGGTTTGGCGTCGGGCTTCAAGGGGAGCGACAAGTGGGAATGGCCGTTGGAGCGATTTTATCACCACGTCTTTGAAACAGACACCGAGATTCGTGATTTGCTCAACGACATCGGCTGTGGTCACAAACTCTTTTTCGAGGCACCCCGCTCCGTACAGTGGTGGCGTGATCGCACCTGGGCAGTGGACAGCCCGGTCAAGGTGTTGCAGTTGCCGTTGATGCCATTCATCGATCGCATCCGCTTTGGCATGAGTATTGCCTGGCTCAAATACCTGGTACGCGATTGGCGCCCACTTGAGCGTGAAACCGCCATTGCCTGGTGCCAACGGGTGATGGGCGATAAGGCGTATCGTGCCATCATCGAGCCGCTCTTGCGTGGTAAATTTGGCCCACACGCCGAAAAGGTCAACATGGCATGGCTGTGGTCGCGCTTCAAGGCACGGAGCTTCAAGTTGGGGTATTACCAGGGTGGCTTCCAAGCCTTGGCCGATGATTTGGTGGAATACCTCCAAAACAACGGCGTCAAATTCCACTTTGGGCGGCTGCTTTCGTCACTGACCTACGACGGCAATCACTGGTTTGCCACTGCTGCCAACGGCGAAATCATGACCGCCGACCGCGTGCTGGTGACCACTGGTCCCGAGATGCTCAAACGCCTCGTGCCAGCCTTGCCACCCACGTACACGGCGGCGTTGACCAAACTCAATTCGCTGGGGGCGATGGTGATGACCATTGCACTGCGTCAACCGTTGAGTAATGGCGATTACTGGATTAACACGCCCAAACCCGAGTTCCCCATGTTGGCAATCGTCGAGCATACCAACTTCGTCGATAAAAGTCGGTATGCCGGCGACCACCTCATCTACTGTGGTGATTATGTGCCCGCTGACCACGAATACATGACACTCAGCAAAGAAGAGATTCTCGAACGCTTTGTACCCGCACTGCGCCGCATTAATCCAGCCTTTGAACGAAGCTGGATACGTGATGCATGGGTGCACCGCGAGCGTTATGCCCAACCCGTGGCCCCCGTCAATCACAGTGCCAACATACCGAGTATTGCGACCCCGCTCAAGGGCTTGTATTGGGCCAGCATGAGCCACGTCTACCCATGGGATCGCGGCACCAACTTCGCCGTCGAAATCGGCAAACGTGCTGCTGGTGAAATCGCACACTAAGCCGCAACTGATGCGCATACAGAAAGAGGAGATCTATGGCAGATCGTTTTTTGCTGACCGGTGCGTTGGGGTGTATTGGAGCCTGGGTGGCACGCAATCTCGTGCACGAAGGACAACCCCCAGTGATTCTGGATATCGGTGGTGAGCCACGACGCCTCAAACAGTTGATGAGTGATAACGAACTCGCATCCATTACGTTTGTCAACGGCGACGTCACCGATTTGGCGACTATTGAGCATACCCTCGACACCTATGGCATCACGCATATCATCCACTTGGCCGCCTTGCAGGTACCGTTCTGCCGTGCCAATCCGCCCCTCGGTGCACATGTCAATGTGGTCGGCACGGTCAACATGTTTGAGGCGGCCAATCGACGCAAAGAGCGCATCAACAAAATCGTCTATGCCTCATCCGTGGCCGTCTACGATGCCGCTGATGGCAATAGTGGCAGTGGTGTCAGCCATGGACTGGTGGGGCATCCCACTACGTTGTACGGTGTCTACAAGCAGGCCAATGAAGGCACGGCACGCGTCTATTACCACGAGCAGAAGTTCCCCAGCATCGGGTTGCGCCCCTATATCGTGTATGGCACAGGCCGCGACCAGGGGATGACATCGACGCCCACCAAGGCCATGTTTGCAGCGGCCGTCGACCAGCCCTACCACATCCCGTTTGGTGGGCGCGCCGACTACCACTATGCCGACGATGTCGCCAAAACATTCATTGCCTGTGCGCGCGTCCCATTTGCGGGCGCTGAAATTTTTAACATCCGTGGCAGTATGGCCAGCATGCCTGAAGTCATCGGTGCCATCGAGGCGGTAGCCCCCAACGCCAAAGGCAAAATCACCTACACCGAGCAGAGTTTGCCCTTCCCCGATGAGTACGAGTCGCAACAGCTCGAAGCGCTCATCGGCAAGCTACCATATACACCGCTCGACCAAGCCGTGCACGACACCGTGGCACGGTACCGTGATTTGACGGCACGTGGAGTGATGGCCAAGGACGCCATGCTCACCTAAAGGAACGTACTTATGTCACCAGAATCCATTCCCCATCCACCTGTTAGTGACCGCTCGACGTGGCAGCAGGCACGTGCTGAGTTGTTGGCAGCCGAAAAGGCACTAACGCGCGAGCGTGACCGTGTCAATGCGCTGCGCCGCCGTCTGCCCATGGTCGCGCTGGAGAATTATGTGTTTGATGGTGATGCAGGCGAGCTGCGTTTTGTGGATTTGTTTGCAGGGCAACGCCAACTCATCATCTACCACTTCATGTTTGGACCGGAATGGGAAGCGGGATGTCCTGTGTGCACGGGCTACATGAACGAATTGTGTGACTTGAGCACACTGGCACAACGCGATACCACATTTGCTATTGTGGCACGTGCCCCCATCCACAAAATCCTTGATCACAAACACAAAGCTGGTATCCGCTTCCCAATGTATTCATCGTTCCGCAGTACATTCAACTTCGACATGGGCATGTCGAGTGCTGATGGTGGCGAGGGACAGGGGATGAGCGTCTTTTTCCAACTCGATGGGCAGGTCTACCACACCTACACCACCACACAACGTGGAGTCGAGGGGTTGACCAGCTTTGACGCACTGCTCGATATCACGCCATATGGGCGCCAACAAGACTTCGAAGATTCGCCACCGGGATGGCCACAACGCCCGACCTACGGTTAAGCGCAATTTGATGGAGCGTTGACAAACACCTGGTATGGTATGCGTGGCGCAACAGATTACCACAAGGAGAGTACCTATGAGCCGTACAATTGTTGTCCTCGAGGGAGACCAAACCGGGCAAGAGCTGCTCGAAGAAGGGCTACGCGTCATCGATCCCGCAGTGACCGGTGTTGCGGTCACCTTTGAGCGCTTTGATTTGAGTTTGGAACATCGGCGCGCCACCAAAAACGCCGTCGTCGGTGCCGCTGCAGACGCCATGCTCAAGGCGGGTCTCGGGCTCAAAGCGGCCACAATCACTCCTGAAGTCAAAGGGGATGTAGGCAGTCCCAATGCCATTTTGCGTGAAAAAGTCGACGGCACTGTGATTGTGCGTACGGGGCGGCGCATTCCAGGGGTACGTACCGTAGCAGGCGCCTATGCACCGATTGCAGTCATCCGCATGGCGGTGGGCGACGCCTATGGTGCCAAAGAATGGCGTGAGGGGACGGGTGACGACGAGGTCGCCTACCGTACCGAAATGATTACCCGGGGTAATTGCCGCAGCGTGGCGGAATATGCCTTTAAATATGCCGAAAGAATCGGTGCCAAAGTCTTTGGGGGACCCAAATACACCGTCAGCCCCATCTACGAAGGCATGCTCAAAGAAGAAATGGACGCCGCTGCCAAGCGTCATCCCGCCGTCAAATACGAACCGCAGCTGATTGATGCAACCTATGCGTTACTGCTCGCCGGTCACGGCGATGCTATGGTCATTCCGGCACTCAACCGCGACGGCGACTGTTTGAGTGACATGGTGCTGCAGATGTTTGGCTCGATTGCGGGGAGCGAGTCGTTGCTGATAGGCTTCGACAACGAGTGGAAACCACGCGTCGTCATGGCTGAAGCACCCCACGGCACCGCACCAAGCCTCTTTAAAAAGAACATTGCCAATCCGATGGCGATGATTTTGGCAGGGGCGTCACTGCTCAGCTACTGTGGTGCTGACGGCGTGCTCGCAGCGCGTGCCATCCAAGAGTCAGTCTTTGAGGCGGTGTATGACGGCATCTGTACGGCTGACTTGCAGGGACACTCTACCACGAGTGAATTCACCGATGAAGTGATTGCCCGCGTACGCAAAAAAATCGAAGTCTGGGGATCGCTCGATCGATAATCGTGCATAGCAGCGCCACCGGCTCACCAGTGGCACAAGGTACTACCTATGGGAACACCACACATCGTGATTGCCGTGCCAGCGGCAGTACGTGCCGAACTCGAGTTTGCAGATTGTCTGGCAGAGCTGGCCACACTGGGGCACGTCACCCTGTGGGATGAAACATCTGCGCAGCTCGATACCGCCCTGATGACGGCCACCATCGTCGTCACCGGCTGGGGCACACCTGCGCTAGCGCCACTGACTGCATGGGCAGGACATCAGCCATTGCAACTGGTTGTGCATAGTGCGGGGAGCATCAAACATCTCATCCCCGAAGCAGCATTGAACGCCGGCTTGCATGTCAGTCATGCCAACGTGGCACTGGCTGATTCGGTAGCGGAATTCACTGTGGGCTGTATGATTATGGCACAGCGCAACGTCTTTGCGGCAGCACAACGCTACCGCACCCAACAACCACTGCTACCCATCCACACCCAACACGAATTGCGGGGAAGCACGGTGGGCATCATTGGCGCAAGTGCGATAGGGCGGCGCGTGATGGAATTGTTGCACCATCATGGCGTACATCTGCTCCTAGCTGACCCCTACGCCGATACCGCACTAGCACAACACTACCATGCCACACTCGTATCACTCGATGCATTGCTCGCACAGAGTGATGTGGTATCGCTGCATGCGCCGGTCACCCCCAGCACGATTGGGATGATTGGCACACGTGAATTTGGCCTGATGCGTGATGGGGCATGGTTTATCAACACGGCACGTGGGCGCTTGATCGATGCAGACGCCCTGCTCGTCGAGCTGCAGCAGGGGCGTATCAATGCATTACTTGATGTGACCGAGCCCACTGAGCCATTGCCCGCAGATTCACCGTTTTGGGCACTCGACAACTGTATAATTTTGCCACACATGGCGGCGGTGACCCGTGAAGCGCGTCTGCGCCAGCGCGACATTACGGTGGCAGAAATCAGGCGTTTTGTGCAGGGTGAACCACTCCAGCACCAAGTAACCCCTGCCCAGTGGCAGACGATGGCATAACAAACGGGGGTGGCGTAACGCCACCCCCGCTCCGTGAGCATCATAGTTACTTCCAGACGGCCTTGATGGTGGCTTCGAAGCGCTCGAGTGCTTCGTCAGCTTCGGCAATGCTCAGCACCAAGGGTGGGCAGAAACGAATCGTGGAGTAACCGCAGGTTAGGATGAGCATACCACGGCGAAAGGCTTCTTCCATGATGGTATCAGCCAAGGCCTTGGCAGGCTCTTTGGTGGCACGATCCAGCACAAAGTCGACACCCAGCATCAGGCCACGTCCACGCACATCGCCGATACAGGCGTAGCGTGACTGCAACTCGATTAACCCCTGCTTGAGATGCGCACCCACCGTCGCCGCATTGGCGGCCAGCCCACCGTTGACCAAATCGAGAACTTGGTTAGCGGCAGCACAGGCGATGGCATTGCCGGCGTAGGTGCTCCCGTGGGCCCCGGCACTCCAACGATCCATCAGTTCGCGACGCGCCACAATACCACCAATTGGCATACCAGCACCAAGTCCCTTGGCAGTAACGAGAATGTCGGGGGTACAGCCGTGTACCTTGGACATGGAGCAGTGGGCACAGGCGCCGCTACCAACAGCCGATGATTCATGTTGGTGCGCCCACATTTTGCCGGTGCGCCCCACGCCACTCTGAACTTCGTCGTAGATCAACAAAATACCATGGCGGTCACAGATTTGGCGCACCCCACAGAGAAACCCGGGAGCTGGTACGATGTAGCCACCTTCGCCTTGGATGGGCTCAAGAATAATGGCTGCAATATCGCTGGGTGGAGCAATAGTGCCAAACAGCGTCTTTTCAATGTAATCTAGGGTGGCCTGAGTCACTTGTTCGGCTGGAATACCAAACGGCGTGCGATAGGGATTGGCGTAGAAGGCGTGGAAGACACTGGGTACAAGTGGCATGTGGCCACGACGCTGGGTCGATTTGGAAGCAGTAAGTGACATCGAGCCGTATGAGCGCCCGTGGAAAGCGCCTAGGAACGAGATGATGCCTTGGCGTCCCGTGGCATGCCGCGCCAATTTGATGGCAGCTTCGATGGCTTCGGTGCCAGAGTTCGTCAAAAAGACCTGCCATTGGTCGGTGCCAGGCATGGTCGCAGCCAGTTTTTCTGCGACACTAACCATTTGTTCGTTGACAAAGTCGGTACCAGCCATATGTACAAAACGCTGTAACTGACTCTGCATGGCGCCAATGACTTGTGGGTGAGAATGACCGGTAGAGACCACCGCGATACCGGCTGCCATATCTAAATAGCGATGACCGTCGACATCCCAGACTTCACAGCCCACGCCTTTATCCATGGCAAAGGGATAGACACGCCCCATACATGCCGCCAGAATGTCGGCATCACGGGCGACCAGCGCTTGCCCACGCGGTCCTGGCACAGGTAGGACATCGCTACCGCGCAACGCCACACTGATATCTTTTGTCACCACAACCTCCTCGTAGTATGACAATACTGCGTCTGAATATTGTCGACGATTTGCATTCGTTTCGTCAAGTGATTTAGACATTGCGGTATATTACCACTCAATATCTGCATAAATCATACCATCTGAGATGGTTACTGCAAAGACACGGATGCGAATACCCACTGGTGGCACGATTGCTTTGCCGGTGTGGAGCTGATACGCCCAACCATGCCACGGGCAGGTCACGGTTGCATCACGGAGCACACCCGACGACAGTGAGCCGCCTTCGTGACGACAAGTATCGTCGAAAGCGTAGATGATCCCAGCAGCATTTGCGACCCCAACAGGCAGACCGTCGACCCAGATGCAGGTCATGGTGCCAGTGGGAAGCTCGTGTATTGGCAACAAGGGAGTGCGTTCGATGGGCATACAATCCTCGTGATGTATCATGTGATGTTCATCATACGGCAACCTGACAGCATGCGTGCAGTGTGGTATAATGCCGGAGCATATTCATACACGTTTGGCATCACCCTCATCGATGCCCGTCTGGAATGCCCGCCGTGAGGCGCGCGTATTGTTGAGCCCGCCGTGAGGCGCCGCTCGTCTATGTAGTATCTGTGTCACACAGACAAAAGGAGTCCCATCAGTGGCCCCAGAACGACTGCAAAAAGTCTTGGCCAGCGCAGGCATTGCCTCGCGCCGCGATTGTGAAGTGTTGATTGCTGAGGGGCGCATCGTCGTAAACGGCGAAGTCGTCCAAGTAGCTGGCACTCGTGTCGACCCCGATGTCGACGAAATTCTAGTGGATGGGCGCCCACTCGGCGCACGCCAACCACGCACGTATATCGTGTTCCACAAACCGGTGGGTGTGGTATCCACCACCGAAGACCCGCAGGGTCGCCCGACCGTCACCAGCATGGTTGAAGTGCCACAGCGACTGCACTTGGTGGGTCGTCTCGACTTCGCCAGCGAAGGACTGATGCTGCTCACCGACGACGGTGCAATTACCCAAGCACTGACCCATCCAAGCCACCAAGTCGAGAAAGAGTATCATGCCCTGCTCAATGCGACACCGAGTGCCGACGATTTGCGTGATTGGCGCAAAGGCATTACGTTGCCAGCGCTCGAAGACGAGGGGAGCGACAACGACAACTACGACGGTGAAATGGACACTGCAGGTGGCGCCACCATTACCACTGCACCAGCATGGGTGACAGTCATGGATCAAGGCGATGCCGGTGCCTGGCTGCGCATTGTGCTCCACGAAGGACGCAAGCGTCAGATTCGCCGTGTTGCCAAAGCTCTTGGCTACGATGTGTTGCGCCTAATTCGCGTACGCGAAGGTCCCATCGAGCTTGGTGATTTGCCCGCAGGTGCATGGCGCCAGCTCAGTGAAGAAGAAGTAACCAAATTACAACAACACGCCGAACAAGCGGCAGCCATGGCGCGTGCCATTGCGCAACGTCAAGCTGCTGCTACCCGCCGTGCCACCATTCATACCGAAGAAACCGCTGAACCGAGTAAATCGGATCAGTTGCAAAAACTCCAAGGAGAAGCGGATCGGGCGCGCCGGATTATGACGGGTGATGATGACGATGATGCACCAGCACATCGCCGCGACTTCATCCCACATGAAGACCGCCACCAGCACGGACGCCGTGACGACACACCACGTGGCGGATTCCGCCGTGGGAGCGATGCCCCACGCCGTGACTTTGGCGACCGCCCGCCGCGTCGTGATGGTGACGCCCCACGCCGTGACTTCGGTGATCGCCCGCCGCGTCGTGATGGTGACGCCCCACGCCGTGACTTCGGTGATCGTCCACCGCGTCGTGATTTTGGTGATCGTCCGCCACGCCGTGATTTTGGCGACCGTCCGCCACGCCCCGAAGGCAACTTCCGCCGCGATGGTGACGCCCCACGTCGTGACTTCGGCGACCGTCCACCACGT
>JACCDP010252042.1_pt1 | contig 30796 bp, 50 predicted proteins | sample 7445841 | NCBI WGS metagenome assembly JACCDP01 (sample SAMN15323441, study PRJNA562643) | freshwater metagenome | isolation source: river surface water | place: USA:Blue River Watershed | collected 2017-08-17 | reverse complement strand
GGTTGCCCTCCACCAGGCTTTCCAGATGTTTGACTTTCACCGGTCTTTTCAGATGGTTGCCCTCCACCAGGCTTTCCAGATGTTTGACTTTCACCGGTCTTTTCAGATGGTTGCCCTCCACCAGGCTTTCCAGATGTTTGACTTTCACCGGTCTTTTCAGATGGTTGACTTCCACCGGGTGTCACCCGCCTGATCGCATTCCGAAATACATTTGCAATTGAAGACGAATTCCGTCTTGGAACACCACCTGTTGATTTTACACCCCGGTCTCCAAGAGCGTTTCGAATTGCATTTGCGACACGAATGTTTGAGCGGACGGACCGAATGGCGGATTCAGATGCATTTCTCGAAAACAGACGAGCGAACAGTCCTACTCGTTCTTTGGGTATTTTCACTTCACCCACAATTTCGGGTACACGAGTCGCCGCCTCTGCAATCGCACGTGCAATCTTATCTGACGTGACGGAGAGTCTGTTGCCTACCCACACGAGATTGTCACCGACAATCTTCCATCCCTTGTACTTGTAAATGTGCGTTTCTGTCCCCTTGACACGAACGTACTTTTGTACACCACCAGTCTCCTTCTGGTAAAGAGGGACATCCGTTGAACTTCCGAGCCACATGAGCGTGCCTGCAGATTTCCATCCAGGGCTTGGCCCTCTTTTCTTTTCGAAATTTTTAGGAAATCCGTTGATGATTGCCGCAGCAAGAGTAGCGGCGCGCCGCTGAGCTGGACTCGGGCCGGGCTTTTTCCCAGGACTAAATTTGGCACCATCGAAAATCAGATAGAATGTCCGACGACTGCTATTCCGGTTTGTGCTCAAGGTTGCAATCTCGGTACCTGTTTCATCAAGAGTGACAATGTTGATACCTAACAAATTCGCCAATTTTTTAATCTCTTCGAGAGTTGTAGTTGGACCAGTATCACTGGGATTGTTGGGATCTTTGTTAAATACAAGATTTTTAAGAACACTAGAAGGTTGGGGCCTACCAGTAAGCTCCCTTATAGAATTATAGAGGCTTATATTTAAGTTGGCCATCTCCCTATTTTAGACGGAGGAAAAAAATTGGTTTTGTAATCAACTTAGTCCTAATTTTGTACCATTCAGGCATCTTCCAAAAATGTTCCGAACTCGCCTGATTGCCCCCTACCAGCATACGGGTGTCCGCTGGTTGGCTGATCGTGAAATGGGCGAACACGCGGGTGGTTTTTTGTGTGACGAAATGGGTCTTGGTAAGACTGTACAAATGCTGGCTACTATGTGCGTTAATCAGCGCGCCAAAACTCTGGTGATTGCACCCAAATCGGTGGTGTCACAGTGGCGCCAGGAGATTCACCGTTTCGTACCGAGCTTCAAGGTGCACGTGTTTGATGGTCCCAAACGGCATCTTCCCGTGTTTACCAACGAGTCGTGGGTGGTAGTGGCGCCCTACTCGGTGCTGAGTCAGCGCAAGGGCAAGCCGGCAAGCCCTCTTACCGGAGTCAACTGGGATCGTGTGATTCTGGATGAGGCGCACGAGATTCGCAATCGGGCAACCGGTGTTCACCGCGCCTGCCTGTCACTTCGGGCGCGCATCCGGTGGTGTCTGTCCGGTACTCCCATCTTCAACTCTATGAAGGATTTTGTGGCCCTGGGCGCTTTTCTCGGGTTCACGAAGTCAGAGGTGCAAGGATTTACAGATGAAATTCGTGCCAAGTATGTTCTGCGCCGGACCAAGCATGACGTGTCCAAGTTCAATGCGCGCCTGGAACTGCCTCCGTGTGACTTCCAGAATGTCGAGCTGGAGATGTATCCCGAAGAGCGATCTCTGTATGAGGATGCATTTGGGCGTGGCCGAGAGGTGGTACAGAGTGTTGCAGCCAGCACCAACCAGCATCTGTACAACATGCAGCTCCTGGAGGCTCTGCTTCGCGTCCGCCAGGTGATGGCCTGGCCCCAGATGTACCTTGACGGAATCGCCAAAAAGGAGGAGACCGAGCCGGAGGCGTGGACGGGGCGCTCACGAAAGATGGAGGTACTTATGGAGATGATCCAGTCTCATCCAAAGGAAAAGGCACTCGTCTTCTGCCAGTTTATCGGTGAGATGGATCGTATCCAAGAGCTTCTGCACGAGGCACAGATTCCTACGTACCGGATAGACGGGAGCGTGGACAAGGAACAGCGCGAATCACGGATCGAGACGTTCAAGGCATTTACGTATGGACGCCAGCCTGTTTTCCTGATCCAGATCAAGTCGGGTGGGGTTGGTCTCAATCTGCAGCAGGCGACCCGTGTTTACATCACCAGTCCCGCCTGGAACCCTGCTACGGAATTGCAGGCGATTGCGCGCGCGCACCGCACCGGCCAGACACAAAAGGTGACGGTTCGCAAGCTCATCTACACCGGCGAGGAGGGTGGGGTGACGCCAGATGGGCGGATCCGACCCGCTTTACCGAGTGTCGAAGAGAGTATCCTGGCACTCCAAGAGACCAAGATCAAGGTTTGCGCAGAGGTTCTCAACGACTCGCGAGTGCTCGCACAAATGCCCACCACCAACCCCAAGGTGACGATTCATGCACTCAAGAAGATTTTCCGTGTGTAAATTAGTAATGTCCAACGCACCAGTACCCGCACCGTCTCCCCCAGCAAATGCACCTGCTAATTATTCAGTCAAAGGAATTATTATAGGGGTTGTCTTAGTCACGGTGATTGCAGTTGTCATCTGGCTTGTTGTCAGAAGCATGAATCAGTGTGACACCAAGAATGAAGAAGCGACTAAGAAGGGCCCGGGTGCACTCAAATGCGATGAAGGTGACATGGGACCTGTTCCAAAATGTGGAAACTGGATGTGTGCCAAGACATGTGCCAAGTCACACAATGAAACCTACACCGAAACTCCCTTGAACAAGGATTTCTGTCAGGGTATGAATCCCTTCACGAAAAAATTGGAAACTCTACCAAAGAAATTTTATGACGCAAAGTAATTTAGGTTGTGTAATCGACTCTTGATTTCAATTTCAATTTCAAATCAAAAATGGTAAATACATTTGTACCTTCAACAAGTGTCAAAGAATGTGCCCGACTTTTAGATTGGCGACGCCTAGGAAAACAACGCGTCGAAGCTTATCAGTTGTGGCGAGCTATCACCGGTCAGACGAAAGGCTGGAGGAATCATCCGGCGGCCAAGGCGTGGGAAGGTTATCAATGTGCTCTGGCGTTGTACTGCAACACCATGATACAGGAGTGGATCGATCGCGGGTATAACAACACGATGAAATTTCTACCCCACTGCAAGAATCCCCGGTTTCCTTGGTGGTGGGGATGGGAACCAATTCACAAGTCTCATCAAGCTGCCCTAAATCGTAAACTGAATTCGCATTACAAATTTGACGTCGGAGAATACGCGAAATGGGGATACTGTTGGCCATCCAAAGTGCCGAAGGATTTGCGTCTCAAGGACAAAGTACCACTCGAAAAAATATGTTGTGTAATCAACCTTTGATTTCATTCTTGAATTGAAAATCAAACCAAAAAAAATGTTGTTATTCGATGACAACAAACCCAAGAACTGGCACAATGACTATTGCAGTTGCTGTAAGTCTACGAAATCCACATTAATCGGGTGTGAAGGTGCAGATTGTTACGTGAGCGTCTGTTGTGTGTGTGTTGGTAAATGGGGTGTCTTTGTCGATGATCGAGGATCGACGTATGTATGTCCGGCGTGTGTAAATGGTACCGCCCCTTTTTCGGACAAGTTCATACTCAACAAAAAAAACACCGACGAAAATAAGATTAAAATTCGTCACGATTTTTCGAATGATATTCGTGGCCATGCTTCAAAAGTGCTCATGCTTGATTGCGGGGAGGCGACTCAGCATCTCAAGAAGACCGTATCACCAAAACTTGAGATTCACGTGCCAAATCCAGATCCGGTGATTTGCAAAAAACTGAGAAAGGCGAAGGCGAAGGCATACCAGATGCGTCTGAGCCACATGCTCACCCTGAATAAAGTTAAATTTGATGCAGTATGGCTTGATTATTGTGGAGTATACGATGGCAGTAACGTGAAGGGCTACTACCCTCGCGAAGATTTACGTAAAATGTGGGAGCGATGCCTCAACCGACAGAGAAAGACGGTTCATCTCGCAGTTACATTTTGCAAGAGAGGATGTACTACAGGTATGAAGAATATGATCAATGAGCAAAAACAGACTGCGAAGATATGGGGGTGGAAGGCGGTTCCGACAAAGCAGGTTGAGTATGGTAAGGGAATGTATTACGTAATGTTCAAGGCTACGAAAATTTAATCTCAATATATCTTAAAATGACTCACACCCAGGCTGTTGGCTCTCGGGCCCAGGTTATGCACGGTACCGCTCACCACACCGCAGGTGGTCTTAAGAAGAAGGATCTGAAGAAGAGCCGCAAGACTGGTGAGATTGTCAGCAGAGACAAGGCCAAGTCTGAGAAGAAGAACCCATGGATCGTAGCAGTTGCCAAGGCGAAGAAGGAGCTTGGCATCAAGGGTTTCGCACTCGTTCAGGGCCCACTTCTGCGCAAGGCTCACGAGATTTATGGCAAGTGAGCGAGTCTAGACAGTTCACCGGACGGACTTATTTCTTGACATATATTAATGGGAAAGGAACTGAATGTAAATTCACTTCTGAAACTTGCACTGCTCACCAGCGGTAAAAATAATGCATCAAAGAAAAAGACCACGTCAAACAAGAGGAGCAAGACCCCATTCTTCAACCGCGGACTCCGACGATTCTTTTTCGATCCCGAAAAAGGATTTTTTATCATCATCCCAGGCAAAAATGGCAAGGCTAAGGAACAATACCTTCCAGGTTTGTTTGCTTTCAAGAATGTAGGATATCGGATCATTCCATGGAAGCCTACTCGATAAACGCACATCCCTTCAGTAGCGGCGCAGACGCAGGCATTTCCGCCTCTAGCTCAAACTGCGGAATCTTGGCGACAGGTGCGTAAAACTTGAGCTGGTGCACGCGACACGAAACAGCCCAAACTCCCTTCCAAAGGTACGCTCCCTCGACATCCACTATGCACGATACGTCCAGGTCTCTAAGATAGCCCTCGACGTGCTCGTCCGGTACATATACACCATCTTGATTGAAAATCAGGGTTGAATCATCCACCTTCACGCGAAGACCGTACTCGGAAAGCACCGACTTGAATGGTTCGGAACCCTGACTCACGAGTTTTTCAATTTTGTCAAACCACTCATTGAATTTTGGATCTAAATTTGAAATTGAAAGTGTTTTGTATTGTGACATACCGTATTTGAGGTATCCACGGGGAATCTGAAACCGAAGAGGCCCTGAAGAATACACAGCCTTAGTGCGTGAATTCCCCGAACTTTTCACCTCTATGATTGACGTGTCGATGTCTGTCCACAACGGCATTATACTTCAAGTCAGGCTTGGTTTTATCTGTAAATCGAAAACACTCCCATAAGTGAGTATTTGGTTTCGACAACTTGGAAAATTCATCTATGGTATACTCGTCCCCCATCGATCTGTTACATTTGCTACAGATTGGTCGGAGATTTGAAATGTCAGTCGCACCACCTTTGCTTTCGGGTATATTGTGACCCACCTCGAAATTAAATGGGGTCATGACGTTCTCACACCACGTCACGAGGCACTTGTGTTTGAAAAGCCGATCACCACAAAAGGCGAGCCAAACCTGCTCACGAAGAGCCTGTGGAATCTTCACCTTCATCTCTCGAGTCAACAATTTTAATCTTTAATTCGGTACACCATGGGGTATCCATAGGTTCCATATGAACACTCCCGTCTTCGTCTATTATTTCGTATGACCAATTTTCACCCGAAATATTAAACATGGCAAGGTCATCATCAAGGTAGTCGAGTGTAAGAGGTTTCAGAATTCTTACAGATTTTAGATTGAAATTGAAAAGTGTTTTTGTGTCGGACAAGTAGACCAGAATTGGTCTTGGAAATTTTGATTCTAAATTCGAAATAATTCTCGAGTCAATCCTTCTCGGGGTGAGACCCAATTTTATTCTAGAATCAAGATCGAGATATCGACCTACTCTTTCGAGTAGCATTATCAAATTAAGTTGACTCATCTTTAATATCCCCCATTCGCCAGGTTACTTTTTGTAATTTTGTAAAACTTGGTTCTATTCACCAATTTTGATTTAGAATTAGAAAGTGCAATGACTTTCATACCTGGTTTGGGAAACTTGCGCCCATAGCCGTGTTTATCTGCGGGGTCAAGTGGGATCCACTTCTTTTTCCGGGGGTGCCAAATTTCAACCCATAAGGCATTAGCACCGTGCCAGTACCCGAGGACGAGCCGGACCTTGTACCCCAACTTGCGCAAGACTGCGTACAGACCCTGTGCAAACTCACCTCCTCTTCCGAATCTGTATTTGAAAAAGGAATTGGGATACTTCCAACGCTGAAAAGTCTGCAGAGATCCATTCTGACACGTGTAAACCTCCTTCGACCCAACAATCTTGGGCCGATGGACAAACTTACCTCCCGGACACTGTACCGGATGATAAAACCGGAATCTCTGGGGAAAAGCTTCGGTGATGCGTTTTACGCGTGTCTTGAAGGGCCTTGGTTTGGTGACGTTTGACAGGATCCGTGGGAGACACTTGAGTTTTGCACCCGCCTTGACGCGGGCCCGGAGCCTGTTGGCCAGTACACCCATTAATTATTTCTAAGATAATAATAATGTCTCGAAAGAGTCCGAAAGAGTCTGCGACTCTTTTCAATGAAGGTTATATTATGCGAGGATTGGATAAAAGTCGTTTTGTCGTCAAGAAAACCACACAGGGTGTAAAACGATGGGTGCCATACACATCTACGACATTACACGGATTCCAATCTGCCAAGACTACTGATATTTCTAAATCTAAACCAACTGTACTTTACGAGAGGGGGTACATGGACACTTGGCCTAGAACGACGAGGAGGTTGACCAAAGTGATCTTTCGTCCTACAGGTAAAATCACCAAAATGGGCATTGAGGGATATTTCAAGTATCCGAGAGAACCTGAATTTTTTGGATCACTTACATTTGACAAAAAGACAAAACTCGTGTCATCGAATTTACTAAATACGGAAGCATTTATTAAATTGTGATGAATGCACGTCCTTCTGCTTTCCAAGGTCCCTCTGTAGTCTCTTTAAATCTTGTATCCCGCTCGAAAATTTTAGCACACACATCATTTGTGGCGTCGACCCATACGGGTTTTTTCACTACCTGCATGACTCGTCGAACAATCTCTGATCCATGACCACACCCATGTGACGCGACACATAGATCACCTAGGATCCAGTATTCCGGTGTCCATTGCAAGGTGCATACCGCAAGTGGATCAGTCGAATCATCTTCCGTCAGACTAAATAGCTCATCAAAATATCTCGGATTCCAGATATCTTCGTGAGGTCCAAAGTTCTGACGGATGAGTTTGTCTATTTTTTTGCTTCGACGTTCTACGAGTCTGAGTTTCATATTGAATTAAACAGGGTCATCTTTAACCCGAGCACATCAGGCACCCCTCTGGATTGTCGCGACGACACGCTAGCGCTTCAGCGCTCTCCACGGGCACAGTCACTTGTTGGGCCTTGGCCTTGGCACGGGTCCGAAGATAGTACATGCCCGTTTTGAGCCCCTTCTTCCATCCGTAAAAGTGCATCGAGCTCAATTTGGCCAGTGACGGATTCTCCATGAAGATGTTCAGTGACTGTGACTGGTCGATGTACGCACCACGGTCCGCCGCCATGTCAATCAGGCTCTTCTGTGGAATCTCCCAGACTGTGCGATAAATATCCTTGAGACGCAGAGGAATCTCCAGGTTCTGGACCGATCCACCGTTGCGCACAATTTCCGTCTTGATCTGCGGGTTCCACATGTTGATCTTCTGCAGGTCTTTGACGAGGTGCTTGTTCACAACGACAAATTCACCTGCCAGGGTGCGTCGTAGATAGATGTTGGTCGTGTACGGCTCGAACGCCTCGTTGTTGCCCATGATTTGAGCAGTTGAAGCAGTTGGCATCGGTGCCACCAGTAGGGAGTTGCGCAGGCCATGTTTAGCAATGCGTTCTTTGTGAGTATCAAATGCGTGATCCTCCTTGCCCCAGAGGTCAAACTGAAGCAAGCCCTGAGACGCGGGTGAACCCTGAAACGTCTCGTATGGTCCCTCTTCGGATGCGAGTGTGAAAGACTCCCACACTGCCTGCATATAGATGCACCTGAAGATGCTCGTGTTGAGTTCGCGGGCTTTTGGCTCATCGAATGCGAGACCGAGCATCATGAACACGTCCGCCAGACCCTGTACACCGATTGCGATGGGGCGGTGGCGCAGGTTCGATTTGCGGGCCGCCTCCGTCGGATAGTAGTTCTTGTCGATGACGCGATTCAGGTTGCGCGTTACGATGCGAGTCACCTTACCCAACATTCCCATGTCGAAGTCACCGTTCTTCACGAAAGTCGGCAGGCAGATCGATGCCAGATTACACACGGCCGTCTCGTCCGGACCGGAAACCTCCATAATCTCGGTACAGAGGTTGGAAGACTTGATGACACCGATGTTCTTCTGGTTGCTCTTCTCGTTGACCGAATCCTTGTAGCACATGTACGGCGTGCCCGTCTCCACCTGACTCTTCAAGATCTTGTCCCACACATCGCGTGCCTTGACCACCTTCTTGAAGCGTCCCTGTGCCACAAAAGTCCGGTACATCTCGTTAAACTCCTCACCGTAGACATCCTGTAGGCCGGGGCACTCGTTCGGGCACATCAGATGCCACTCCTCGTCCTTCTCCACCTTTTGCATGAAGAGGTCTGGGATCCACAGAGCTGTAAACAGGTCACGGCAACGCATCTCCTCGTCACCTTGGTTCAGTCGCAGCTCCAGAAATTCCATAATGTCAGCGTGCCACGGCTCGAGATAAACAGCAAAAGATCCTTTGCGTTTTCCACCCCCCTGGTTGACGTAGCGGGCCGTGTTGTTGAAAACACGAAGCATCGGTACGATTCCATCAGCGATACCGTTCGTCCCCTTGATCGGTGTGCCGTTTGCTCGGACATTCGAGCAGTGAATACCAATACCACCTGACCACTTGGAGATGTGAGCACACTCCTTGAGCGTCTCGTAGATGCCTTCGATCGAGTCCTCTTTCATCGCCACGAGGAAACAGCTCGACATTTGAGGATGATTTGTACCGGCATTGAACAGGGTTGGTGTTGCGTGTGTAAAGTACTTTTGAGACATCAAGTCGTACGTCTCCCGGACACGGGGATAGTCGTCGCCATGGATTCCCAGTGCCACGCGCATAAAAAGATACTGTGGGGTTTCACTCTCGTTGAGGTATCCCTTCTGGAGCGTCTTGACACCAAAATAGCCAAAAAGATAGTCTCGGGAGTGGTCGATCCACGAGTCAATCTCAAGTTTGAGACATTTCATGAAATGGTCAGATACAATCCCCTTGCCATGGAGAACCACCATCGCATCCGAAAAACACTTGGGACTGTTCTTCTGGAGGTTACTGACGGTGATGCGCATGGCTAACGTTTCGTAATCCGGGTCTTCGGTAATCATACCGATCGCCACCTCAGCAGTGAGGTTATCAATTTCAGCAGTAGAAATTCCGTCATACATCCCGGTAAACACCTTCTGAGCCACCTTGTCAGGCTGAACATTCAGCTTTGTAAATTCTGGTTCGGAATTGAGTTTTGAAATTCGTCGGGTCACCTTGTCGAACAACATTTCCTCTTCCTGTCCATCACGCTTCACCACCTTCATGTGAAATAGGGTCCTGTTTTTTTTATCCGGTTATTACAATGGCCACACGTAACTGGCGCAATCCTCTCAGTGACGCCTTTTTTTCCGAGTTTAACCGACAGACAATTCACGAAGGAATTATTCGTGAAATTCAGAGGAAGACGGGGTATACTCTTGAGAAGCAGAATGATGCAGATCTCCAGGCCCTGATGAAGCGCGTCTATGTCAACCTGATGGCGGATCCATACGTGGATATCCGTGGTCAGGTGGAGCGTATGAACGAGGCGGTGATTGAGGAGGCGACTGGTACAATCAGCACGGGCATGTTACAGCAACTGATTTTCATGCGCGACATTTCAACCAATCCCGTCCCACTGCAGGCCCCTGTGAGCACGTCCACCTATGGCAACAAACTCGGCTCTCGCCCACCAATTGGATTTTAATCTTGAAAATTAATAGATGAAAGCCCTTGATGACATTCTCATCGGATTTCTAATATTTTTCGCACTTGAGCGTGTTATTCGTCTGATTGGTAATGCGCTTGTCGAACCATGGGCGCTTGCCAAGACGGGAAACAAAGACAAGGCGGAAAACTGGAAAATTTTTTCAGAGGTGGTGCTTTTGCTGTTCGCACTTGCACTCGTGTTTCGATACCAGAAGCAATTGCAAAAATTGAATACTGCTTAAAAGATAGAATAATTAACCATGTAAGAAGATGAATCAGTTTCGCGACGAAACGGCTCAATTGTGTAAACAGAAAGGTTGGGACAAGGCTCCCATAAGTATAGTATGGATGCTTCTCAATGAGGAAATGGGGGAGCTTGCATCGAGTATTCGTCAGGCCCATCGGATTTACCGCAAGACGGGCCTGAAGAAGGACAAAGGGACGGATGTTGTGATGGAAATGGGTGACGTATTTAGTTATCTTTTTCAACTCGCGCATATGATGGACATTGACATGGACCAGATGTGGGAGATGCACAGGGCAAAAGTTAGGACTAAAAATTATGTGAATGTTTAGTAATGGCGAGTGTTGCACATCTCGACGATCGCGTCCACTTGAACAAATTTGACATGTACACCTGGACGGATACTTTCGGTATCAATACCGACGGTTTCCCCAAGGACATTTATCTGGATGGGACGTACACGACTCAAATGGATGAGAGACCCACTCAGTACCCAACAATTATCGACGAAGAAGACGTGGATCATTTCAACCCACAGCGTCTGAACATGTCTGGGCCGATGTACGTCAAGGAGTGCAGCGTAAACCCAGCCCCTGAACGCATGTTTCCTGCCCGCAAGTTTGAGTATGACTCTGGCACGGTGACTTGGGACAGACCAGGGCGCCCACGCGTGAGACACTCAGTCGAGAATCAAAATCTTATTTTAATAATCATTATTGCTATTGCCATATTGTTTTTGTTCCGGTCGAAACTCAAGTTTCTAAAGCGTTAAATCTTCTGAATCTTAGGGGCAACTACCTTAACTAATTTAGATTCTAAATTAGAAATCAAAACTTGTTTACGAGCGCTCATCTCAGGACATGCATGAATCTCAAGTTGAATGCATCCACTACAAAACATCACACTGCACTCTTTGCATTTTAGCAGGCCTGGTTTCTTCCGGCACGTAGGACACTTGGTCATCTACTACTTCACAGAGAGGATCTTCACGCTTTATCGGTTCCTCACTGATAACTTCGCACGTAAATCCCACCTTACGCCCTTCGATGACCCTGTCCCAAAACGCCTTCATGACAGGAAGATAATGGGCAAACCAAGCACGATCACGTGGCATGTTGGTCACCACAAACTCCTCAGGCTTGTCACCTTCAGCTGGCCTGTACTGAATGAAATCACATTCGTCCAGATTGAGAATCTCCATCAAGAGCTGAATCTGTGCGACGTAGTGCTTGGGCACTTTGTTTTCAATCTTTCGCGTTAGTGGACACTTGATTTCAATCAACTTACCACACTCTGTGATACCGTCCGGTGATCCACCGAGCCACGGATGCTCTGGATGTTGAACAAGGCCAATTTCGTGGCTCTTCGTCTTGTATCGAGCGTCATACATGTCACGGGCGATGGGTTCGAGGAGAGTTCCACGCTCGGTAGCAGCGTTCCCACCAAACTTTCGACCACCCACCTTTTTGACGTACAAACCATCAGGTGTTTCATATGGATTGCATCCAATTGCCGTTGCAGCGTCACTCGCTGTGAGCATTGTCCCCCGGAGGGCTAGCCATTCTTCGCTTCTCTGGTCGAAGTACGTCGACTTCAGGAGCTTTTCTACTCTTGGGTCCATTTACAGGAATCTCCTTACCCTTAAATCTAGCGTCCGTCTTAAGTACCATCTGAGCGGCGTTTTGTTCAGCCTCCTTTTTCGTAGTTGCAAATCCACACCCACAGTCGAGACCATCCACCACAACCTGAATACAAAACGTACCATTCGTGTGACTCACTACGTTGTACTCTGGCAAGGGCACTTTGAGCACCTGGCACCAACGCATCAACTGATCCTTGTAATTATCATCTTCAAGTGATGTTTTAAATTTAGAAAATACATCGAGTACGAAGTTCTTCGCATGAACCATACCGAGGTCAAGATATATAGCCCCGACGAGCGCTTCAAAAACATCCTCCATGATGTTATCATTCGTGACCCACCCGTTTCGCTCCCCTTTTTCATCCATCAAAACCAATTTATCGAGTCCGAGACACTTTGAAATTTCACAAAGCGTCTTGCCCCGGACCATTTTCGTACGCGCTTTGGTTAAAAACCCCTCCTGCTTCACCTCGTACAAGTCAAACAAATGCTTTGTGATGATAAACCCCAACACAGAATCCCCCATAAATTCAAGAGTTTCGTACGACCCAGTCAGTCCTGAGTACCGTTTCAGGGCTGACTTGTGCGTAAAAGCTCGTCTGTACAATGCGATATTCTTAATTTTCGTTCCGACCAAACTATTGACGAGTGTGACAGACAATTCAGGTGCAGGAACTAATTCCATACAATTACATTCACTTTAATTTTTAAGCCAATCACGCGCTTACAGCTGGCTTTGGCTTCTTGGCCACCTTGGGACGCTCCGTCTTCGGTGCCTCCTCGGTAGGCTCCGCCTTGCGCTTCTCCGCCTTGGGCTTCTCCTCCTTGGGCTCCTTGACAAAGTGAGGGTTGATGTACTTCTGGATGTTCAGGAAAGTAACCTGAATATCCGGTGGTGGCTGCAGAAGAGCCTTCAGGGTATCATCCAGTGAAATCAGCTGACCCGCCTTCAGACCGTGCTCCTCACAGTACTTGTTCACCTTCTTCGTCACCTCGGCGCGAGAAATGCGCTCATCTGCACCAAGCTTCAGAAAGGCACGGAGCTCAGGAGAAACCTGCAGAGGCTTCTTGAATCCGTTATTCTCAGAACGAGCCTTGGCCTTGTCACCAGTTGGATCCTCGATGTGCTGGCGGATGGCGTTCACCGCCTTGCGCAGAGCACGCTGCTCCTTGGCCAGAGCCTCGATCGCCTTGGAGATGGTGTCAAGAGTAGCTGCCATTGTACTTGTTAGAGTCTTCAGATCTTTAAGCCTATTATAAGCGCAAAAATGAGGATTGCTAAAATCGCCCATCCAAGGTTGTATAGTTTATCACCGACTGTATTTGAAGGAGGTGGGACAGGTGCAAATGGTGCTTCCTTTCCAATAGTCCCTTCGTCACTCGTTACCAAATTTTTGTTGAATCCAGGTGGAAGAGTTCCGCCAAATGTCTGACGAAATTCTATGTCCATTCTAGGAAGGTGACCCAATTTGGTTCCACAATTTGGTTGACAACACCCAGGATCACAAGGATAGACAAGACCGTTATCTCTTGACACGTAAGCACAGATTGGATTTGTGGGGTCCATGGGGTCAGCCAAACATTGACAACCTTTTATGACGTACTGTACACTGCAACCTCTAGGTGCGTTCATCTGATATTAAAGAAGAAATTAATGTACAGTATAGAATGGAGTACTCGAAGCCCCAGAAGCTTCCCGATGGTCGGTATTTCCTGAAGGTGACTGGTCAGCGCAAGCAGCTGAATGGCGTGACGCTGCAGGATGACCTCACAAACAAGAACCTGAATCTCAAGATTCAGGAGGATCAGAATGAGTTTTTCAAGAAGGTGGATGAGGAGATTCTTGCTCAGGCCGTGCAATCCAAGGTGGATTGGTTTGGCAAGGAGCTCAGCGATGAGACGATTCAGAATGCGTATCAGGAGAGCCTCACGGATGGTCTTGTCGGTGCATCTCTCGCGACCGTCAAGGGTGAGTTTGTGACTCGGGCGTTTGATCGTCAGCGCAATCCCATCGACCTTGCGAATGTGAAGAAGGACACGGAGTGTGACGTGGTTCTCGAGCTGTCAGGACTGTGGTTTCTGAAAAAGTCTTTTGGCCCGATTTGGCGCGTGCTTCAGGTGCGCATCCGTGGTGCCCCCAAGGCACCCGAGTTTGCCAAGGAGTATCTGTTTGACGACGACCCGGCCGAGGACGATGACCCAGCGGACTATCTTGACTAAAAAATATTGTCGTTTAATATAAATGGACCGCAAGAATCTGATCATCCTGGTTTTGGCGGCACTGGTTCTTTTTCTCATTCTGTCCCCACGTGCCAGCGGCTTTGGTACCGGATCATACCAGAACGGTGTCCAGGGCTCTAACCTGGGCGCGGCCCCCGCAGACACCCAGGGTTCTGCTGTTTCCCCGGATTACAACGCAGCTGATGCCGTCAGCTCGGCCAGCCTGATTCCCCGCGAGGTGGTGCAGACGGAGGATTTCGGTCAGTTCAGTCCAGAGAAGATTCTGACCAACCAGAATTACCTGGATCCCCGCAGCCAGATTGGTTACCCCGAGACGATCGGTGGCGTGCTCCGTAACGCCAACCGCGACTTCCGCAGCGAGCCCATCAACCCCCGCACCCCAGTGTCCATATTCAACCTCAGCACCATCCCCCCAGACACCATGCGTCCCAAGTTCGAGATTGGTGCCGAGTATAATTAGAGATTAAAATTTCAACATAAATATTAATGGCTGATGAGCGCTTTAAACAGGCGATGACCGAGTGGGTCGGTATTAAAGCTCAGCTCGTAGCTGTTCGCAAAGATATCACCGTGCTGAATAAGCGCGAGAAGGAGCTTCGCGAATTTGTTACTTCCCAGATGAAAACTCTCGAGATTGACACTGTCAAGGTGAAAGACAAGGTTAAGGTGAATCTCAAGACGAAAAAGTCCAAGGGTGCCATCACCAAGGATGTGATTCTCAGGGGTCTCCGAGCGTATTTCTCAGGCGACGAGACTCGGGTCGAGGGTGCATTCAAGGCGATCCAGGACTCTGTCGAGGTGAAGGAAAAGAGTTCTGTAACCGTAAGTGGTCTTAAAGACTTGGGCTCTTCATAATGTAAGACAAAATGGGTATCAATGACGAGTACTCGCGTGATGCCTACAATTACGAGTTGGCATACGACTCTGATGATTCGGTCGATTCGCCCGACCCCCTTCATCCAGAAGATTGGCAGGATTGGTATTCTGAGCAGCTTCTGGATGCATGGTTGACGATTCGGGGTATGGCAGAGGAGGATTACACACAAGTGCGCACAGGATATCCTCAGTTTGTCGAGTTTGTGATGGATCCTACGGAGTTTTACACGACGGAAACGTCTCCTCGCGCGCTTGCCATGTGGAATGGGATCAAGAATATTCAAGTGATCCAGGAGAATGTGGGGCTTGAGAACTTTACTGCATGGGCAAATATTTATATCGGATAATTGTAAATGAAGATTGACATTACCGGTCAGAAGGTTCTGATCCCAGCCCTCTTGTTTGCTGTGCTCAGTCCCGGAATTTTGCTGTCCCTCCCATCCCTGAAGCTTGCGAGTGGTGAGACGAGCCTGATGTCGGTTCTGATTCACGCCGTCGTGCTCAGCCTGCTGTACTTTGTGATTGCCAAGTACGTGGTCAAGGTGACCCTGACCCAGGCTGACTTGGTTGTGCCAGCACTGTTGTTTGTGCTGCTGAGCCCAGGCATGCTGGTGACCATCCCACCAGGCAGCTTCCGTAGCGGCGTGACTGGCCCCCTGCCAGTTGCTGTACACACCTTTGTGTTTGCCGTGCTGTTCGCCACTCTGCGCGCCACCTTCCCTCAGTACTACTAAGTGCGGCGTCGGAGTGACTGAAAATGAGCACCGAATTCGCCTGGGGGAGCATTGTACCAAATATACACTGGATTTGTTGCAGGTAGCCCGTGCTTGTATGTAAGTTGTGGGTGAACTCCGTACATACCTGGACTCGAGTCGTACAAAACTATAATCTGTCGTCCCATAACGTGAGCCGCCGCCATAATTTCAGCTTGCCCGGCAAAACATCCCATATTATTAAGTCCATTTAGGAATTGTCTCTTTGTGAAATTGCCTCGGCGGGAACTTGCCACAATATCATTATTTTGCCGATTTGCATAATATTCCGTCAAGTACCGTTTTACACCTGTTCGCAGATGTCTCACATCCGGACCGTTTCTGTTTGGAGGTATACCAAGTGCCGAAAGAATTACAGCGTGATAAAAGCAGCTTCCATTTCCAGGAACATTCGTCTGTATAAAAGTACTTTTCCGCAAATTAGCCGTGTTGTTTCTCACTCTTGTCACAGTATTGTTTCTCACTCTTGTCATGTACACTCTCAGTAAAGATTTGACCATTTTCATAATCCGATTATCGCCAGATTTCTTAAATACCGTCAGTAATTTCTGTATAAATTTCCAAAACCGCGCCTTTAACGAAGCAGCACGTTTTCTATCTTCTTCATTCTTCACCGATGCCTTCATAGCCTTGTTGAGATTTTCCGCTTCTTTACGTATTATGGCTTCAGTCGCGGCAGTCAGAAGTGATGCTCGTTTGGCCTTGTTGAGATTGGATGCCATATTACTTACTGGGTTTTTTTATTCAATTTCAATTCAAAATGAAAAATAGATGAAGTACCTTGCCATAGGACCAGGAGCCATGGGCTTCTTTGTGTTTATGGGGGCGCTCTACAAACTCCAGGAAACTGGAAAACTCGACGACCTCGAGGAGATTTCGGGATCAAGCGCTGGAAGTCTCCTCGGGTTCTTTTACCTTTTGACGAAACGTGACATTATCAAAACATTCGACTTTACACTCGATGCTCCGATCAAAAACATCATGAAACCTAGTATCAAGGCACTCTTCAAAGATTATGGTCTCGTCCCTGTTTCACGTGCTCGAAAACTTCTCGCGGAGGCGTGTCTCAAATTTACAAACAAAAACGACATCACCTTTACAGAACTTTATGAACATGTACCAATCAAGCTTCACGTGGCGGCATTCTGTGTCGATCTCAAAAGGACTGACTATTTCAGCGTCGACAAGACACCCCAGATGAGTGTTCTCGACGCAGTCTGCATGTCGATCGCCGTTCCCTTTTTGTTTTCTGCATCAAAATTCAACGACTGGCACTACGTCGATGGTGGTGCAGCTGAAGCACTCCCGTGTGCCCCTTTCATAGGGTACCCCCCTGAAGATATTCTCGCAATCCAACTCGAATTTTCAGTCAAAAAGAAGGACATAAAGGACCTGAAGGCGTACGGTCTCGAAGTAATGTACGCCATCCTCCACATGCGATCTACATATGATGTTCCAATTTTGAATGTAAATTTAGGAGACATGGACATGTTCGATTTTGGTATGGAAAGTGAATCTAAAATTCGAATGTTCATGACTGGTCAAAAATTTTCTCTTCTAATTTCAAAATAAAATGCGTTCCATTCTGGTATCTGGATATACCCAGCACCGCCCTCGTAAGGTGATTACTGTTCACCGTGATGGTAAGACTTATCGGTACGTGCGTAAAGCAGGGACGACTCGGGTCAAGCCTCGTCACGCGCCAGATGTTGGGGCGCTCGGCAAGGGACCCAAGCTGATTGGCAAGCTCAAGGGTGGCATGCTCACCAAGTATGGGTATCACCCAGTCGAGTCGATGACCGCCCGCCGGCGCGCATTGACCAAGGCGATCAATGTGGGTCGTGAGAAGGTCCTGGCTGTGTTTCACCGCCTGCACGCCATTGGCACGCTGACCAAGCGGACCCTTCCAACTGCATCACGGACGTACCGCCGAGATCGTGATTGGGTTCGTGACACTTTTTTCAAGAAGCGTTAATAGTTAAAAGGTACAGGTATAATTTCAGTATATGGCTGACACGGTTCGTGAAATTACGCAAAGTGTATGGTCTGCACTCGGACCTGGTTACTCTGAAAGCGTCTATCACAATGCCATGGAGGTGGCTCTGCGCAAGAGACAGATTCCATACGAGACGGAGCGAATCATTCCGGTTAGCTATGATGGTCATAACGTAGGAAACGTACGTGCAGATATCATCATAGATAACAAGATTGTGATTGAGATCAAGTCTGTCTCACGAATGACTGAACAATTCCGAACTCAAATTCAAAAATATATGGAGCTGACGGGGTGTAAGCAGGGATATCTGGTCAACTTTCCGACATCCGACTCGGTAGTCCAGATTGAGTACATTAGCTAAACTCCAAGTCCAAATGACTTGTCCAAGTCAGGGAACTGAAGATTCCCGTCTTCACACAGTCTTAAGAAACTCCCATTGTAATTCTTCACAAATCTTCTTCCAAATTTCATCTTGGGCGTACAATTTCTCTTTCGATTTGAGGAGAGGGAAACAAGGTAGATAGTCGTCCTCGCCAAGGAGTTCGCAGAACTTGTACAAGACGTATGCATACGACAGGAAATTTTTGCGATTCGCCGGTTTGTGTTTCTCGAATGGCTTTTGGATGTGATGGAACATGAGTCTAAGCCGGTCTTCAAGAGCTTGCGGCATCGTCGGGGGCTGGATCCCGTTGAGAATTGTCGTGATGTAAGGAACGTGCTCGTAGTACTTTGATTTGTCGAGCTTCTTGAGGAGGGTCTTCACCTTTTCATGTGTAATTTCTGACAAGTCCTTGAGTTTTTGTTTCTTAAATTCGTTGCGCAAAAGAGCAATCACTTCGTCAGGAACATTCGTGGATTCTTTGGCCTGGAATTGAGATACCCATTCGTTAAAATGGTTCTCACGTTTGTACGAGTACACCACGTTCTTTTCCATCTCTTGTTCCTCCTTAAATCCCACCTCTTCACATAGGTAGTATTCTGCGTATCCACACTGTGTGCACACGCGGTCGCTTTGAATTTCGTCCAAAATCCACGAATATTCAGCACCGCACTGAGTACATGGTTTACAATTTATGTCAACCGGACGCGCAATGTCTGTGTGTTCATTTTCAACCTCTACGAGGTATTTTTTGTAAATGTCATTTCGCTGAACACCCTTGCGTGAAGCAACTTTTATACCGAGGACGTGTTTTGTCTGAATCTCGGGTTCTGTCACAGACTCTTGTGCATAGTCTCGAATTACATGGACACAATCAAGAAGGTAGTTACACAGCTCGGCTTCCGTCTTACACTCTTTAATACGAGCGTTGTACCTAGCTTCCATACCATATGCTAATATCGCCAATTCTTTTTATTTATCATCAATCTTAGGCGCCAGGTAAAATTTCAAGTCTCCCAAATTTGCAATTGTATATCTGAAGATGACCGGCATTTCGCTCGACGTCGAGTCTTGGAGAATCTGAACACTCGAGCACATTCCCGTCGCCTTTGTATACATGTTGATGTACTTGAGACTGAATACATTGCCAGTCCGTGAGACGGTTTCGGGGTACTCGATCCGGGTCATTTGATCTGCAAAATCACCCTTGCAGCTCAGTTCAAGGATGTTTCCTTCGCGGATTATGGTCATTTCATTTGATAGGTTCCCCATGTCACGTGCAATCTTCTGAAAGTCAATAGATGGCATGGTGGTGACGATATCCATATGAATATCGGGCACCTCGAGAATATCATCGTTAATGTCCAGTAGTTTTAGTTTGAAATTCGTTGCAGATTTCTTGGATGAATTTTCGATGCGAATTTCCATAACGTCACGGCCTTCGATATCAATAGTGAGCGTGTCCTGACTAGAAACCGACTTGAGCAGTTTGTACATGTTGGCCATATTGAGACCAGCAATGACATCCGTCTCACAATCATACTCTTCAAAGTTTTCAGCAGCAAGATTCATATGGACCAGTGTAACATGGGCCGTGTCAATCGTCAAAATGCGCATCCCTTCCGATGTAAAATATACATTCACGTCGTTAATGATATCCTTCAAAACTTCAAATATGGCTTTAAAAGCCGACGCTTGAATCGTCTTGAGATGCATTCTATATTTCAATATGAGTTATACTTTAAGTGTTTAACCAGCCGATCTCTGTTGATAGGCAGTTGATGGATTTTGATTGATTTTTGCCTCGAGTTCGGGAGTCAAATGAGGTTGGAGCTGTGACCCGTATTTTTCCAGGTCAAATACAGAATCGTTTGTGTCTGTGCCATCGAGGTTATAGGCAAAGTCAACTGCGTCGTACGAGTCAAACTCACAGGGCACCATCGATTCCATCCAGGCGCGAACTTCAGAGCCAACCATCATCTTCCCTTCATTTGTTACAAGAGTCGGAACGCGTTTGATTTTCTCATGCGGTACACCCTGTGTCGTAATGTTCCAGAAACGTATGATAGGCTGGAGACCTGGCTCTGATTGTACGTACTTGAGTACATCTTGACAGTAATGACATCTGTCTGAAAACACGAGAAGTGCCATTCCTATTTTACAGAGGGCAAAGTTTTCACCGATTCTTTTCGCGTACCAGTCCGAAGGACTGTTCTTAGCGGAGCTATTACCATTACAGGAACAGTCCTTCGGACTGGTGGTATTTTCTTTTCGCGGACTACAGTATATGGAGACGTGGATTTGGGTTCTCCTGATCCTGGTCCTTTTTGCATTCTTTTTCTGGAAGCCAACTGCCACGTTCGACATGACAGCTGATCAGAAGCAGGGCATTTCACCTGATATTATTCAGGTGATTATTGAGGCAATCCAGAAGGAGCATCCCGACGAGGTTCCCCTTGAGACCCTGTTCATCAACAAGGTGGGAAATGACAACTACTCGGCACGTTTCATGTTCTTGAATACTCAGGGCTACTTTGGTACTCAGTATGATGTCCAGGCTAGAGTGACATCAGAGGGATCAGTCGCCATCACGAACATGAGCACGAGTGCAGAGGTGGACAAGTATGACGCCGGATTTACTCCGTACAAATCAGACACGTACGGTGACTACTCCGACATTTCCAAAACTCTGAATTCACGAATGCAGTCCGAACTGACCAATTATCGCCAAAATTATGAAAAGGACCAAAAGGCTCGTGACTTGATGCTTAGTACCGAGACTATGGCATCCAAATACAATCAGAATATACAAAACAATTCGGCAATGGCCAAGTTCATGGCTACAACCAGTGACAATTCATACTCTCCACAGCCGGGATCCACCGTTCCAGGACCATCTCCTGCTCGTTCTGGACAGCTGATTGCGTCTGGTGCGTCCGTTTTTAATTCAATGTAAAATCAGATGATATCCGTTCAGGACCTCGCCAAGATGGAAAAGGTTCGGCAGAATATCAAAAAGGAAATTTACAAAAGTATCATGAGCCAATTTTCACGGAAAATTAAGGCTCGTTTTGATCTTGGCGACAAGTCGACAGTATTGACTGTCCCTCCATTTGTCGTCGGGTATCCAAAATACGATTTACCAACTGCAGTGCGATATATGGGACGTCAACTCACGCGTCTGGGCTACAAAGTGACGATGGTTTCTCCGACGAGTTACGAGGTGTCGTGGGACAAGGTGAAACCAGTCGAAGAAGAAGAGACTGTTCAACCCGAGTTTGAATTTCCCAGTCTAATGAACCTTAAAAAGACAGCGGACAGGTATAAGAAATAATTTGGCCCCAGCAGTCCTTCGGACTGCTGTTTACTGCGAAGCTTAAAAGGATGAGGATTGTGTACTGTATGGCTTCGCCGGATGAACCTTCGGTTCGACTCGACTGTAACGACGAGATTATCAGGCTCATCAAAGACCGAATGGACAAGGGACGTAAGCAATATGGTCACGGTCTTCTCCAGAATGCGGGCTACGATTGGCTCCAAGAGGCTCTGGAGGAGGCCCTTGATCTTTCAGTATATCTTTCCGCGAAATTGATCGAATTGAAAAATCTAACTAGTAGTAATGGAGGTTCTGGAAGGGTCGGAGCGCCGCTTCACCAAGAAACTATGTGACTCAATGATTCCATCAATGATTGAGACGTATTGGGAAATCTGGCTCGAAGCCAAGAAGGAGTCCAAGGGTAAAAACATGACTCTTGTATTCCAGGAGCTTCTCAAGGGTATCAAGGTGTGGAATAGCTCAATCAGCCTCAAACACGCAGATAAAATTAAAAACTCTCACCCCTTGTTCCAGAATTTTCTGGCTGCCGTCTTTATTTGCCACGTCAAGATTCTGATGAATGGCATTCGGATGGACAAGAAACCCAAAAAGGTGGGACTTAAGCTTCCAGCCCATGATGTCTTTGTCCAGCGCTGTTACGAGGCGTGTGGTGAGGATCTGTACTACCGCCCAACCATCATCACCGACCCTGCAAAGACGGACGAGGAACGCAAGAGTGAACTTACTGCCAGATTTACGTGTAAAATTCAAAATGTGATTGAAGAGCTCATTCCATGGGACGCCATCGTAGGTGACCTCAAGAATGAGTCGGCTGATTTTGACGAAAATGAGGCTGAAGCCGAAGGTGAAGGTGAAGGCGAGGAACCCGCCACTGAACCAATGGAAGAGCCGGACAACTCCGAGCCACCTCAAGACACTGGAAATCTGGAGGATATTGCAAACGATTCGAATACCGGTCCATCGGAGACGTCGACGAATCCCGTCGCAGAAAGCCCGGGTGGATCCCAGACGTTTGCAGTGACACCTTCACTGAAGCCACCAACTGTCACAAAGCTCAACGAGAATGGAGAATCATTGTTCGATGACGCAAGAGAAAAATAAAGCCACGGCGAAATAGCCTCACAAATTTCTGAAATTACTAATAATGGACAAGTATTTCCGTGAACCTCTCAGTGCAGCAGTAATTGCAGGAGGGATTACAGCTGCTTACGTCTACATGAAGAACCGGATGAACGGGGAGGGGAAGCTCAAAAATTCGGACATGATGAAACCCGCTTTTTTGGTTGGACTTCTAGTGTATTTCATTATTTCACAGGGAATTGGTCAGGGGGATGCAGTCTCAAAGGACCCTTACTGAGTTAAAGACAAAAATCATATAAATTCTAATGTCTGCCACTGCATTTAACAATATGCTCGGCAACTTTTTTGATGACCTTCTGTCGGAGTTTCCAGATAACAAGGTCATCAAGGAGGCGAGTGAAAAGCCCAGGACGCGCCTGATGATGGATCGGTTCATGAAGTACACGAGTCCACGAGTTCACTTTCTGTCCGCACGCAATTCCGCCTTTTTTTCCGAGAAGAACAAGTTTATGAACGAGATTGGTCTGTGTGATCTCTGGAAGACCGAGCTTTCTCAGCGTACCCGTGATGCCATCTGGGGTCACATTCAGAATCTGCATATGATTGGCACGTCGATTGCTATGCTACCACCTCAGATGCTGGCAATGGTGGAGTCGACGGCAGACAAGTACGCCAAGGAGGCGATGGGCGATGGTGGTGAGATGTCAGAGGCGAAGCTGATGTCAAGTATTCAGAAGATGATGGGAGACCTGATGAAGAACATGGGCGGGCCTTCTGCACCTGCTCTTGACTGAAGTGTTTTTTTCCCAGTCCATAATAATATGGATCCAAATGAGATTTTCCGCGCGGACCAGTTGCTGAATTTTTGGCCAACGGGGACACAGTCTGCAAAAGAGAGAACTGCCGCTACAGTACGTTTCATTCTTTACGCAAGTGTCATTGTATATCTCATTAACCGCGACGTCCGCGTTTTCGCCCTTGCTGGTCTCGTCCTTGCGATCCTGTACTATTTGTACACGTCAAATCTGATGAGTGATGGTAAGATTCGTGCTACTCTTGGGAATGGACGTGTTGCAGGTCCCATTCGTGACAATGTCACTATGCCTACGCTCGACAATCCCATGGGGAACATCCTAATGACTGATTACACTGATCAGCCAGATCGTCCATCCGCAGCGTGGTACCCAAGCGTGCGTACAGAGGTTCAGAACGAGTGGAGCAAGATTCACCCATTCGAGCGCAAGCGTGATGCTGAACGCAATTTTTATACCATGCCAGTGACTACGATTCCAAACGACCAAACGGGATTTGCCCAGGCGTCTTTCGGTAAGCCATTCAGTCCATTCTGCAAAGACCAGGGCGGCATGGCGTGTGACATTGACAGCGATCGTTTCCATTTCCCCGAGCAGACACAGATGCGTGCAGGAAATGGTGGTGGCTACGGAAGATAATTAATTCCTTGGTAAATAGAAAGAATGCCTCAGGAGTATTATTCAACGAAGGATGCTCTCCTTCAGCCCGGTGTGTGGCAGGGACCAGCAACCATCACGATGGTTGACATTGCCGATGCCGAGACTCGTCTTCGCCCAGTTGACACGCTGTCGTGGAAGAATGGCTGGTCTGAATCTCCTTACGATTTTCCTAACAGCTACGTGAATCTCCCACTGCGGGTCGTTGGATTTGATCCAATCAGCACGTACGCAATTGATCAAAATAATCGGTTTGTTCAGCGATATGTTCAGAAATAAAAAACTAGTCCATTATTAATATGGACCCACTTGCACTCGCTGCAGTAGTAGGTTTGGTGTTTGCCGGAAAGCGTCTGAGTGAAGACTCGGACGAGGTGCCGACAACCACGGAATCCAGAAAACCCGCCCCACCCGTCATTACTCGACGTGACACTGACCTGATGACGTATCCGAATGAACATTGGGCGGACTATCAGGATGTCAAAATTATGACCCCTGAGCTCGGTCGCCGCGTAGGTGATTGGCGTCTTCAGCCCAAGAATGAGATTGCATCCCTGCAAGATGTACATCCCGATACCAAAGCTTCTCCATGGGGGCAGCCGGTGTATGATCTGTACGGTCGTCAGAACATCACGAACAAGATGAACAATTTCCCACCAGTTGAGCGTGTCAACGTTGGTCCAGGCTTGGGTGTTGGCCCGGACGTGGCTGCCACTGGTGGTTTCCAGCAGTTTTTCCGTGCTCTTCCAAACAATATCAACGAGGAGCGTCTTACGACCTTGGAGGGCCGCACCGGTCCAAGCAATCCAGTTGTCAAAAACGGTGGCGCTGGCGGTATCGGTGCAATCACTCATCAAGCCAAGGCGTCCAAGGCGTGGAATCGTCCACCTTCCAAGAATAACGGTCAGCAAGCACAGGGAGGTGGCATGCGCGGCATGGAGGGTCGTCCCGACCAGATCAAAACGCGTCGTACAACGATCCGTCAACAGACTGGTTACCGCGGTGACACGCTCGAGTACGGTATTGCTCATTACAACGTGAAGCAGCCGTATGATGGCTCACTCACCGACAAGTCTCTTCCACACCTGTCGAATAATCGTTCCAACCCTGATCGTGCAGGAAATGCCGGACGTATGAATGTCCGCGACGATCCCCTGAATGCAGGTGGCGTTTTGACTAATCTTCGTCCAGAATCGATTGCATTCCCCGTGGCTCATCCATCGGCTGGTCGATTCCAGAATTACATCACCCCTGAATTTGAAAAGTTTAACGAGAAGAAAACAGAGACGGGCGCGAATCCGTGGGCTAAAACTCTGGATATCGCCATTAAGCAGCTTGAGAAGAATTCATTCGTGCAGGAGCCTTTGTCAGCCCAGTAATTTGGTACCAGTCTACAAAGTAGACTCGCGTCGCAAGTCAGAAAAAAACCTAGGTTAAGATTATAAAATGAGCGGTGGTATTGTTCAGCTCGTCGCAACGGGTGCCCAGGACGCTTGGCTGTCTGGTAAGCCCGAGGTTTCCTTTTTCCGTTCCAACTACAAGCGGTACACGCACTATGCTCACTCGGTCGAGCGTCAGGTGATTCAGGGTACGCCACAGGCTGGTGGCATTTCCCTGGTTCGCTTTGAGAAGAAGGGTGATCTTCTGAGCTACGTGTACTTTACCGCTCGTGATTCGAACAATTCGACCGTCTCTGGTCTGGACTGGTCCAAGGTGATTGACAAGGTGGAGCTGCTGATCGGCGGACAGGTGATTGACACCCAGGATTTCCAGTGGATGACGGACGTCGAGCCAGTGGTGGGTGCTCAGAACTTTTCACAGCGCTACCTGAACTTCAACCTGAGTGGCGTGACCAATCAGAAGAATTCCTTCTTCCCACTGAAGTTTTTCTTCTGCAAGGATTACTTCTTGGCCCTGCCTCTCGTAGCGATCCAGTTCCACGACGTTGAACTGCGCATCACCTGGTCAAGCCAGTTGGGTTCTACTCTGACCTTTGGCCCAACGACCAATCCAAGCCTGTCTACCCTGCCACAGGCAACTCTGAATGTGGCTTCTGCAGTCGTGACGGCAGTCGCCTCGAACACCGCATTCATCTCATACAACTCAGTAAACGGTCCACTGTTCACTGGGTCCCTACTGACTAACTCAATTGCACCCGATGCCAACACTCTGGCAATCGTGAAGCAGGTGGGTAATGTGTCCAGTGCATCAAATGTGATCGTCTCCTTCTCCAACACGGACACCATCTCCAATGTCCTGCCAGCTGCCAATTCGACTCTGAACGTTTTCGCTCCAGTCTCGACTGCTCTGGTAGTGGCCAATACGATCGTCACCACCTCCTCCACTTCGGCAACTCTGACGATCAACTCGGTCAACTCTCCAGTGGCTGGTGCCGGTATTCAGCCTGGTCAGTACGTGGCTGGTCTGCCACTGACTGGTCCCGTGGTTGTGAGATCCTCCAACGCAACGACCGTGACTGTCACCTTCGCTGAACAGGCTACCGTCCCACTGACTGCCTCGATCGTGGGTACTCAGCTGGGCTTCTTCACCGGCACGGCCACCACCACCACCACCTACTCAAGCCTCGTGTTCGCCTGCTGGGCCAATTTCATCTACCTGGACCAGTCTGAGCGCAAGTTTTTCGCTGACAACTCGCACGACATGCTGATCCACCAGGTGCAGCGCGTGCCAATGAGCAGCAACCCAGTGCAGGAGCTCGCACTGGCTCACCCAGTCAAGTTTATCGCCTTCCAGTCTCAGCGGTACGACAATGTGATCCAGAACGGCAACAACTCCCAGGCAGCTTCAAGCTACATGCTCAAGACCCAGATCAACGGCGTTGATGTCGGTGAGTTCCGCCACCTGCCCGCGTGGGTCGATGCTCCTCAGTACTACAACACCCCCTTCGGCTACGTGCACAACAACCTGCAGGCCAACGTGGCAATCATCAGCTACTGCCTGGACACCTCCAAGAACCAGCCAACCGGCACGATCAACTTCTCCCGTCTCGACACGTACCGCATCGTCACCCCAGTGACACTGAATGACCCCGCCACTGGCCGCACCGGCCCTCTGGCGCTGGCCAGTCCTCTGATCACCAACCCCTACCTGTACGCAGTCAACTACAACGTGCTCCGGATCCAGAATGGTCTGGGCTCGCTCCTGTACGCCAACTAAAGTCCCCACTAAAATTAAATGCCACTCTGGTTTTGGCTCATAATTGCATGTATCGTATTTCTTATAACGTATGACAAGCGGAGCGGAAAACTCCAGGAATTTTTTGGCCCAGAGATAGTAGTTGAGAGTCGAAATGGCGACTCGGGAAAGACACAAAGCAGTAGCAATACCAATGAGCCAAATTGAAGGAGTTCCGCATTTCCTCGTGGTCCACGACCGCAGATATAAGGAATGGACGTTTGTTACCGGCGGATGCCGGCGTCGAGAAATCTACAACCCACTTCGTTGTGCGGTTCGAGAACTCGAAGAAGAAACACGCGGAACGATCAACTTGAAGAGAGGCTCGTACGCCTACTTCAAGTTTTCGACGAATACCCCCGAACCTAGAGATGTCGAAGACGGAGTTGATGTGGTGAATCACTACCACGTCTACGTCTTCGATCTCCCCATGACCCCTCTCGAACATAAACATATCGTCAGGAGGTTCACTGAAGAAAAGGATAAAATGGAAGGTCACGTCGTCCCGTTTCGTAAAAACTATGATGAAAATGACGCCTGTGAATTTGATACACTTGACGGCATTTCAAAAAGAGATAACCTCTGGCCAATGATTCGAACACACGTCATTTGCAACCCCGACTTTGTCCATGCAATTCGAAACAGAAACAAAACTCCGTTTAATCTCAGAATTTAAATTCGAAATATTTTGTAGATGACGCCTAGTAAAATCTGGTATGCTCAGAAGCTTGCAACTCTCAGGAACGATGGTTCAAAACCAGAAGAACTTGCTGAACAGATGACCATTCGCAGATTGTGTTATGAAATTGAAAAGATTGAAGAACAGCAAGCCGAGGCTGAGGCTGTGGAGGAGGCAAAAGTCGAGGAGGTTCTTGCTAATCAGGAAAAAGTCAAGCCAAAGAGTTTTTGGGCTCGTCTTGCTCTTGATTCCTCTTCAGATGAGGAGTAACTAAAGATTTTGTCAACTAATTAAACAATGGACTTATGGTCCGTCCCAAAAGCACCGGGGACCCATACATTGATGAATGGAGGGATCCTGTTTGTCCCGGATGAGGACATGTCTGCGTTTTTCCAATTGTACGTTGAGCAATTGAAAAATAGCAAGTTGTACGTTGTCGAACAAAAGACGAATATATTTAGGTTCTTCGTGGATCTGGATTACAAGTCGGTCGAGAAGCTCAGAGATGATGCGCTTCTAGCTATATGTGAGGTCATTCATGATGCAATTGGAAAACCCGGGAGGTGTTGCATCGCGCGTGCACAGCCTCGGCCAGTCAAAGATCCGAGTGGAGTCCACGCCACACTGATCAAGTCTGGTGTTCATATTCACTGGCCCGACTTTAAGGTTTCGAAGCAGGAGGCGATTTCTGCGCGGTCAAAGATACTTTTGGCACTTCCGGATGTGCAAGAAGTGGATTGGGCACAGGTGATTGACTCGAGTGTCTATGGCGGATCTGGACTCAGAATGTTGTGGTCACACAAAAAGCCGTCAGGTGACCCATACATTCCATGGCGAGAACTTGAGAGTGGACGTGAATTTTCAAAGACGCCGAGTGTAGAGACATTGGAGCTGTTTTCGATTCGGTGTTCTTCGAGTGAACGCAAAACGGAACTCAACCCAGACGATTCACCAGCAGCTGAACCGATAGAAGAGTTTATTCAGCGTTATCTTCCTGGACAGCGTCGTACACAGGTGAAGAAGATTCAGCGTTTCGAGGAGGGTGTGGATGCTTGGTACGTTCAAACTGATTCAAAGTACTGTGAACGGATCAAGGATGAGCACAAATCGAATCATGTATGGTTTTTGTTGAGCAAGGGGCGACTGAGTCAGCGGTGTTTCAACGAGGAGTGCAAGGATCACGACTTTTCTGAACATATTCTTCCTCCGAGTATAGTAGATGAGATCGTTACTGTTGGTAGCCCTCCTAGCTGTGACATTATGGCTTGTTTCGCCGAAAGGTCTAAGGGGTCAGTTCCTAAAGTACGAACAGGCGGTGCATCCATATTCTGGTCTCGACCCAGTGAGTTGGCAACGCTTCCTAAATAATATGACGCTTTTTGAATCAAAATTAGAAAGTGACATCGACTTATCGTCCCAGGCTCTTTACACCGCGGTTGAAAATGTTCGCGACATCAGTCTTGGAATTCGTCTCGCAGATGACACGGAACATCAAGAGAAACTAAATGACATTGCCAGTGCACTTGCGTACGAAGGCGAATTTGAGCTAAATAAGGTTGCTCTTGCAAAGGGTCTTTATTTCTTCCCAAAGTACTTAAACGAGACGATTCAAGATTATCCAGAGGATGGAGCCAGTCGAGCATTCGTCCCAGCCATCGTCAGATCCCACGGACAGTAACGTGCCGGTACCCGAGGTGCGTACACGGAGCGGTCGTGTATCTAAGCCTCCTGTTCGCTACGAGCCCATTGAACAGGTTGAAGATGATTATTCCGAAGATGATTATGACACAGACGAAGATGACATTTCCGATATTTCTGATTCGGATGAGGACGAGGAGGACTACGACGATGAAGACGATGCAGATGAAGATGGAAATTTGGACGGGTTCGTAGTGCCAGATAAAAGCGAGAGTGATGAAGAAGATAATGGACGACCGATCCCCCCCGCCGTTCCTGTCGTCAAAAAGCGACGTACATGAACCAAATGAGTGGCCTGCTCGTCAGACACCAGAGCCTACATTCCGCCCAATGCTTCAACAACAAGACCGTGAGGAAAGTCCAATTGACAAGCTGAAGGGAAATCCGCTTGTCATGGGAATGTTAATCGGTGTCGTCATCGGTATCATTTTGTCAAATATGCGCCCGGTCATTATCAATCCCGTGAAATAAATACAGACCAAGTTACACCATGTGGTGTATTTAAATTGACAGTATTCAGAAACGCGTTAACACTTACTTGATTCATGTTCGTCTGTGTAAGATGTCTTGGTTTTTTAATTTGTCTACGAGTCGAATGATTAAACCAGTATGTAGTTTTTGCCGCATTATTTAATTGGGCACTCCAAACGTACCTCTTTCTAGGCAGAGGTACAGGCATTATACTATCTGTACCGATTTTAAATCCCCTAGAGACATTTATGTTCAAAAAAAATTTTCCGGTAAGTCGAGATAGTTTTCTTTGCGTGTATTAATGGCAGCCCGTTATGTGCTCAATCCGAATGGGAATATTATGGTTGGACAAGAGATTGGACGTCGGTATAATCCACATAAATGGGAAAAGCTGAACAAGTCATACTCTGAATGGTCAAACAAACGTCTCGAAAAACTCAACATCATCCGTAGATATAATTTCAATAGTACAAATGATGATATTCGCAAGTTCATCATGTATGTATACT
>JACCDP011013833.1_pt1 | contig 30803 bp, 32 predicted proteins | sample 7445841 | NCBI WGS metagenome assembly JACCDP01 (sample SAMN15323441, study PRJNA562643) | freshwater metagenome | isolation source: river surface water | place: USA:Blue River Watershed | collected 2017-08-17 | reverse complement strand
TGTAATCTCACAGACATTGCGGCTCATGCACTCTGCCATCTTGATCATACCATACACTTCTTCATCGCCGCCGTCAATGTAAAAACGAAGAGTTCCAAACTTTTCTTTGACTTGAACAGCCTTCACAGAAAAGTCTGGATTGGTCCTACGCTTCCATTCCACATGGTTCTGAATGCATCGGCACAGATTGTCTATAATGAAGAACCAACCATCTCCGCAGCAAAATCCAAACCCCATGAGAGAGTCTGTGGGGGGCGCGTCCCGATCCGCGAATATTTCAGGGTAGCGGGTGTACAGAAGTTTTGCGAGGTCTGGGTGCATGGTGTGTGCCTCCTGGGGACAGCGATTACTTGCGCGCACCGGCTTCAAGAATGGGAAGCCCTGCCTCGGTGGGCACGTAGATCACCGAATTGCCCCCGCTCTCCAGGTTCTGAATCCACTGCCACCGCAGGTACGCTTCGTTGCCCTTCAGCGACTCTCCAATGATCGTGTTGGCTTCAGCCACCCCACGTGCCCGTTCCACTTCCGCAGCAGCCAGTGCCTTTGCGCTTTCCAGTTTGGCTTGGGCTTCCAGTACCGTGATCTTGCGGTTCTGTTCTGCCTGTGCCAGTTCCGCTGCGCCCTCCATCTCTGCTGCCCACACGCCCCACTTGGGCTTGATGTACGCACAGCCACCGATGATCGTGGACAGGGCGAAAATGCCAGTGCCGATCCACACGGCTGAAGCAATGGCGGTTTCCTTGGGCGAAGTAGTGTTGTTGTTGTAGTGATTCATGTGTGTGTATGTGCTTTCGTGCGAGTAGGCGTTGTTAGTAGACGGTGTTAGTAGGCGTTAGTGCCGTACAGGGAGTATACCTGTGGAGTGTGTGGGGGCAAGGGGTGACTACGGAGGATTGTATATTTCAAAAGGTGTGGTGGAGTGGACCGGACCCAATATTTGAAAAGTGGGTGGGGACTGGAGTCCCACGCTGATTTTTTGAAAGGGGTTGAGTGGGGTTGAGGGGAGCCGCTAACCCGGTGGTAAAGTCCCGGTGGAACTCGCCGGACACTGTTGTCCGATCACAGGCGCACAGGCTTCACCCCAGCCACCACCAATTCATTGCGCAGCAGTGACTCGCGGTCCACGCACCAGTTGTCCACCGTGAGCAGCGACTTCGGCAGCGGCGCGTCCCACTCGATAGGCACACACTTGCACTGCCACGCGCTACCACGAATCACTTCTATTGCCCCTTGCAGGTCCGCGTCAGGGCTAGCCCCGTGCCACTGTGTCTGGGCACGGTTGTGCATCAGTGACCAGTAGCCCCCCATCGTGGGAGTCCACGGAGTCCAACCGTGCCGGGCAAACGCGTTCCAAATGGCACGTGCGGTGCCAATATTTACCATTTCAATGTTCCCACGGCTCAACCGCCCGCTGGTGCCCATCGCAGAGCGGTCGCGCGTGAACTCCATCCACACAGCGTCCGCTTGGGCTTTTGCTTCGCGCGTCACTTGGGTGCCCACGTCCCACGCCACGTGCACCACTGGTGATCTCCAGCCTGGGGCTTGCACCACTTTGAAATGAATAAGTGATTCACACAGGGGCAGTAGACTGCCGGTAGCGGCGCACGGAATATTGAAGTTCTGCGGAACCTCAGAAATTGGTCCTCTGTGGCTGTGGTGGGGACCGGCTGCCGTGTACACGTGTGCGGTGGGGTGGGGCAGCAGGTAGTGGGTGGAGACGGAAATGGTGCGTGGAATGGTGGTCATGGTTTTTTTCTAGTGGAGAACGCTCCCGACAGGACTTGAACCTGTAACCGACGGATTAGAAATCCGTTGCGCTATCCAATTGCGCCACGGGAGCAAAGACGGCGACGGGACTTGAACCCGCAACATCCACCTTGGAAGGGTGGCACTCTGCCATTGAGTTACGCCGTCCGAAATAGGTGCGGTGGGAGTCGAACCCACACTGGACCGATTTTGAGTCGGTTGCCTCTGCCATTGGGCTACGCACCCGCGCGTGTCAGTTTACCTGAGCGTCAGGGGGAGTGGAAGCCGGAGGAATATCTTTTTCCGGGTCCACGCCCGCCTCGCGCAGTGCGCCTTCCAATTGAGAAATTCGAGCCAGTGCACGGGCGAGTTCCCGCAGTGCAGCCGAGGCACGGTGTTCACCCAGAGTCCGGTTCATCCGCCCACCCCCGTGGTAGTGGGGGCGGGGGCGGGAGCACCCGCAGGGCGACCCTTGCGGTTGCGCGAACCCGGCTTGCGACCGCGGTGGTTGGTGTTCACAACCAGCGTGGACGGGTCGGCGTTGATTTCCGGAATGAGGTAGTTGCCACGACCCGCACGGCGCGACTTCGCAGCAGCGATCCACGCAGGCACGGCAACGTACTGCCCCTTGGCAATCAAGTCAACCAGTTCTCGACGGCTCACGGTGCAGGTGTCGTACACAGTGAGTTCCGAACGGTGAGCGTGGAGGAACTGGATGAACGCGATCTGACCAGGGGTGTACGACGGGAGGAGCGAAACGGTAGGAGTGGTGTTCATGTGTATCAAGCCTTGTAAAAGAAGTTGTGGAGGAAACGAAACGCAAACACGCCAACGGTGATTGCAAGCACGGCACACACGAGTGTGCCCAGTAGAGACGGCTCACGCGTTTTCATCGTCAGCCTGTGGTTGGGAAGCCACCCACGCAGTGATGGCAACGAGTTCGTCCGGAGTAGCCGTACGCAGAATGGAATTGGTGGACTCCCACTTGATCCACGTCTTGCCGTTCCAGCACCCCACGGTCACGGTGCTGGACGTGCTGAGGCGGTCGCCCACAGCCACGACGGGAGCGGCAACGTCACCGTCGGAGTTCGTGAGGTGGATGCTCCAGCCGTTCGCGTAACGGAAACGAGTGCCGAAATCCAACTTGTTGGAACCAGTAGTGGTGCCGGAGAACCAAACCACCGGCGCGCCCTTGTCACACGTGCCAAACGTCCGCGCGGAGGTGGTTGCCGCCGGTGCAGCAGCAGCCTTGAACAGGCGCAGCCGGTTCAGAGTAGCCATCCGGTTGGTGCCGTTGGATCCGGAAAGAGCAGCAGCACGAACGCTCCAGGTCTTGGTGTCCGGATTAAACCGCGCACCGCAGTCCTTTGCCCAGTAGCGGCATCCCGCAGCGGACTTTGTCCGGAACGGAATTTCCAGTTCGTAGTCACCCGCGACGGTGACAGGCACGTACGACGGCACTTCGATGGCGCGCATCTTTTCAAGCGCGTCCACGTCAGTGACTGCACCTGCCGTGGAGATGTTTTGCGGATGGTGAGCGTAACGAGTTCGGCGTCCGTAGTAGGGCATTTTAGTAGTTCTCGCTTTCGAGGTCTTCGTCTTCGTCCAGTGGTTCGTACAGGGGTTCGTCTACGCTGAACTCGTCAGGAAATTCCGGACAGCCTTCAGTGGGGTCGAACCCGTCCTCGTCGTCTTCGTCAATGAAATCGGTCACGATGTAGTGAAACGGCATGGTGTCCTCCTATCAGAAGGGAGCCTTGACGGTGGAAGCCGCCGCGTCAGCCGCAGCCGTAGCCGCACTGGTGTTCGCGTCCGCGTCCACCTTCGTGTAGAACTGCATGAACGCTTCCTTCGTGTCGTTGTCGAACCGCGCAAGGCAACGCTCCACAGCGGTCTGCTTCGTGCAGCCCAGCACACAGTACGCGAACAGCACGTCGCGCAGCCGGCGCGTGGTCACGATCTCGTTCACGATGTTCTGCTTGAACGACTTGCGGATGAGGTCCGCCCACGCGACAAGGTTGTCGATGAACTTGGAGTCATCAATGCCGAGGGACGCGGCGTACTTCGTGAGGATCTTCGTCTCCACGCGGGGATCAGCGTAGTCCTGCTCGTACGTGAACGCGAAGCGGTCAAGGAACGCTTCGTTCATGTGGTTGGTGCCCACGAAGCGACCGTCATCGCTGCCCTTGCCCTTCGTGTTCGCAGTAGCCACGATGGTGAAGCCTTCAGCCGGACGCACGTACTTGCCGATCTTCGGGATGTACTTGCCCTTGCCCTCAAGCACGGACTGCAAGCACATGATGAGGTGGGTGCCCAGGTCGATCTCGTCCAGGAGCAGCACCGCACCGCGCTCCATAGCCACGAGAACCGGACCGGGGACGAACTTGGTTTCGCCGCCGATGAGACGGAAACCACCGAGCAGTTCGTCCTCATCGGTCTGCGACGTGAAGTTCACGCGGATGCACTCGCGCTTGAGCGACGCGCACACCTGCTCCACCATCGTGGTCTTGCCGTTGCCGGACAGACCCGTGATGAACACCGGGCAGAACCGCTTGGACTTCACGATGGTCTTGATCTCGTTGTGGTAGCCCCAGGCGATGTAGTTGTCATCAGCCGCCGGAACGAACGTGTCGCTCTCGCCGTTGGTGACGCTACGCGCGAGGGACACGGACGCGCCGTCCATCACGTCAACGGACGCAGTGCCCACACCCGGCGTGAGCGCGGGAGCAGCCACCGGAGCCGCAGCGCGAACCGACTGCGCAGCGGGTGCCTTGGTCTTCGCACCGGCAGGGCGACCCCGCTTCACTTCGGTGACGTTGAACTGCGCGTCCGCAGCGAAGAGTTCCGGAACAGCGTACACACCGCGACCCACCTTGCGGGACGCGTCGGTGGTGATCCACGCCGGGACAGCGGAGTAGCCGGCGGCGAGTGCAGCGGCGCGGAGGGGCGTGAAGCCGATGCTCTGCCCCTTGCACGTGGACTGCGGGTCCAAGCCGCCGCGCGAAACCGGCAGCGAACGGACGGCAGTGATGAAAGCGAACTGTGACGAAGTGACGTTGAAAGTAGTAGTGGTCATGGCGTTCATATTACAGGAAAATGGGAAACAGCACAAGGGGGAAAGCCGAAATTCTTTTTTACGCGTAAACCCTTTCAGCAGCAGGAGTTACGCGCCGGGGGACAGCGAAGGTCCGATAACCTACGCCCCTGTTGTCTTTACGCATTAAACCGCAATGATCTCACCGATCAGAGCGGACGCGTTCTTTGCAGCGTTGCGCACAGCAGCAGCAGCGGCAATGGTCTTCATTGCAGACGCGCTCACCGTGCCGTTCGCATTGCGACGGGTCAGCGCGTCCGTGAGCATACGGTCAACGGTCTGACGCTGCGCGGTCTGCTGCTCCGTGACCTGGTCCGCGTCGTTCGTGACCATCGCAAAGTCTTCCGCACGGGCAATCACCGCGGTGTCCCAACCAGGGCACGTGCCACGGGCGTAGCCGTCGCGCTTGAAGTTCGCGTCCGCACCCGGCGTGAACCCCTGCATACGACCGCAGTGGGACAGACCCATCCAGTGGACACGGGCACCAGTGCGGCGGCGCATGATGTCACGTGCCACCCAACCCGCGCGACCTTCGCAACCCCACGTGCACGGCAGCGAGAAGTACCCGGTGTCAGGGCACGTGTTCATGCTGGCTTCAAGCCCACGCGCAGTGTCGCTGCCGTTGCTACCAATCGTGTTGCGAATAAACGAGTACGCAATGCCGGTGGTGGCATCACGCAGCACAGAGTCCGTGAGATTCCAACTGCCGTAGGCGTTGTCGTTGGTGCTGCACGAAACTTCCATGTTGTCGCTCGGCTCACCGTCCGTGAGGAACAGCACGTGGGGAATCTGAATGCGGTTGCGGCGCACCCACGCTTCCACCACAGGCACCAGAGCAAAGGTAGCCGCAGTGGTGGGAGTGCCGCCCATGCCGAATCCGTCAACCAGCGGCGCAACGTACGAGTACCCTGCCCACTGGCGATACGCCACAAGAATGGACTTTGCCCGTGAGTACTCCGTGGCACTCATGCGCGAGGACAGCCAGTTCACAAGGGTGACCGGGCTGAAGCGCACACGGGTGTTGCCCTGGGTAACGCGGTCGCTGCGATCCACGTCCGACGTGTCGATCCGTTCGCCGTTCGCGTTGTAGCACGGGGTCACGTCAGAGAACGAGAACACTTCAAACGGGATGCCCGCACGACGGCAGAAGTCCGTGATGATGATGAGTTGCCCGATGGTCTGCTGGATGATGCCCTGCATGGACCCGCTCCAGTCCACCGCAATCACGATGCCGTGGTTCTTGCCGTCGGACACGCTGATGTTCTTGCGGAAAATGTCTTCGTTCCAGCGGTACTGGTTCATGCGGAGCGTGTCCAGCACACCGGAGTTGCTCACGCGAGTACGGCGGAACGCGTCAGCAGCCTTGCGGCGGTCGAATGCGGTGAACATGGAGTTCGTGGCATTGGCGTGGATGGACGAGCGCACCGGAGTGACCAGTGCAGTGTCACGACGAGCACGTGCAGCGCGGGCTTCGTTGGAGCGTTCGTAGTCACCGCAACGCTTGGGGTCTTCCATGCGCTTGCGCTCCTCTTCGTGGGCGCGGTCAAAGATCCCCAACACGGTCTTGAAGTCCATGACCGTCCACGACGGCAGGTCAAACCCGCCCGACGGCATCACGAACGTGCTGACCTGCGGCGACCGCGAGTACTTGTCGGTGTTCTTGCTCACCAAGTTCTCGCGCACCGAGCGGTCCAGTGCGTCCTGCGTAGCCACGGGGTCGATGTTCGTGCCCCACGTGGACGAGTTGCCACTGGTGTTTCCGGAAACGCTGTTGTCGCTGCCCGTGTCAGCCTTGCCGTTCTGTCCGGTCTGTGCGTCGCTCGACTGCTCCGAGCCGTCGGTGCCGTCCGTGCTCTGATCACCGGCACCAGGCTGACCCTGCTCCGTGCCGGGTTCACCAGGCTCACCCGGTTCGCCGTTCGCGCTCTGAACCCGCACCGGCTGACCGTCACCGCGACCGCCGTCCTGCTGCTGTTGCTGCTGTGCCTGGGCTTGCGCCACGCCGATCACCGCAACAGCGGCTTCCACCACGTCTGCCCAGGTCACGGTCGCGCCAACCGCGTCCACCACGGGCTGTTCTTCCGCAGAGAAGCGGATCTTCGTGCCCATGTGCAGACCCAGTTTGAAGTGGAGGTTCACCCGGTCAGGGAAACCGAGACTGTCCACGTCCGACAGGTCACCAAAGAATTCGCGGTCGTGCAGCACACCGTAGCCGGCGTGGAAGTCGCGGCGCAGACCAGGGAACTTGTCCTTGATCATGCGCTCGATACGCGCGTCTTCCACCACGTTCAGCACACTGCCGGCGAGATCGGTCGAGACACCCGTACGCGCAGCCACGGCTTCCCTGCCGGACCTCCAGTCGTCCACGCCCGTCCACAGGGCGTGAGCCACTTCGTGACCCACAAGCATATCGTACAGCGAATTCGTAACGTCCTTCCACACCGGCAGGTGCAGCGAACGGTTCTTCAGATCGAAGAACGCGGTGCTGATGGCACCGTCGTGGATCACCGAGATGTTTTCGGTGGACAGGAGACGCGCCAGCATGGACTTGGCAGCGTTGGGCGCGATGGAAACAGCCGGCGTAGTGGTAGTGGTGTTCATACCTCAATATTACTACAAAAACAGGGGTCTGGGAAGCGGAGCGGCGGGATAATACCCAAAAAGCCGCACGAAATATTCGCGCGTAAACCCTGCCTGGAGCGGTATTTACACCCCGGGGGACAGCGAGTTATCGGACCGTCCCATAATAACCCCGTTCTTACGCCCCTTTTACCCCCACTGTTGTACTTTTTGCGAAATAATCAACAGTCTGGGCACTCGAACGCGCTCGCGGCGTCCGCTCCGCCGCCCCATTCAACCCATTAACACCCCCGCAAAACGGTTTCATTCACAGCCCGCACGCCAGAACTCGATTCAAATATTTGAGTAGTATTCCCCCAGGCGAAGTTTCTATTCAAAAGTGGATTCAAATACTCCACAGTGTAGACTCCTAGTGTAAATATCCCTGGAGGAAACCCACCCATGCACTACCTCAAGAACGCTCGCGTCCAAGCCTTTCTCCGCACCGTGCGCTCCCAGACCCGCAAGTGTAATGTTCGCCTCGCGCTGTCCCCCGGCTACGAAGTAAACGGGGGCGGTGAGCGGTGTCAAGGGTACTTCATGGAGCCGGACCACAAGCGGGGCGACCACGGTGAACTCCGAGTAGCCACTGGTGGTCGCCGTGCTTCAGACTGGCTGTTCACTCTGGCACACGAGTACGTCCACTTTCTCCAGTGGCAGCGTGATGACCCCATTTGGCGCGAGAAAGACTACTACACGTTTGAAATGGCAACCGAAAAGGAAGCACTCGCACTGTGCAAGGCGTTTAAACTGCCCATTCCCCGCCGTGTACTCCTGAAGGAGCACCGCAAGTACGCACGTAAACTACTACTGGAGAGCACCCGATGAGTATTCATTAAACTGCCTTGAGCCTTGCATATTATATTAATGACCTTTTGGTCAACCCATAAAACCCGGAACGATTCACTCGTCCAACTGGCAAAGACACCCACATAGGGTAATGCAGGTCTTGAGTCCTGCGTGAACCGAGTTTTACCTCCTGCGTATCACCTAGATAGGCAGGAGGTTTTTCTTTATGCCAACATACGAGTACAGTTGTGGTGGGTGTGGACGGGAGTGGGAAGAGTTTCGTCCGGTGAGCAGCAGAGACGAGCCGCTGAGTGCGCCGTGTCTGGCTTGCGGCGCGGCGAGTGTACAGCGCGGATTCCGAACTCCACCCACCGGCGGCGTGGACGCTACTGCCGGACCTGGTGGGGACTTTCGTGAACTCACACGCAAGATGAGCCGAGGCTTACCGGCGGGTGCGCGAGAGAACTTGGCACGCGCCGCCAGTCTCCGAGGGCGCAAGTACGGCAACGGTTAACACCGCCGTACCCTATTTCCAGGCAGGTATCGAAAGGTGGGGCGCAGTGGGGCAAAGTGGGGGTACATTCTCAAATATTACCAGTAAACCGCAATACAGCGGTGAAAACGCCGTTCGTGGTCCTGGTGACGTGGTGTGGCGCATCACGGACGCACTAGGGGTTTCCCACTGTGGTGAGTGCGAAGCACGTCGCCGCCGGTGGAACCGTATATGGGAATCCGCGTGGGACGATCCCCTCCGTGCAGGGTGGGAATGGTGGAACTCCCGAGGGGCTACATACGGTGGAGACACGCCCACATGAAACCGTTCACCACATTCCGTAACCAGTCCGTACACGCACTGGACGAAGTGCTAGACAGTGCCGTCAGCACGACGGGAGCACTGCGCAGTGCGCTGCCGTCTGGTGTGCGCCGAGGGCTGCGCCGCACCGTACAAAAAGCCCGCAACCTGTTCACGGGCGGACGCTGGGAAACCGACAAAGCCCGTCGCCGTCGAGTGCGTCGTCAAGAGCGGCTGGGCGAAATGGCACAGACCCCTGCACGGGCAAAACAACTGGAGCGAATGATACGCGCAGAGCGGGATCCCAAAGAACGGGAGCACCTGCGCCAGTGGGACGCACGGGAAAAGGCTTCACCTGCCGTTCACGGCACACGCAACAGCATCAAAGCCCCCCCTGCTGCCGGGCTGCGAGGGGCACGCAAACCTAAATAAAATCACGAGGAGACACCTACACATGGCACGATTCGACCACGACACCTACCGTTCGCTTAACGAGAGCATTGCACACGTCCAGAACCCACAGGCTGCACTCGATGAAGCACTGGAGTACACCGCTGCTCTTGAAGAGGTGCTGCTGGCTCTCTGCGAGGAACTGGGGCTTGATCCGCAAGCCTTGATGGAAGACCTTCAAACACCCGAGCGAGAACGGGAAATGAAGAAAAAGATGAATTCGGCTAGTAAACAAGTTGGTAAAACGCACAGAAGGCTCTCAACGGTTAAACGGCAAGCAGAGAGGTCAATTAACAAAGCCGCCGCCGCTCATTGGAGTTCACTAGATAAGTCCATTGGTCTACAGGACAAAAATGAGACAGAGGCTAACAGTCCAATCCTTTACGGCAAGGGCGGCAAAGTGGTAGCAAAGCCCAAGCGCAAGCGGTAAATAAAACCAGTAGGAGAACCCCGCATGAAGAACCCCTTTCCGTTCCGTCACGACACCCACCCCGACCTTACCCACACCATCAAGACCGTGGTGGGCGAATCCCACACCCGCGCACAGTTGGAGAAGTTAAGCACCACCCGTCTGCGTGAACTAAAGAAGACGTACGAGGCGCGTGTGCTGAAGGGCGACAAGGACGCCGCCCGTGAACTAGCGACCATTCGTGGGCTGCTGCGCAGCAAAGGCGCGGGACACGCACTGGATGAAGCAAGCGCGTGTGAGCGGGCTGCGATGGCACGGCTCAAAGCCGCCAATGCCGAAGACCTGAAGGAGAAGGGGGGCGCGGCAGGAGAGAAAGCCCACAAGCGGCTCCATAAGACCATCAAGACCGTGGTGGGCGAGGGGCAGGAGTACACGGAATTCCTTGAGGGCATCATAGACACCCTGTGCGAGGAACTGGGGCTTGATCCCGATGCTCTACTGGAAGACGTACAGACTTTCGAGCGTGAAAAAGAAACCCAAGGGGAGACTAAGAAACTATATGACAAACGCGCAGCCGCCGATGATCGTACTGCGGCAGGTGCCAAGGCGCATAGAAGTATAGACGCAAAGTTACGCCACCGATTCAAACGCGATGCCAAAGAACGCGCTAGCAAACAACTCTACGGTAAAGGCGGCAAGGTGATTCGCAAGGGTACGGCAAAGTACAAGAGCGAACTGGAACGATCCAAGAAGCAAAGAGCAGCCGATGAAAAGGCGAGGCAGAAAAAGTACGATGCAGAACAGGCTCGTCGTAGACGGACGAACCCTAATTGGAGGGAAGAAGACCGTTTGGCGGGTGGTGGCTGGACAACACCGCCAAAAGGACCAGATCCGCATAATGGATGGGGTGGTTGGTGGTAACGAGTCCTATCGCAGAGCAACAACACTAAACCCCCGCAAGGGGGTTTTTCTTTGGGCATAAATAGCAAAGGAGGTTTTTCATGGCAGGAATTGGATCTGGCGTAGAACTGGAATGGTCCATCGTGTTTCACTCACTGGTCGCGGCGGGTGTGACTCCGGTTGCAGCACAGAAACGCAACCCCAAAATACAACCGTACGGCTCACAAATTGCAGCGCAAGCCAAGGCAGCGGTGGAGGGGATCAAGAAAGTATACGGAGGAAAGGCAAAAAAGATATTGAGTACGGTGAAGCACTCCGATGAACTGAACATGAATCTGCCTCCAGGTGTGCCTGAACCTAAAACCGATGTGGCGTACATGGACGGAACAAAACACATCAAGTGCAGCGTAAAGATGCGCGGTCCCATCCAGTTGTCATCGGCTGAAGGACGCTCCACGGCTACCATGATTGAGCGCGTGGTGGATTCCATGAGCATGAACGGCACTGCCAAGGGCGAGATCAAGGGGATCGTAAAAGACATACGAGACACACCCACTCGCTTGCTGTCAGAAAGCAATCTGTCTCGTCTAAAGAAAGAACGACCGGAACTCATGGAAGAGTTTTTGAGCGGTAAGAGCATCCGTAAGGACAAAAACTATTCCATATGGCTAAAGAACAACAAGCCTGCCCTGCTTGGATCTTTTCTCCATTTCTTGGAAAAAAACCCTACGTTCAAAATCGCCCTCATCGGTGAAGCCATGAGTGGGAAATTGGTGTTCGGCACTCGCAGCCTTGCGTCAGCCACCCACATCCTTACAGCAGACAAATTTATTGGTATCACTGATTCCTACATAAAATCAGTGTCTTCCAAGGTGAAGATCGACGCTAGAGCCAAATCCAGAGGCGGGATCACATCGGTTGCGTTCCGATTCGATGTGAATGCATAAGGGAATCGAATGAAAGAATAGGGCATGAAACACTTCCGCGCGTACATCACCGAACTGTTTGAACAGCCGTGGGCGCGTATGTACGACACGGTTGTGCAGTCATACGACGGCACCAAGGTGGTTTACGTGTACGAAGACCCACAAAACCCTGGTGAGCGGGGCGCACTGGTGGTAGAGTTTGCGCAGATCGGGCGCGACTCTGATACATGGGAACTCCTGTTCCACCGAGGAGGAGAGTTTTCCAACACTGGCACGGGCGGCGCGGGTGGCGTGTTTGCGTCTGTGCTGGACGCAGCCCGCCGCTTTCTTGGCAAGCACACCGCACCAATGATACGGTTCAGCGCAGGAAAACGGGGCGGGTCTGACTCAAAAGCACGGGCGTACACTGCACTGGTGCGGCGGTTTGTGCAGGACTACGGGTACACAGTCAAAAAAGAAAAGGACTCTGCAACAGCACGTGCGTGGTTGCTGCAAAAGACATGAACTCTTTCCGCACCTATCTGACCGAACTGTTTGAACAGCCGTTCACGCTGCATCGTGTGGCTAATCGTGGTGCTACCCTTATACAGTACCAGTACCGCATAAACCCTAAACTAGACGATACTTTTGAAAACCGTGCAAACTCCATTGCAGTGAACTTCCAGTTGATGGGCGACACAGTGGGCGAAGTGGAGTGGGAGATAGATTTTGTGCGGGGCGGAGAGGTGCGGCGCACAGGGGAAGGCAATGCCAGCCGCGTGTTTGCCACTGTGCTGTCTGCCATACGCCACTTTGTGGGCACACACCCCGCAGACGTGCTCTCGTTCACCGCAGCAAAGGAGAGCGGATCAGAGTCCCGTGTGCGCCTGTATTCGTCACTTGTAAAGCGGTTTGCTTCAGAAATGGGATACGAGTTGGTCAAGAGAGCAGGGTTTAACCGCAAGACATCAAATATAGTGTTGTTTGTGCTGCGAAAGGCAACTCCGTGAAACGGTTCCGAAACTGGTTTCTGCTTGAGCGGGCACTAGACCGTCCGTTTCGTGACGCGGCAATGCGGTCATACGACAAGATGAAAAAGGTGCTGATGAGCACAATGGAGGACGCGCTGTACGATTCGCTTGACGGGGCACTCGCGCGTCGGCTCGAACGGGGAGCAGAAGACGAGCGTGACCCACGAGCACTAACCGCAGACTTTACAGCGCGGATAGGCAGCACATCACGGGGCTTGGACGCACTTGTTAGTGCCAATTTCTACAACACCGATGTCACGGTGTACTTTGGAATGAGCGAGAAATTTTTGGTGTTGCCGCCCCAAATCTCAATTGCAGATTTCAAACGGGTGTTTCCAGCAACTGGAGAAACAGCCGTAACCAAGTTTGTACTGCAAATGACTTCACAGTCTGGTCGTGGAGTGGGCGGTATGTACACCACGGGGCGAGTGGAAAGCGGAGTGCCCATTCAAGGCATTCCTGTGCGCACCCCAAGGGTATTCCTGTACGGCAACAACGCGCTTTCGTTTGACAACACCCCCAACGCGGGACTGTACAACCTGTTTGGCAAGATTACAGCCGAAATGTCAGCAGACAAAGTTAGCCGCCAAAAACTGAAGAAGATCGCAGAAGCGTGGCTGAAAGAGTTTGATCGCTCACTGGAAATGCGCAAGTACACCTATGTTCACGAGTACATCCATATGTTGGATGACATTCGGTACAAGAGCGAATTGGGCAGCAAAGACGCAGAGTTTCCTGGCAACATTAAAGCAGGAGTTCAAACCAGCGGTGGAGTTGCGTACTACAAGAGTGATGCAGAATTCAACGCGTGGTTTCAAGCGTCTGCTGCAAACATTGAAGACGCAGTACGCGCATTCCTTGTGGCAAGCACAAGCGATTTCGCTGGTATGAACGCTGCCATGCGATTCAAGGGATTTGATCTGCTGCCGAGAGCAGACAAGTGTGTAAGGGTTTCCGACTACGTTGTAGAAGACCTGTACCGAGTGATTGGAGACAACCTGAAAGAGACGTGGCTCACGGCTGGTCCCACCGATTTAGGATTGCAGTCAAGTGGATCGCCGCTGTACAGGCTTGCACTTGGAGCAGTAACTTGGTACGCACGTGAAGTCTCAAGGCACTTCTTGGCAGACCCCAAACGAAAAATGAAGTTGCTGAACCGCATATACTCGCTTTCGCAGGATTTGGAAGCAGTGGTCGCAGAGTACAAGTCAAGCATGGCAGCGGGAAAGGTTCCGTCTCCACAGAAGTTTAGTGCCGCACGAACGAAATTCAAGCCGTACGGCGACTCCACAAAATCGTGGAATGCGTACTCGCTGTTCTACAGCGGTTCCATGATGGGAAAGTTAAAGGTTTTCAGCCCGAATAAATACTACGAACAATGATCACGTTCAACCAGTACATCACCGAACTTTTTGAGCGTCCGTACCCTGTGCGCGAGTACAGGCGGATCGGCAGCGGCATTGCCACGATTGAAATCAGATACCACGCACAGGTGGACGGGCAAGACTTGATGATTGACATCACGAAGATTAATGAAGGATGGGAAATCAACTTCACGCTCGACGGCTCATACGAACTCACCCACGCAGGCAACCCGTACCGCGTACTGGCAACAGTGATTGCAGCAGTGAAACTGTTCCTGAAGTGGCACACTGAAGCGTGGGACGCGTTGCCCAAACAGTTGGACATGATTTCCAAGACGAGCGAAGCCAAGCGCGATGCGGTGTACACTGCGCTTATGAACAGGTTCGGCAAGGAGTACGGGTACCGAATTGCGAATCGTTTCACGACTGGATACGGGCGCAGTCCTGAAGACCAGCGCACCGTGACCACCGCACGGCTGGCAGAACAGAAGTCTCCACCTGTACACGGGTACTACGCACTTGTTGGAGTGATACGCGGGGCAGCAGACATTGTGCTGTCACGAAACAGCGATGCCATTGGACTGGAACACGGCAAATTCAGAAACGGCGAATACAGCACCATTGCGCGTACACCCAAACTGCCTAAAACTCTTGGTGGTGCGCCAGCAACTGTTGAAACCCTTTCTTCGTTGGTTTCAGAGCGGTACGGAGTCGGATCAATTCGATCAGTGAGGTTCATATGAAATCGTTTGCCCAATGCCTGAAAGAAGGCGTGGAACACGGCGATACTCCCAAGCCCAAACACGAGTACTTCCTGCGCCCGTTCGCCATCAGCGGCAAGATTGTCCAGTTGTATCCCGTGTACGACGTGCCTGTAAAGACGGTACAGTACCAACGAAAACTGGCACGTGCACGAAATCCAGCGGAACGTGAGCGTGTACAGAGCAGTGCCAGTGTGTGGCGGTGGCGTGTACGCATTCAGACCGATGAGGGCTGGATGCTCATGGGGTACATCGGCAAAACAGACCGCAAAGAAGACCTGCCGCCCATTCGTCAGGGAGACACTGTTGAAGTGCGTAATTTGATACTGGACACACACACAGGGGGCGCGGGGTACACCGAGTCAGGTTTATGGCGTGGACGGTATGTTGTTTCGGACACCAAGGTGGACTACCGTGACCGCAACTTGGACCGCCAACTCCACGGAAAAGTAAAGCGGGCAGCAGTGCACGAAGGCGTTGCTGTTCCTAGTCGCGTACGGGCTGCACGAAAGCCCCTCCGTGTGTTTGACTTTGACGACACACTGGCTCACGCAGGATCAGCGGTGGGTGTGATGCGGGGTGGAAAACGAGTGCGTGAACTGTCGTCTCTTACCTTCAAGGACTACGCCCTTCAACCCGGAGAAGAGTTTGACTTCAGCGGTGCGGACAGGGTGGTAGACCCCAAGCCCATCGGTGCAGTGCTGAAGGTGCTGCGTGCGGTGCTGTCCCAGGGCAAGCCCGCAGTGATTCTTACAGGGCGCAAGGAACCCCAGCCGGTGCGTGACTGGTTGGAGTCCGTGGGGCTACGCGGCATTCAAGTGGTGGCAATCGGTCACGACGGTGCCACACACCACTCCATTGCCGCAGCCAAGCGGGACTGGTTGGTGGGAGCCATTGGGCGGGGCTACAACGACATAGAGTTTTGGGACGACAACGCCACAAACATAAAAGTGGCGCGTACCATCAAGAGGGAGTACCCCCACATTCGATTCATAACGCGACTGGTGAAGTACAAGTCGAATCAAGGTGTCCACGAAGCCCGCGACTACCGTAAGGAGTACTTGCGTATGTACGGTGGCGACAACCCCACACCCAAGCAACGAAGGGCTATGAAAAAGAAAACTGCGCGAAAGCGTGTGCTGCGGCGCATGGGACGTGAAGGGGTGTCCACGGACGGACGGGAAATAGACCACAAGAACGGCAACGCACTGGACTCTCGTCCATCAAACCTTCGGCTGGTGTCCCGGCACACCAACCGCTCCAAAGACAACAACAAGTGGCGTAAATGAAAAATAGAACAGGCGCACCCACGTGGCGAACCCACAAAGTATGCTAAATAATAGCGCACCCGAAAACCGCTAAAGGAGAACTCTCATGGCATTTACCGCAGGATCACCCGAACTCGCAAAGGCAACCAAACTCGCTGCCCAACTATCGGCACTGTTTCAATCGTACGGAGCAGCAGGCTTTAGTGGAGCCACCGCTGCCCTTGTGGTGGAAGAGTACGCGCAGAAACTGGGCTTCGGCATTACTGGTCTAACCACTGGCACCGGATTCCCGCCCTTCGGTACCATTCTGCCGTCACTCAATCGCGGTGTTGCGGCTGCTCTACAGAATCCCCGTGGCGAAACAATGGCAAACGGAATTACTCTCGGCGCGGTAGAAGGTGCCACTGTGGGCATCTATATGCACAAGTTTGTCCGCAGCGGCGAAGACTACAAAGCCATCATGTTTAGTGGACTCACTCTTGCATCTGCCACAACAGTTGCTGGCAGCACTTTCCAAATCAACGGAGCATTCACCGCACACACGAACGATCTTGTCGCCATCGGTGGCAATCTGTATAGAATAACCAGCGGTCTAACATCTGCAATTGCAGGCGGTAAGTCCGAAGTCACGGTGGCAGGAACCATTGGACAGGTGTTTGCTGCGGATACATCTACAACACTAAGTCTTCAGACCATCGGCGTTACCCGTGGCACGTCAGGCATCGCAGGCACTACATTTGAATCGTTTGCAGGCGGAAACACTGTAAACGGGGGCTTCACTGCTGCTGTGTGGTTCGGTGGTGCAACAGGTGCGGGCACCGTATCGTAAACAAGTAAATTCAACCAATGGCGTTACCAAACGACAAACGGGCACTACAAGACCGACTGTCGCGCGTTGCTACACGCATGGCGCAGAAGTTTGGTGCGGTAGGGTGGACAGGTGGTGGCGGCACCGGCGGAATTCCTGTAAGCGTTCTACAGAACAGAATCGCAGGAAAGAAAGTTATTCTTGACAACACAGGCAACGAAGATCCCAGTGCGCTGAGTTTTAGTCTTGTTGATCTTGGATCGGGAATCACTGCCACCACTGGTGAACAATTAACTGCTGCCACGTACATCGCGGAACAGTTTCCAACTGGTCTATACGGTTCTGCTTTGCCGCTTGTCATGCTTGCAAAACTCAAGGCTGGTGTTGACAGCGTTGATTTCCACGTGATAGGCGACTCCAATGCTTCACATTCAAGTGGAGTCAACATGGACACGGTTAATCGTATTGCAGGATGGAACGGAGGACTGGTCAAGGGACTCATTAGAGGGTGTTGTGCTGCTCTGTACGCAACACCTCTACAGCCAGTCATCATACACCCCACTAGCCACAGTGCTGCGAATGTTCCTGTTAGTGTTGGTTCGGGGGTTTCGGCTCAGGGATCCGTAGGTTCCAGTAGTTTCAATATGTTTAATGCCTCACTGTTTGATGGCGCAACATCTGACATATGGGCGGATGGAGCCACCATGCAGAGCGGAAATTACTACGCACCAGAAGCGTTAAAACAGTACTTCAACATTAACAATCTTCCGTTACGAATGACAGGAGTAAACAACGGCTTCACCGCAGATTTTGCTTTTGTTAGTAGTGGGCTTTCTTTTACTAGAAAAACTGAAATACATTCTGGAGCCAATTCAACCGCAGTCTTTCCGTATATTACGGGACAAGAAAACAACCACATAGACACAAGAAACGCTCTAACGTATAGAGTTGTACACGCCACCATACCTAATGGAGGCAGTATTCCTCTCCACATCATGGGAGTAACAGCACAGAATTGGGTGCCTGCCACAGGAATAACCCGCTCATCGTCAGGTCCGCCGTACTATATTTTTGCTCCTGTTTCAGGAGAAGCATCAACAAATTACGAGAAGCACTTTAAGAGAATTAGTGTGGCTGGTGCAACAGGAATCACGGCTAGTTACCACACGTGGGCAGCAGACAGCACTCGTGTCGGAATCACACTAAACTTTAATTGGTACGGATTGGGAGAGAGTTTTGGAGGCGTTACATGGGCGAAGGGACCGTTTGCGGTGTATCTTGACTCGATACACAACAACAGCAAAGGATTTGCTGTAAACAACATCATTTTTGACGGCGGAGCACAAACCTCAAGACTGGCAAACACAATTAGTGGCGTTTCCACTCCAAGTGAATCACAATCCGAATCCGCTTTGAAAACTATTCTGAAAGAAACACGAGAAAGACAGATCCAAGCAGGAGGCAGTGGAAACGTCATAGTGTTTGTGAACAGTGGAATCAACGATGCCGGTGCAGTCACAAGCACCAGTGTTTATTACACAAGTCTTTTGACTCTGATTTCTGCCTACCAATCAACATGGGAATCACTACAGTATCCAGAAAACGACTTGGCGTTCATAGTCACTACTACACATCCAACCGTATTTCCAGACACAAATCTTTCTGGATACCGAGATGTAGGAAAGACTCTAAACACAACGAAAGCAAATGTGTTGTTTGCTGATATAACCGCACTAGGAAACGATGGCATAACATATGGCGGACTCACTGGCGGAAACAGTTTTAACAACTACGCAAATCTGTACGCTCCTGATAGTGCTTCCCATTTGAGTGTTGGTTCATCTGGAGGGTACTCGTACCTTGCGGAATTGTTGATTAAGAGGTGCCTGCGTTACTCCGCAGTGTATTGAGGTAAACCATGTCCGATGAAAACGATTTCGGATTCACAGCGGTAGACGAAGAGGAGTTGGGAGGACTGGTTGCACCGCCTCCCGCTCCTCAAGCGGTCGCTGTCCCCGCGCCAGCGGATTTGGTGCCTGTCACAACCGCACTGGCAGAACTGAAAGCCGCCATTGCCGCACTGAAGCCAGCGTCGTCCACACAGGTGAGCCGTGTGGAAGAAAAAATAGACCGAGTGCTGAACGCAGAACTGCAAGAACTCAATGCCACCTTGCAGAGCCAAGGGCAGAGCCTTGACACCATCATGGACGAGGTGGAAGAGCGCACTGCCGTGGTGCGGGACGAGTGCAAGGCTAAACTGCTGGAGGTGGAACGCCTCATCCTGCCACTGCTCCACAACCTGATGAAGAATCCCGAGAAGGAATACATACTGTGGCGAAACCGCAGCGAGAAGATATCCACTCAAATAGACAAAATCACTGCGGTGACACGCAGCATGGGAACCTAAACATGAGCGACTACAAAAGTCTACGCACAGTAATCTTTGAGGTGCAGGAGAAGAGCGCACACAAGCCGGGTGACACTTGGAAAACTGCTGGCGGCAAGTGGGGCGCAAAAAACAAAGACGGTAATGTGGACTACTTTGAAGACGAAGACTCCGCGAAGGCGTGGGTTTCAGGGAAGTACGCACCTGCGGGTCGCGCAGACAAGCCAGGGGACACCTCTACACCAGTTGAACTGGACGCAGACGGATACGAACGGAAGCCTGAAGCAAAAGGAGCAGCAAAGCCTGATGGTAAATCCACAACCTCCGCAGCACCCGCAGGACAAGCATCACAACCCAAAGCCGCCGCCCCTGAAGCGGAGCGTGGCACACAACCGCAAAGTGGCGGCTCGGGTGCAGAGAAAGAAGAACACCCCGAGGTAGGCAAAGCGAATCCAAAAACAGAATTTGATGCCCACATTACTCCTGATCCAAAGGCTACAGCCAAAGCCAAAGCCAAACCAGACATCCGCAAGGCAAATGTGGTTGGCAAAGCAGTAAAGGCTGGCGACTTGGACGGACCACAGACGGACGCAGAGTCTGTGTTTGGTGACGCTGCTGCGGAGCAGCGGTTCGTGGAAGAGATGAATCACGCCGCACTATCGGCTATGCGTGGTGAAGCAGCATACGACTTTGAGTTGTGCTCGGAAGTGTTTGCCCACTTGGGCTTGTGCTTTGATCCAAAGACAAAGCAGAAAGTCACCAAAGGCATTCCACGTGATCAGATGCCGCAGTTCTCGTCCAAAGTGGATTCCAGCCGCACGGATTCGCCTGCGTTCAAGGCACTCATGCGGAGCAAGGGCTACACTTCGCCTGATCAGGTCACTCCCAAAGACCTTGAAGACGAAGTAAACATGGAGCGGGAGTACCGTCAGGCACTGGAAGACGCAGGTTACGATGTATCAGACGAAGAAGTGAGTGTGACTTCTCTCAAGCCCATTCAAGGGCAACTAAAGGGCGAGAAGATTGCTGCCATGTACGGCTCACTTGCCGCTGCCCAGGCAGATCCCGAAAACTACGGCAAAGCCGCTGCTCGTCTTCTTGAGCCGATCTATGTGAGTGACGGTTACGTGATTGACGGTCACCACCGTTGGGCAGCACAAGTGGCAATCGACATTGCAAACGGCGCGGGGGCAAACGCAACCATGAAGACCCGTACCATTACACGGGGCGGCAAGCCTGTTCCCATTGAAGAGATCATCGAGTTTTCCAACAAGTTTCAAAAAGACATCGGGCTGCTGAGTCAGACACGCGGCGGCGAAACAATTGCAGCAAAGAAACCAACACAAAAGGAATGGGCAATGAGCAACTTCAGAAGTGGTCGTATTGGACGAATCGCACAGTCACTACACGAATCTGTACAGGCTCGCCTGGAAGAAGGCGCAGTGAAGGCAGCAGTAGAGAATTGGTACGAGTCACTGCCCAAAGACGCAGTACAAGAAATCTACAGGTATCGAAAGTACGCTGCTTTTGGACGCGCACGTGAAGGCGAGGTACCTCCTGCGTACCGTTCTGTTCTAGGCGGAAACAGTGTAGAACTTATTACTAGCATTCTTAGAAACCACCGTGTAAAGCCTGGCTTCTTTGGAACGCTGAAGAAAGCCGCAGAGCACATCAAGAACGGCGGCTACGAAGACTTCATGGTTCCCTTCTTTGATCTTCAAGAGCGTGTGGTGGGCTTGGGTCGCCCAAAGCGCGGCAAGAGCAAGAGTGGAAAAATCGTGCACGATCCGGACAGCAAGTTCCGTGGTGCAATGAAGCCGCTTACAGGCTACACACCAAAGTCCGCGAAAGAAAAGAAGGCTGAACCACAAACCAATGTTGCGTCCAAGATTTTCACCGCTCAAGACCTTATCAACACTGCCCTGTCCAAGAAGACCGGAACCACGATAGAGTTCTTTGGCACTCGCGGCGACGGTGAGTACTCCATCAAACTCAAAGTAGCCATGAAGAACGGTACGCCTGTTCTAGTCACTGCTGCGGGCAAGCCAGTGAAACTGGAAGCAGGCTCACAGGGGTTGCGCGTGATCGAAGACAATCCGTTCGCAAAGTCGCCACGAGTTCTCATGGACAACGGCGTAGACATGATTTGGGAAAGCAGCGACTGGGTTGATGTGGGCATGATCAGCATCAACGAGATTCGCAAACTGTCCCGAGACGAACTGGCACAGTTTGACGCACAACAGCGTAAAAAGGTGATGGCTGCAAAGGATAAGGCTATCAATGACAGGGCAAAAGCCGCAAAACGAGCCAAAGACCGTACATGAAATCGTTTCTTCAAATACTCACAGAAGCAAAAGAACGGCAACTGCTGGAATCAGCAGGTGCGCGGTTGCAGGAAGACCGTATCACAATTGATCTTCCCGAGTTCACCCGTGAAACACTCATCGAGTATTTGGAAGAGAACGGTGTGGCATGGCACGAAGACGGCGATGTAATCGTGGTGGAAGATCCTGTGTTTGAAGCAGAACTGTCGTTTGACGAAGACGATTTGGAAGAGTCTGTTTGCATTCACGGTGAAGTACTGGATGAAGCCACCGCGAAACGAAAGATCGTGGTGCGCAAGGGCAAGCGTAAACTCATCTTCAAGTGCGGACCAGGCATGATGAAAAAAGGATCCCGCACCTGTGTGCGTCGCCCTGGTTCACAACTACGCAAAATGAAACTACGCGCTCGCCTTGCTTCCAGAAAGAGCAAGCGCAAACGCTCACAAGCCGCTCGTAAGCGCAAGATATCCCTCCGCAAACGCGCATCGTTGGGGCTACGACCCCGTAGACGCTGAAAGACCCCCCAATGATACACCATGAAAAAACTCGTGACGGCGGAAAACTAGAAGCAGACGGAGTACAGATCCAGTTCTCCCTCTCTCATCCTGTGCATACTCATACGCTGTGTGTGACTGCCAAGGGCAAAGACCGTTTCTCAGTGTTGACCGCTGCCGTGGAGTCCTTGTGTGAACGGTACTCGCCGTGTGTGCTACACCTTCACTGCAACAACACACGCGCACTGTTTCAGCCGCAGGTACACAGACTCCATCGGTGCTGGACAGGAAACGGTCAAGCAGTGTTCGTGGAAGGACGCGAACACCGCAAAAGTGCAGCAGAGGTCTGCACTCTTGCCCAAGCAGTTCACAACAGGGTACTGCTGCGCCAAGGCACCAACAAACTAGAGTTCTACGAAAGCCAACCCCTTCTGCGTGACATCCGCCGCATGACTCGTCCGCTGGAGTGGGCTTCTGTACACGAAGAGTTCATGTACGAAACCTCGGGCGCAGGCATCCGTGGTGTGTACGCTCTTACGGAAGCGGTGACCGCACACATTGACAGTGTACAGACTGCTGCTCTGCGCGAGTACTACAGCCACGCAGCGGCTAGACTGAACGCACTACAACACGAACGGGGACAAGGCTTTGACCTGCGCCGCTCGTGTTTCGCAGAAGCGGCTACGCAACTGGTGCTGCCCACACTGGTGCTGCTCACTGATCCGCATCCGTTTCGCACGGCTGTTTACAGCGCATTTGTGAATTCAGGCAGCGAATACATTAGTAAAACTACCGAATTCATAAATGGTTACGCCAGTGTTATATCAGACTTGTTGGGCAAGAGTACACCAGACACCGATACATAAAGGGGAGGACTGTATGGCAGGAATGCGCGATTACCTACTGTGGCTGAAGCAGAACCAAGAGAACACACCCGCTTGGCGAGACGCAAAGCGGTGGCAGGACCGAAACCAAAGCCCCCTGCCCAAACAGCAGACCCCCGAAGACACGCGGTCGGGTCTGCCTGATGGTCACGAACAGATTGAAGAAACGCCCGAAGAATGATCAAACGATTTCGTCATGTGCCGCCGTCGGTGGCATTGAGTGAGAGCATCACCGCAGAGACTGCTGTTGATGGGCGCAAGTACTCCACGCCTGATGGTGTGTTTCCGTCTGTGACCACCGTGACAGGGTGGAAGAAGCGTGCGTTCTTTGCAAAGTGGAGGCGTGACAATCCGGAAGAATCCCAGCGGGTTCTGCGCCGTGGCACAAACCTACACAGCATCATCGAGTCGTACATCCGAAACGAGATGAGCGAGGAGCAGTACCGCAAGTCGTGCCGCCAAGCCACTCCTGAATGGGATATGTTCTGCTCCATGCAGCAGTACATTGACTGTATTGATCCGGTTCGGGCAATCGAAGTCCCCCTGTGGTCTACCCGTGTGGGGCTTGCGGGCAGAGTGGACTGTATTGGCGAGTACAACGGCAACCTGTCTGTGATTGACTTCAAGTCGTCCAACAACCCCAAGAGCCAGTCAGATATTTCAGACTACTTCATGCAAGCCACTGCGTACTCCCTTATGTGGCAGGACCGCACAGGCGAAGCAATTCCCCGCATCACAATCATCATGGGCGTGGAGTCCACAGGGGAATGCCGAGTATTTGAAAGTGAAACTCGGGACTGGATTGCCCCCCTTGTGGACGCAATACGCGTGTACAGACGCGAACAGCCACAGATCACAGCCTGAAATAAAGCCTACATATTAGGCGTATGAACCGATTCAAGCAACATCTACTTGAAGGCGTAAAGTCTTCCACCGGCAAGAATCTCCACCTAGAGCACCTAGAGGACGAGATCATCAACAGTGGATACGCAGGGTTCCGAGCCGCAGCAAATGCCGTGTTGGGCATCATGGACACCCTTCGTGCAAACGCGCCCACGAACTACGACATCACCGTGAAGTGGGACGGCGCACCCGCAATCATCTGCGGTATTGATCCCCAAAGCGGACGCTTCTTTGTGGGCACGAAGAGCGTGTTCAACGTGACACCCAAACTAAACTTCACGAACGCGGACATTGACGAGAACCACCCGTCGCCTGGTCTGAACGAGAAACTAAAGATTGCCCTGAAGCACCTGCCTAAATTGGGTATCACTGGAATTCTACAGGGCGATCTCTTGTTCGACAAGTCTTCACTCAAGCGAGAAACCATTGACGGCAAGCGGTACATCGTGTTTCAACCAAACACCATTACCTACGCCGTGGAAACCAAATCCAAACTGGCAGGGCGAATGGCAGTGGCACAAATGGGCATCGTGTTCCACACCGCTTACGAAGGCGACTCCATTCAAACACTCACTGCTCGATTCAATCCGGATCTGAGTGGGCTGCGCAAGACTCGTGATGTGTGGTACGACAATGCCACCATGCGGATGGTGAACGGCGCAGGGCTGTTCACAGACAGTGACCGAGCAACCATCACTGCCGCGCTTGTGAACTTGGAAGCCAAGGCAAAGGATTTGAAGACCCTGTTTGCCGTGCTCGCCCGAGAAGACGGCTTGCGTATGCGACTGAAAGAGTACATCAACTCTCAAGTGCGTTCAGGTAAAACCACGGGTGACGCAGACGGCTTTGCCCATTTCGTACAGGGCAAAGCAGAGGCTACCCGCAAGAAGCCGTCAAACAAAACTGTTCCCATGTACGAAACCATTCGCAAACACCGCAACCAGTTCAATCGCCTGTTTGCCCTACATAATGCGTTGGGCAAAGTAAAGATGGCAGTGCTGGACAAGATGAGCAAGATAGAATCAGAAGTGTCGTCTTTTGTTCGTCAAGGCAGTGGATACCGTGTCACTGCTCCGGAAGGATTCGTAGCAATTGATCGTATGAGCAACAGCGCAATCAAACTTGTAGACCGTTTAGAATTCTCACGAACTAACTTTACACTCCAGAAAGACTGGAAGAAATAACTTGTCTGACCAACAGTTGGTGTCCTGAGACACTGCGGGGAGGTGATCCTTAGTGGCTAGAAACTCTAAATCATCAGCGACCGGAGACAAGGCGAAAGCCATTGTTGTAGCCTTCGGACGCTTTCAGCCACCAACATCAGGACACCAACTGTTGGTAGACAAGGTTATCTCATACGCAAAGTCAATGGGTGTGGACTACGCGATGTTCAGCAGCAGAACCCACGACAAAAAACGCAACCCACTGCCTGCCCACCGCAAGTTCCACTACCTCAAGAAGTTCTTCCCTGACGGCAACTTCATTGACTCCGAGAAAATCAAAACCCCTGTCGATATGCTTGCCTATTTAGCAGAAATGGGATACCGGAAAGTGTGGTTGGTGAGCGGCGAAGACCGTTTCGCGGAGTACAAAAAGTTTAGACGGTTTCTGGATCCCAAGGCAACCACGCACATTCCACTACAGTCCATCGACTTTTTGGAAGCAGGCAAGCGCGATCCGGACGCAGAGGGCGTGCAGGGCATGAGCGGCAGCAAACTACGCAAAGCAGTTGCAGACGGCGAGTTTGATAAATTCGCAGGAGCCATGCCCCGTCGAGCAAACACGCGAGACGTGCGTGCGCTGTTTGATGAACTGGCAGCGGCACTGGTGGTGAAAGAGGGCGCAGACTACTCAAACATCTACCGCTGTGCTGCCATTCGGCTGCTGGAGAGCGACAAGTACAAGCGGCGACCGCCCACTCCTGGACAGACCGGAGGCTTCTCCAAGCACAATAAACGGTTCCCCACCCCACCGTGCAAGATTGACGAGGACTTGGGCAGGTGGTTCCGCGAGAAGTGGGTAGACATCTCACGCAAGGGCAAGGACGGTGGCTACGCGCCCTGCGGTCGGGCTGACGCGTCCAAGGGCGCGTACCCCAAGTGCCGTCCGCTTCACAAGGTAAGCAGCAAAACACCCGAAACGGTGGGAGAGATGGGCAAGGGTGAGCGGAAAGCCGCAGTGCGCCAAAAGCGCAGGATACAGGGCGGAAACCCTCAAGGAACGGGAAATACCCCCAAACGTGCCACGCACGCGAACATCAAGAAGTCTAAATAATAGACACCAAGGAGACAATCAAAAATGGAAAGCAACATGGTAAACAAACTCAGCAGCCTGCTTCGGTTGGGACTAGTCAGCAAGAACAATGTGCGAAGAGCCACCATGTTGTTGCAGCAGCCAGACAAGGCAATGAGCAACCCTGCGTACCGTACCCTCATGCAGGACATTCTTGTGGACATCATGGACCGCATTCTGAACAGCAAGGCACTGTACGCTGCCGTGCGTCAGAACCTTGTGCGCGAGCCTGTCACCGAAGACGTGGGCGAAGAGCGCACAAAGACCCTGCTCCGCAGTGGGCTAGTGCCAAAGAAGGACATCATGGTGGCACGTCGTGCCCTGTCCAGCAAGTCCAAAGCCAAGAGCATGGCAACAGTGAAAGCGTACCGTGAACTAATGATCGACCTACTGGACTCGATGGTGGGCAAGATCACAGGCAATCCCACCCTGTACAACGCGTTCAAGCAGACAATGGGCAAACAGAAGGTGGAAGACATGGAAGAGTCGTTTGAGCAGCCCAACGAAGACACCATTGCAGAACTGCTGCTCCACGAAACAGCGGCAGAACTACTGGAAGCCAACAAGCCCACGAAGCCTGATCTGTGGGCACAGGCGAAATCCAAGGCTCGCGCCAAGTTCAAGGTGTACCCCTCTGCCTACGCCAACGGCTGGGCAGTGAAGTGGTACAACGAACACGGCGGTGGATGGAAGAGCGTGAGCGAAGGCAAGACCTTCTTCCGTTTGCAGGAAGAACTTGGATACGGAACCAGCGGAAAGACCAGTGCCCAACGCGAAGAAACCCGTAGCCGTGCACGAAAACTGCGTGACAAACTTGAGAGCAAAAAGGACAAGAAGGCAGTAAAGGAATCGGCACTAAACGAGAGCGAGTACAGCGAAGTGCTTACTGGCTACCCCAACCGTGGTGTGGACACCGATGTGGAGCCGGTAAAGTACGACGCGGATCGCCTTGCAAAGATCAACGGAGTCCTGACCGCTCTTGGTCGGTACACATATCAGCACACTTCGGAAGCCATGACTCGCATCCGCACACGCCTGAACCTGTTCATGCTGGACTTCCAGTGGACTCCGTGGAAGTGGCAAGAAGGCAACACCGGAGTGTTCACCCTTGATGTGGTAAAGTTTGGTCGGGTGGACGGTGTTGACGCGTACACAGGCGAAGTTCGTATGGACGGCAGAGCGAACCCCATGAGCGGGTTCTCGGAGTACACTCTCACGGTGAACGTGACCGTTTCGGACAACGGTCTGTACTCCGTGCAGTCCAACCTCCAGCCTAAGTTGAGCCTTGTTCCTGAAGGCACAGAGGCTGACGGCGACACCATTGAGGAAGACCTACAGACCCCTGCTCGTCAGCGCGACATGGAACACGCGATTCAACGAGCAGAGGACAAGGCTTCACGAGGTTACGAAGCCAAGATGACCAAGACCGGCAAGGCTGCTGCTCGTGGACGCAAGCAGGAAGCCAAATACGATGCTGCTGCACGCCGCCTGATCAAGAAAGACCAGAAGGAATACTCATCGTTGCGTAAAACATACGGTCGCGGTGGCAAGGTGGTGAAGGAAGAAGCCGAGAAATTGACCGAGGTTCGGAAGCAAATGGGGAGTGGGACATGGAGAAAATCGGGATCAGAATTCGACAAAGAGACTGATGCTAACACTTGGTTGAAGTCCAAGGGATACAAGTTCCTCACCACAGACGATGACGGTAATTCCATCTACGCCAAAGGTCGTTCTCGTGCTTACATTGCATCGGATTCCTCTGGTGGGTGGCAAGTCATGGTCAAGGAAGCCGCTAGCGGATTCAGCCGAAAGACATTGGATTCGTATATTGCCAAGCGTGGTTCGCAACTGTCGTCTATGTTGAGCGGACACACCCGTGGCAAGCAACTCACTGGCAAACAGCAAGCAAATGCCGTCAAAGGCATCAAGCAGGCAATGGCTGCAAAGACCACGAACGAAGAGGTAGTGGATGAAGCCCTCATCGGCGGTCAGAAGAAACTGGATGTGAACAAGAACAAGCGTCTTGACTCACAGGACTTCAAACTGCTCCGTGCAAAGAAGAAGCCCATGCAGGAACAGGAGCAGAAGAAGCCGTGGTGGATGACCTCTACCGCAGCAGAACTTGCCGCTGCTGCTCAATCCGCTTCGGACGCTCGCAGGGGTGAAGAAGCCGAGAAGCGCAAGCGTCACGCACAGCAGAACCGCCGCATGAAGTGGACGCTTGCAGACAAAGCGCAGGGAAAGAAGACGGTCAAGGAAGCGGCAATGGGCAAGCCCAAGAAGATGAAGATGCTGCGCAAGATCAAGGACGGCAAGGTCGTGAGCCAAAGGGTGATCCCTGTCCCCGATCCAACTCCCAAGAAGTCGTGACTCGCAAGTCCTTCAAGGCGTTTCGGGCAGAATCAGCACAGGTGAACCCCGAGTTCACCACCGGAACCACTCTAATCACTCCGGATCCTGCTGAAATGCCCAAGGCTCCACCACCAAAGCCCAAGCGACCCAAGCGCAAGGGCTGAACCCGCCACTTTGTCATGGACTTCAAGCGACTATCCAAAGACAACTTCATGCTGTACGCAATAGGGCACTACAGTAACCCTGATTGCTTGGGCATGGCAGAGTTCAACGAAGACCTTGCAAAGATCAAGTACGTGAAGCGGCTACTTAAAAAATACTGCCGCACAGGGAAACTGCGCCCCATACTCCTGCTGAACCACTTGGTGATCCTGGGCAACGTGTTTGGTGCGTACCCTGCGTCACGTATGCTGTTCTACAAACTGGAAGCGGAAACCCACCCTGCACTCAAAACGGTCCTCCTGTATCTCAACTACATAGATGAAGGCACAGTACTTGATGATTTGCGTGTGGAGTTACTGCCTATGGACACTAGACTGGCTCAAATTTTGAGAGGACTGTAAGTGAACTCGTCGCACAGTATAACATCACTGTTTGCTCAAAATACCACGGTCAAGGCTTGGTGTGTCACCTCGTTTCATAGTAGTGCTCCCATGAGTAGCGGCTGGGGTTCCCAAAGTATTGCGGCACAAATGACAGAACGAAACTTTATTGACGGATACAACTTAAATTTCGATGACGGTGCATACAAAAGCATGATAGACGGATTCGGCGCGAGTACTCAGGTAACACATAGCATGGGAGCAATTCCGTTCAAGTTTGTTACACCACTGGACACAGACACGTACAAGATTTTTGTGCAGCCGAAACTGATAGGCAATGATGCTGGCTATAAATCCGTTCCGTATTTTGCCCATGCGTTGAACACCAAACAGTACCCCAAAACAAAGAACGGATTTTGGATACGCTACGGGAACGGCGGAACCTCTAATGCGTGGGCGGGATATTATATGTCTGCAAGTGATTCAACCAACCACCTACGATACAGTATTGTTGGAATCGGTCCACAGCACGGGCAGATTGTCAACAGGAATGTTGCGAGCCTGTGTACAATTTTACAGGTACTGGTACTATGAGTTCACCAAACACTGCCATTGAGCACGGATCAGGAACCACGGAACGTCCTACTTGTGACGCGTGGTGTTACTTTCACCTTACTGGAGCCGGAAACCCCATTCTCATAAACAGTGCAGGGGTTTCACAGGTCACTCAGATCGCGCCAGGAGAGTACAGAGTATTTTTCAGTGAACCCCAAAGGTTTGCAAGTGGCACATACGTTGCGCTTGCCCATGCTGAAGTGGGCGACACGCGCGAACTTGTGAACCAAGGCTACGAGCCTTTCCTCATGTGTACTGTTAGGGGACAAACATTTAATGCGAACGGACTTACTGCAAGCGGACCAAGTGGTTCGTGTGACATTATAGTGCTAGGGCTGTCTGCCAGCAACAGTGCTCCGTCCACGATCTATCAACCGCCGTATACAAGCAAAACACGGATCAATGCAGCGTTCTTTAGCCTTCGTAGTGACTCCGACCTGTACAAAACACACAGCGGAAACTTTATTTCACAAAGTGAAAATTTTCTTAGTGGGTGGGGGTATGCATCACCATCGGGTTATGTGTATCCTCGACTAGAACTCGTAGACATACCCAATCCTATTGGAACCACAGGTGGAGTTCACCGATTCACATCAGCAGGAAATGTGGCAGGTAACTTTATTTCTCAGCAACCGTACAGTGGTGCGCTAGGAAAAGTAATGACGTTTTCGCTGCACGCCAAAGCAGAAACCGGATCCACTCTACAGATGCTCTTTGGCGGTGGTGGCAACAATTTGGGAGGAAACTTCAACCTTACGACAGGTGTCGCGCAAACCGTTGCAATCACAACAGGATTTGGAGCATCAGGCGGCACACTGTCCGCGTCCATGCAGAGGTTGAATGACGGATGGTATCGCTGCGTAGTCAGTGGTCGTGTCCCTGACACCGCACCACACACGCTTCCACAACCGCTGTTTAGACCAGACCCCAACGCCGTGCCCAACGGAAAGAGCATACTGGTGTGGGGCGCACAGTACGAGCAAGGATCGGTTGCTTCCACGTACAAACGCACCACAGGCACGTATCCAGTGTACGGTGATCAGAGTGTGCTCATAGACAACTATCCAAACCAAG
>JACCDP011171294.1_pt1 | contig 30836 bp, 10 predicted proteins | sample 7445841 | NCBI WGS metagenome assembly JACCDP01 (sample SAMN15323441, study PRJNA562643) | freshwater metagenome | isolation source: river surface water | place: USA:Blue River Watershed | collected 2017-08-17 | reverse complement strand
TTTCTGACTTGCTTTCGTCAAACTGTAATACAATCTGACTCCACTGGAGTATAGCCTGCCCCCTCATTTCATCAATGTAGGTATAACCTCGCCAATTGCTACGTTGCACATAGCGTTCGGAGAGCTTGATAAACATGCGACCTAATTCTTCGGTTATGCGACCATGATCTTTGGAAAACTTTCCAGTCTTGATTCCGCCTTTCCAATGGCTTTTGCCTACACATATTAACTCTTCTTGATCATTGAATTTCCAATGTTGAAATGGAGGAAAATTTACTTTTTCGTGACTGTCTGCTGTATTTTTTGCGGTCTTTTTACGACCTGGTGCGAGAGGTATGTGTTCATAGGTCATTATCCTAAATACAAGATCTGTTTTGAGTATTTTTTTATAATCAGGAATACATTCTGATAATTTTATTTTTTTATCTCCAGAATTCCTAGCATTTAGAAAATCGATCATTCCGATTCTTTTAGCTCGATTTTTTTTGGCTTCTGCAATGGTTCTTATATTGATTTTTTTTAGATCTTCTACAATTAAATCATATTGCGAATAATCCTTTGAACTAAAACTGCTGAATGAGCATTTGCTCTTGTGTATTTCTGCTAATAAGTCTTTGTTGTTTAAATATTTGGTTTTTCTTGCGGGTGAAAGCATTGATGGTTCCTTTAGTAGGAATTATAACGACAGCTAACGAAAAAGTCAAGCTAAATTGGTACTCTATTTATAAGGTAAATATAAACATTACATTCTTTTGGAAATCAAATGGCAATACAACAGAACCCGAACGCTGTGATATCAAATCCTGCTCCTCCAGCCGATCCAGATCCGTTGAATATCGATCAGCAAGCAGCACTATTAGCAGCTCAACAAGCTGAAGAGTTCGCCGCTGTTACTAATGCCAGTATTGCTGATCAGGAAAGATTAGAAAAGTATCAAACAGGATCTATAGTAGACTTCACAGATATCAATCAATCAGCGGAATCTTTTAAAAATATAAAACCAATACTTTCCAAAAGAACAGTTCCGGGAGTAGCTGAGGGAGCAGAAAGTATTCCACCGTTAGGTACCACAGTGACTATATTTGATAGAAAAGGTAACAAAAGGGGCAACGATCTCAGAGTTAAAATCAAAGTTCCTCCTAAGTATCTCGATGGGTTAGCCCAACCACTATCTCTTCATCAAGGGATATTGTTTCCCTATACTCCTGCTATTAACTACGAGTTCAAAGCTGATTATGGAACCAGTAATCCATTACATAGCAATTTTACTATATACTTCTATCAAAGAAGCAGTATTGGTCCTATCAATATCAATGCTAAATTCACTATCGAAAATGAGGATGATGCGATAATATTTGCCGCTACTATACACTGCTTGAAGTCTTTGACTAGGATGAGATTCGGTGGTGCCAAATACGGAGATATAGATAGTGGAGCACCTCCCCCGGTTTGCAGATTATCTGGTTACGGTAACGGGGGACTTGATAATGTTCCTGTAGTGATACAAAACTTCAGATTAGACCTACCAGATTCTGTGGATTATTTTACTTTTAGATCTCCGCAAGATGGTCCGTTAAATACTGATTATATCGGCAGCTTCCCTACGCTGTCTATGTTAAATATAACCTGCTTACCTGTGTTCAGCAGAAGCGAGATGCAGGAATTTTCAGTTTCTAAATATCTCAACGGCGGATTTTTAGGTAGAGGAATTATCTAATGGCACTATATAATTCTTACAGCCCTTATTATAAAACCCAAATAGTCAATGATTACTTGGATATATTAGAATTTAGAGACATTCCTCCGTTAAGCGATGATGTATATTGGGAAATAACTTCTACATATCAGTATAGACCTGATCTGTTGGCCTACGATCTTTATCAAGATCCCAAACTATGGTGGGTGTTTTCCGTTAGGAACAAAGATATCATAAAAGATCCTGTATTCGATATGCTAGCAGGAAGAAGGATTTATCTGCCTAAACTGTCTGTGCTTAAAAACGTTTTATCGGGATGACCTAAATTATGGCAGAAGACAAAGAAAAAGAATCGATTAAAACTGATAATCCTAATGTCGAAAGAAAAGTAGACAAGAAAAAAGAAACAGAAAAAAAGCAAACAGAGCTTTTTAAAAGCTCTGGGCAAAAAAACGTACTCAATGCTTATAGGTCTTACACTTATAATTTTACATTATTTGCTGCCTATAAAAACGACATCAACGTTTTGAATCTAACAAGAAGTGAAGCTGAATTAGTAGTTCTAAAAAGCGGCGGCAAAGGTCTTGAAGGTATTAATAATCCCAGCGCAGAAGAAGTGATCACAAAAGAAAACGCATATAAAACCGCTAAATCTGCTAAAGATTCTAAAGACAAAGATGCGAGGAAAAAAGCCAAAGGGGAATTAGAAGATCTAAAATTAGTTCAAGGGTTTAATCAAGATAGCCCTGGCAGATTTGATATGTTTATCGACGACATAGAAATCGAAACTATAATGGCTTTTAATAAAAATGGCGGTACGACCCAACCAACAAAACTTAGATTCGAAATAATCGAGCCCTACAGTATCAACGGATTTATCGAAGCTCTACATGTAGCTGCAGTTAGGGCAGGATATCCTAATTATACTACTGCTAGTTTTGTATTGAAGATAGAATTTATAGGATACCCTGACACTGATGATTTTTCAGACCCTGAGATAGTGCAGAAATCAACTAGATATTTTCTTATAGGCTTCACCGGAATGGAAGTAGAAGTAACTGAACGCGGTACTAAGTATGTCTGTTCTGCTGTTCCATTTAACGAAAAAGCATTTGGCCAACCTGGTAAGTTAAAAAAGCCTGTAAAAATGGAAGGCGAAACGGTTCGAGAATTGTTAGAAGATTTAATGAAGAACATGACCGAACAAGAAATACAGAATGCTAAAAAATCAGGTACAGAAAAATATTACGACGAGTATAAGGTAACTTTTTTAAAACAAGCTGGCCAAGGATGGGAAGATGATAAAAGCGGAGTCATAGCGTCTTCAAAATTAGCAGACTTAGGCACAGACAGTGCTCTCTACCAGATGGTTAACCCATCTGACACTAAAAAGAAAAACAATTATAAAACCACTGATCAATCGTCAGAATCTTCTAAAAACAAATCCAGCTATGAACCAAAGAAAAGTGTCACACAATTTCCAGAGAATGTGAATTTACATGAGGTGATGGCAGCTATCATTAGAGATAGTGAGTATGTGTCTAACATCATTAAAAAGATGCCGTTAGATGATGACGGCATGGTAGAGTATTTCAATATACGAGTACAAGTTACAAACAAAGAGGTTATTAATTCTAAAACTAAAAAACCTAATCAGACTTATGATTATATAGTTACTCCTTTTAGGATACACTTTACTGCAATACCTAACACTGAAAATATCAAAGTAGATGAAAAGAAATTAAAGAGATCTACGCTGCGAGAATACAATTACATATACACTGGACTTAACACAGATGTTAGAAACTTTAGACTAAACTTTAATAATCTGTATTTTGAAGCTATACCCGCAGACATGGGTAAAAAGGATACTCCTAGTTCTAAAGTTGCTGCGAGACCTGGAAATAAATCTGAAAGAACATATAAGGAAAATCCTCCTGACTCTACTTCGTCTGTCCCTGAGTCATCTCAAAGAACAGATCCGGCTGCTACATCAGTGCTTCCTCCTAGCGGATACAATGCTGGATTACCAAAAAATGATCCTTATAGCGTAATGGCGAGAGGTATGCACGAAAAATTAATTAATAGTACTAATCTCCTAACTGGAGAATTAGACATTATCGGAGATCCTCTATATCTGGTTACTGGGGGGATTACGAATCAAACTCCGGCTATGGTATCGTATATTGAAACATCGGACGGTGAAGCTGCCCATATAAGGGGTCAGGTGCTTATAGCGATCAATTTTAGAAATCCTATCGATATCAAGAGTTTTGAAAATGGCGGAATGATGTATTTTGACAGCAATAGAATTCCTTTCAGCGGAGTTTATCAAGTGCTTGATGTTAAAAGTTCATTTAAGGACGGCCAGTTTTTACAGAAACTTAACATTACTAGAGTTCCTGGTCAAATCATTGATCAAAATCTAGAACCTGAAGATCCTCGAGATTTTATAATCGATTCTCCTTATCAAGCAGATCAAGTAAAAGCAGATGTTACACAGGCATTAGATTTTGGCCAGAGAGTAGATTCTGATTCTCTGGCAGAACAATTCGGCAGAGGAATCCCAACACCCGGAAATCCCGGAGAAGATATTAATTTCTCTGGAGCAGTTGGAGGTCTTGGCGGAGACAACTCCTCGTTAAAAAGTCAGATATTTGGAGCATTGGCATCATTTGGTAATCTAGAATCTATGAGTTCTCAAGTTGGTCTTCCATTGTTTAATGATTTTTCTAGGAACATAAGAGTTAATCAACTAGGACTGGCTAATCTAAGCCAGATTAGCTTGGAAAACGCATCGAAAGTTAAGTCCACAGTAGATACATTGTTCGCAGCTAAGAATCAAAATGTGATAAAGTCTTTAGCCTCTGATCTAATCAACGATACTCTGGTTAATAGCTCTAAGGTTCCTTTCAAAGGCAGCGGAATAGGTGATGGTGCTTATAATAAAATCAATCAAGAAGACCTCGCAGTAGGCAGTGATAACTTATCTTATGTATCTGGTATAGCAAAAAATCTTAATAGTTTTAACATATCTAAAGTGTCAAATCTCGTATCTAAAGAATCATCGGCGATTTTTGGCGGTGTTAATGATAAAGTTTCCTCTCTTTTGGAGAGCAAATCTGATCCTAATGCTCTAGGATCTAGGATCAATCTTGACGTAAATAAGATTTCTGGGCTTGGCGGAGATTTGTCTAGTAAAGCATCTAATCAGATCTCCGAGTTCAAAAATCTTCCAGACAATGTAAATCTAACCGAAGAAGTCAGTCGAGGCTTGAGATTAGAATATTTTTCTTCTAGCGATCTAAAAAATCTTCCTCCTACTCAGCCGTTAACATCGGCTCCTCCTCCTGATGTAAATTCTTCTTATATAAATTCTGTAGTATCGCGAGGAGGGGAACAGGCATTGGCTAACCTTTACGGAGTAAGCAGCGTTAATAAAATCAGTGAATCTGTGTTATCAAAAAGAGACGTAGGAAATGCTCTGGAAAATATTCCTTCCTCCCAACAGAATCCTTATTCTAATTTAACGAAAGACTTTAATTCGATTGACTCAAAAATCTTACAGAATCGTATCGATAATTCTAAAGTCCAACTAAATCCTTTGGTAGGAGATCCCTTGATTAAGGATCAAAACTTCAATAACTCAGTTAGCAGCAAGTTCGGAAGTAAAACCATAGGGAAAAATCCTTTGGATAAATTATTGAATACAACTCCTAATTTAGGAATATAGGTTAATTATGTCTCAAAATTTTGAAACCAGAAAAAGATCCGCACCTCCAAGCCCTGGTCCATTTCTTGCCGAAGTAACTAATCATCTAGATCCTATGTACATGGGAAGATTAGAAGTAGCATTGATAAAAACCATACCTAGCAACAAAGACTATCAATCTGAAGTATATATCGCTAACTATTGCAGTCCTTTTATGGGATCAACATCGGCGAGATATGAAGGCAACAACTCCAGCGATTTCAACGATGTACAAAAAAGTTACGGATTTTGGTTCGTTCCTCCTGACATCGGTACTACGGTGATGGTAATCTTTATTGGTGGTGATCCTAATCAATGTTTTTGGTTCGGATGCGTCCAGGATCCCTTTCAGAACCATATGGTCCCAGGAATCGCTGCATCGACTGAAGTTTCGATGACTGACGAACAGGCTAGAAATTTTCAAACTTCGTACGTTCCTGTAGCAGAAAGGCACAAATCTAGTCTCAAAGAAGGTTCCTCTCCATCTGGTAAACCTAAACCCGTGCATCCTTTCGCTTATAGATTAAAAAATCAAGGATTATTGAAAGACGATATAAGGGGAGTTACTTCTAGCGGGGCGAGGAGAGAAGTACCTAGTGCTGTCTTTGGAATCAGCACACCTGGTCCTATCGATACCTCCCCTGGGTCTAAAACTGGAAAAATAGGATACAAGTCTTCCCTCCGCGACGGAGTCGATGCATATGTAAGTAGATTAGGCGGTACTACCTTTGTAATGGATGATGGCGACTCTGAAGGTAAAAACGAGTTAGTAAGGATACGTACTAGAACAGGGCATCAGATATTGCTACATAACAGCTCTGATCTGATTTATATTGCTAACAGCAAAGGAACAGCATGGATCGAGTTGACCAGTAATGGAAAAATCGATGTATATGCTAATGACAGTGTTAGTATCCATTCTGAAAATGATTTCAATTTTAGAGCTGATCGAGATATAAATTTTGAAGCTGGAAGAAACATACATGTTAGATCTGGAAAGAATTTTGAAACAAATATCGGTGGGTATTTTGTCTTAACTTCGGAAGAAAATTCTAAAATCAGTGTCAGAGGAAATCTAGATTTTACTATTGGCTCGACAGCTAAGATTTCAGCTAATGAAAACTTTGAAATGTTAATTGGTAAGGACTTTATTGCTAGTGCCAACGGTGGAATAGATTTCAGCGGCGAAAATCATGTTAAAATGGGCAGTGGGAATTCTTTACATGTAGGAGCTAATGGAAATATATATGTAACTGGTGATAGGATAGATTTAAATGGCGAAGCAGCTGACGGCCCGTCTATCGCATCGCAGGCTGAAATACCTCCAGTTTTGCCTCTATTTAATCTTCCTAATCGTATGAAATCTGAGGGTTGGGAAAATAAAAAATTCTATAAAGCCTCTGATATCAAAAGTATCATGCAGCGAGTTCCTACACATGAACCTTGGGATCAGCATGAAAATATTAATCCTGAGCAATTTAGTCCTCAAGCCACTGATGTTACATTGGCAGATAGATCTAAAGACGGAATCGCTCCTAATCCAGTTGCCGGAATCCAGGAACCGACAAATCCCGTTGAAGTAACTCCGGGAGTGTGTTCCCCTGAATATGCTAAAGACATCAACAGCTCGTCCTCGCAGGCAGGCATTGACGCATTGAAAAAAGCCTGTAAACAATTGGGTTTAACCAGTCCAATAGCTGTATCTAGTCTATTAGGTATAGCAGGTGGAGAATGTAGGTGGAAATTAGTAGAAGAAAACTTTAATTACTCTGCTGCTCGATTGTTACAGGTATTCCCTAGCGTTTTCAAAGGAAATGCTGAGTTGGCTCAGCAGTATGCCGGAAATCCTAATAACAGTCTTCCTGAATTTTTGTATGGGTATCAATCATCTAAAGGTAAAGGGCTAGGAAATACACAGCCTGGTGACGGTGGAAAATTTATCGGAAGAGGTTACATTCAGCTAACAGGTAGGGCTAATTATACCAAATACAGCAAACAGCTCTATGATAGAAGGTTGGTGCCTACACCTACAGAACTGGTAGATAATCCTTCTCTTCTAAATACTAGTGAAATTGCTGCATTAGTTAGCGTTCTCTATCTATTAGATCGATGTAAAGTAGATCAAAATGATCCGGGGTATTTTGAAGCTGCTTGTAGATCTGTAGGATTCAATACTCCAGACATCAAAGCTAAGAAAAAAGGATATTATGAATGTTTTCTCGGACAGCTACAGGGTAATACTTTGAGCTCCGGTACTGGCGGCATCGTTGTTGACAGTCAAGGTAATCCTGTTAAAACCGGTTCTGCAGGGCCATAAATAAAGTCATGCCATATAAAAATCTTGTTATACAGAGCACAAATTATAACTCTAGTCAATCGATTGCTAGAAAGCACCTATACAAGGGATTTAGTACCAATTTAACCCTCGACGGATCCCCTAAGATCTATGATTTTGATTTGATCAAGCAAGACATTATCAATCATTTCAGCACTAGGAAGGGGGAGAGGGTTATGAATCCGGAATTTGGAACGATTATATGGGATTTAATAATGGAGCCATTAACTGAAGAAGTTACTAATCTCTTAAGCAATGACATAAACACTATCTGCTCTTATGATCCTAGAGTTTCTCCTTTAGAAATAAAGATCAATGAATATGACAAAGGATATCTTGTCGAAATAACTTTGTTGATGAAAAACACCAATGAGGTAGATACTATGAGATTGAGATTTGATCAGAACGTGGGGTTGATTTCTCAATAACTACCTACTTTATCTAACCATAAATATACAAAAGTAAAATAATATCATGATTCCTGAATCTACTGTAAAATTATTAGTTGGTGAGGATTGGAAAAAGATCTACCAATCTTTTAAAAATGCTGACTTTAAGAGCTATGACTTTGATACTATAAAAAGGGTTATGATATCTTATCTTCGGGAAAACTATCCCGAAGATTTCAATGATTACATAGAATCTAGCGAATATATCGCACTGATTGATTTAATCGCATTTCTCGGACAAAATCTTAGTTTCAGGATAGATCTTAATGCCAGAGAAAATTTCTTAGAAACAGCGCAACGTCGAGATAGCATTTTGAGGTTAGCTCAGTTAATAAGTTATAATCCTAAAAGAAACGTACCAGCTAACGGCTTATTAAAGGTCGTAGGAATTTCTACTACAGACAGTGTGTTAGATTCTAACGGAGTGAATTTAGCTGATGTAACGATTCTATGGAATGACTCTAATAATGTAGATTGGTATCAGCAATTTATAAACATTTTTAATTCAGCTTCGTCATCTTCTTTTGGTAGAAGTTCATTAGTTAAAACGTTAAATGGGATTTCTACAGAACTTTACAAGATTAATTCTAGCAATGAAGATGTTCCCTTATATACTTTTACGAAGTCTATAGGTGGAACTAGTATGTCTTTTGAAGTGATATCGAGTAATTTTCAGGAAGAGGACTATGTCTACGAAGAACCTCCTCGCCCAGCAAACTCTTTTAGTTTAATCTATCAAAACGATAATCAAGGTTCTGGTAGTGTAAACACTGGATTCTTTTGTTTTTTTAAACAAGGAACTTTGGCGCTTGCTAATTTTAGCATTGACAATCCAATTCCTAATGAAATTATAGGAATAAACACTCCTAATATTAACGACACAGATGTTTGGTTATGGCAATTAGATAGATCTGGAAATTTTGATGAGTTATGGACGAAAGTTTCGTCTAGCGTAGGTAATAATATCATTTATAATAGCGTATCGAAATTAGAAAGAAAACTATACTCGGTAACTTCTAGATCAGATGATCAGATAGACCTCAATTTTGCTGATGGTGTATTTGGAGATCTCCCTAAAGGAGAATTTAGATTATTTTATAGACAGAGCAATGGGTTAAGTTATGTGATCAAACCCGAGCAGATGAGCGGAATAGTAATTAATATTCCTTATTCTAATTCAAGTGGCCAATCACATGTCCTTTCTTTGACATTGAGCTTACAATACACAGTTTCCAATTCTCTAGGATCTGAGACTGACGAATCTATTAGAACCAAAGCACCACAAAACTATTATCTACAAAATAGAATGATAACTGGCGAGGACTACAATATTGGTCCTTTAAATGCCGGAACCGATATCCTTAAAGTTAAAAGTGTTAATAGAATCTCTAGCGGTATTAGTAGATATTTTGAGTTAGCTGATGTTTCTGGTAGATACAGTAACACTAATATTTTCTGTTCAGATGGAATTTTATACAAAGAATTTTCTGAAAATATTTTCGATTTTACCTTTACTTCTCGGAATCAGATTTTTTCTGTGATCAAAAACGATATATCTAGCATAGTTAATGATACTAGATTGAAATCTTTTTTCTATGATAGATATTCAAAGCCAGATTTAAGTTCTCTTGGTCTTTTCTGGAAAGAAGTTAATAAGACTCCGGGGCAGAGCAGGGGGTATTTTTATAATTCTAATGGAAATTATAAAGTAGGACCCGAATATACTGATAACAATTTGAAATACCTAGTGCCAGGAAGCAAGATAAAATTCGTAGCACCAGAAGGCAAATACTTTGATGTTAACAATGACTTACAATCTCTAGAAAGATCAGAATCATTAGGATTCGACCTTCTATCGTTTGTAGAACAAGCCCGCGGAACATATTCTTTTGAAACCTATTATATTAAAACAGTGAATGTACTTCCGTTGTTTATGAGTAATTCAGTTTACTCTATTTCGGGAGGAAGCAGATATGGTTTATCAAGAGATCCTGATTTTTCTGGATTAAAGTATTGGGTAGATGTTGCTCTAACAGAGAATCTCGGAATAGAAGACGAGTCTTTTAGAACTAATTTTTTTAACGGAGCTTCTGGTGTTGATATAGCCAGATCAAAAAATCAAAATAAAATATATTTCACAGTTACTGATGTACTATCTGGGTATTCTCCAATATATAGATCTATACCTAAGGGAGGTAAGTCTTATCTTTGGGTTACAGTTAAACAGGTAATCAATGATGGTGCGTCTCTTTTAGATGACGGTACAGGTCCTGTAATATTATCGTCGAGAGTTCCTAGTGACGCAATCCCGGTGTCTGTACTAACCAAATATCCTAGTATTTTAGGATATGCGATCGAAAACGAGATTGCAAATTTTTGTGTCAACTATAAAAACTTTGGATTGACAATAAACAATATCACTAGAGAGTGGGAATTTATATTAAATTCTAATCTCGATATTGTAAGTCCTTTCAATCTAGATTCTCAGGAAAACATACAAGATCAGAATTTAGATTCTAGTTGGGTAATATCTTTTATTTGGGACGGAAAGAAATATAGAGTTACATCTAGGACGCTAAATTATATTTTTGAAAGTGAAAATGAGACGGCCTTCTTCGTTGATAAAACTAATTTAAATTATGATTTTACTACTAATAAAATCATCAAAGATACTATAGAGATACTACCCATCAACCTCTCTAATACATCAGACAGCTTGGAATCAATTGGAGAAAATAATTTCTGGCAGATAGACGATGTGATTGTAAAAAATGACGGATATATCAACAACAAACAAGTCTATGTTAGTTTTTATGATTACAATAATCTCGGAGAGTTTGAAAATCCGGAATCTTTTGAAAACATAGTAGGGGGAGATTTTGTTTATTTCAAGAAAACACAATATGAAGACATTTTTGAGTTGACCCGAGAATCTGTAATTGAATTAGAGAATGAAGATTTAGTAACTAATGATATGAAGATCGATGGGCAATTATTTTATTTTTATTCTCCGTCGATCAATGTAGTGAAATATTGGTCATCGAGAACATCTTCTTTGATTTTTACAGATCAGTATATCGCTCGTACTGGTAGATCTGATTTAAAGTTCCATTATGTACATAACAGTGGAGATCAGCGAAGGATTGATCCAAGTAAGACCAATATCATCGATGTATATTTGTTGACTGCTAGCTATGACTCTGATTATCGAAATTTTATTTTAGGTAATATAAATTCTGAGCCATTTCCTCCGACTACATACGATTTAGAAAAAAATTATGGATCTTATCTTAACGAAATAAAATCTATCAGCGATGAGATTGTTTTTAATCCTGTTAGATACAAAAAATTATTCGGAACTAAAGCAGATCTTCAATTACAAGCTACATTTAAAGCCGTAAGAAATTCTACAATATCTACTAATTCAAACAATCTTAAAAACAGAATTTTAAATTTAATCAATGAATTTTTCAAGATCGATTATTGGGATTTTGGACAGAAGTTTTATTTTAGTGAGTTGTCTACATTTATTATGAATGAGATGACCCCGGAAATCACTAATTTTGTTATTGTCCCAAAACTAGAAAATTCTTTTGGTAGTTTATTCGAGATCAGTTGTTTGCCTAACGAAGTTTTAATTAGTGCGGCTTCGATTGATGATATAGAGATTATCGATTCAATTACAGCTACGCAGCTACAACCAGAATCTATTTTATTAACCACTTAAAATGTCAACAGATAAAAAAAGATCAGCATCTTTATTACCGTCATATTTCGAAACAGATAAAAATAAAAAGTTTTTATCTAGTACTTTTGATGAGTTAATAAGCACACCGGATTTGGAAAGAATTGACGGATTTATCGGCGATAAGTCAGTCAGCAATTATAATCCCCAATCTGATTATTATGTAGAAGAAAAGACTAACATTAGGTCAGTATATCAGCTAGGACCTGCTTTAACATTTAAAAATACCGATTTTAAATACACTGAAGTTGTATTTTATCAAGATTTGATTGATCAGATTAAAGCGGAAGGGGGAATCAACGATAATATTAATAGAATATTTAAATCCAAAATATATCCTTTCAATCCTCCTATTGATTGGGACAAGCTAGTTAACTATGATCAATATTATTGGCTTCCCTTTGGTCCAGAACCTATTAGTATTTCTACGACAACAATATCGAATTTAATAAATCAGCCTACCTATGTTATGCCTAACGGTTATAATCTTAGCAATGGTATGAAACTGATTTTTAGCCAAACACTTACAACCGGAACAAATGTAGTATATTCTAATACTGAATATATCGTAGAGGGTGTAGGAAAAGGAATCAAGCTAGTGAGATTTGATACCTTAGAACCAAGTTCTTCTCTCTGTACTATAGTAAATGAGACCTTTGATAATACTAGTTTTGATCAATATGGTTTTGATTCGGATCAGGCAGTTCCGTTAGTCCCTGATTATATTACAATCAATAAATCAAGCAAGGATCTAAATCCGTGGACTCGGTATAATAGATGGTTCCACAAGTCAGTGATGACCACTACGGCTGTTATAAACAATGTCGATGTTGAGCTAGATTATAATTCGAGAGCTAAACGTCCTATTGTAGAGTTTATTCCAGATATACAACTTTATAATTTTGGAAAAACTGGTGTAAAAAATGTAGATCTTATAGACAATACTGTACTTTATCCTGAGGAAGAAATTGTAGGATCCTTAGGATACTATGTAGATCAAACACTATTAGAGCAAGGATACAGGGTACTATTCAATGCTAACGCTAATGTAGACGATCGAAAAAAAATATATAAAATAAGTTTCACCACAACTACAAATACTATAGTTTTAACTGAGGATGTTTCTTACCTTGTACAAGATAAAGATTCGATATCGATCAATCTAGGAAAAAATAATGCAGGAAAGTCTTATTATTATGATAATGATAGTGATTCGTGGATAGAATCTCAGAATCATACTTTTCATAATCAATTTCCTTTATTCGACATATTTGACCAATCTGGGATAAGTCTTAGTAAAGTAGATCAGAGTAATAATTTCAATGGTTCTAAGATATTTGGTTATCAAGTAGGAACAGGTACTTCGGATTTAATATTAGGATTCCCTGTTCAGGTTAACCAATCATTGATCGGAATTGGCAGTTTTAACTTTGAAAATTATCTTTCGACTGAAAAAATAAGTTTTGTTGAAAATAATATCACTACCAGTACATACACAGATTCTTATTTCTTTAAGATTTACACCACTAGCTCTTATGAGTTGAGAAATAGTTTTATTAAAGGAAACGAATTTTTTATTCCAGTAGTTCAAGAATTTTTGGCCACGACGTCTACTTCGACTTTACTATTTACAGCATTCGATGTACCTATAATTGAGACTAATCTTGTTAACGCAACTATTAATGGAACTTATGTAAAAGTTTCTCCAATCATTACAACAAGTACTTTTGCGGTCGATTTCGCGGGCAATGTTCTACAGAAAGATGATTTTGTAAAGATTAAGGTTATTTCAACTCAGACAGCAAGATTAAAAGAATTTTATGATATTCCACCTAGTCTTGATAAAAATCCTTTTAACGAAAAAATTACTTCATTAACTTTTGGCCAATTAGTAGATTTTGTAAAAACGATAGCAGAAAATCATCCCTTATTTGTTGGCGAATTTCCTGGAAATTCTAATTTAAAAGATATTGATAATCCATCTTTTTATGGAACTTCAATAGTTTCTAATGAAACATTGATATCTTTTGTTAAGCTATTCCTAGGAAATAAAAAATATAATGTGATTCAGTCTCTAGATTGGGCATCAGTTAAGTATAATGATTTCAAGCAAAATTTCATTACAAAATTAACTGATTATAACTATCTGAACGATCCTGCGGAAGCGGTAGATTCTATCCTTTCAGAGATCGTAAAAAATAAGATATTAGGAGAATCATTTTATAGTTCCGATATGGTTCCTTACGGAAATATAAAAACAATAAAGTCTTATAAAATTTTAATTACTTCAATAACAGAGTTTCCGCTGCCATTCCAATTTGATCTCAATAGACTTAGTTATAAATCTGTACTAATTTATAAAAATGATCAGCAATTAATCAATGAGTTAGATTATACCTTTAATTATGATTTTTCTAGTGTTAAAATTTTAGCTACTTTAGCTATAGATGATGAAATCTCTATTCGAGTATATGAATCTACGTTAGGCAACTTCGTTCCCCCTACACCTACAAAATACGGCCTGTATTTTAAATATCGACCAGAGAAATTTGTTGATCGAAGATATGCTGATTCGCCTGTAGAAATGATTCGAGGCCACGACGGATCTTTAATTAAAGCGTATGGGGATTACAGAGATGATATAATTTTAGAGTTTGAAAAAAGAATTTATAACAACATTAAAGTAAATTATAACAACGAAATCTTTGATTTATGGAGCAAAATTCCCGGATCTTTCAGAGGTACTGGCTACACTTTATCGCAGTTTAATAATGTTTTATCGAACTTTTTTAATCAATGGATTTCTAAAAATACCATCGATGCTTATCGAAATGATACCTTTGATGATGCTAACAACAAAACGTATAATTATACGGAGGTATTGAGTGTTGCTAATCAAGAAAAGCTCAATGGCACCTATAGAGGTATTTTTAAATACCTCTATGACACTGATCGACCGGATACACATCCTTGGGAAGCCTTAGGATTCATTGAAAAACCGGAATGGTGGGATTCTAAATATGGAACAGATTATTCTAATAACTTGATGTGGTTGGATATTTTGGGAGGGTTAATCCAATATCCGTCTGGGGAAGTTTTTGATAAAAGATTCCAAAGACCTGGTGCATTATCTCCTGTAGATCCCGCCGGCGTTGTTCCACAGCCTATCATCGGTTATATAGCTTCAGACGGAGAGGACAAAAGAAGAGATCGAGATTGGGAATTTGGTGATTTTGGTCCAACTGAAGTAGCTTGGAGAAACAGCAGTTATTATCCCTTCGCTTTACAAGTAACGTTATTACTTTTACATCCCATCGAATATCTTTCAAAGTTATTTGATTTAAGTAGAGTTTCGATAAATTCAGCAGGACAGATTGTATGGAAAGAAGATGGAACATTTATAAGTCCGAAAAAATTATTGATAGAAAGATATAATACTGATCAAGCTGCTGGATTTGGAAATTTTTTGTTAGAATACGGATCATTTAAATCTAAAACATTTAAAGAAGATCTAGCCAAAGATCTAGAGTTACTAGATATGAATTTATCCTATAAGATAGGAGGATTCACTACTAAAGACAAGATGCAGATCAAAATTAATGCTATCGATCCCGATAGTGTAAATCCAGGATTTGTACTTCCTTCTGAAGATTATTCAATAAATCTTTATTCGAGCAAACCTAATTCTTCCTTAGACCTTTCTGGGATAATAATTAAGAGGATCGATGGAAATAAATTTTCAGTTAAAGGTTATAGTAGAAAAAATCTCGCATTCACAATTTTTAAACCAATTTTAACCAGCGGTAGTTACATTACGATAGGAGGAAAATCAGAGTCATTCTCTGAATGGGTTCCTAATTTAGGCAATGAAAAGACTGGATATAACAGGGGTGATCTAATTGGTGCATCTTCTTATACTGAAAAATTTTATAAGCAAGGTCAGATTCTTCGTTATAATGGCAAGTTTTATCGTGTAAAAGTTAGTCATACTGCCGGCAAAAAATTTGAATCGGAATTTTTTGTACAGCTTCCCCAGTTACCAATTTCTGGCGGTGTTAAAGTTCTGTCTCCTAGTAAATTTGACAATAAAGAAACGATTGTTCCTTATGGAGCTGTTTTCGATAATGTTCAGGATGTTTATAATTTTATTGTAGGTTACGGAGAATATTTAAAAAGTCAAGGTTTTATTTTTGATGAGTTTAATAAAGACTTAAATGAGATTATAGATTGGTATTTTTCTGGTAAAGAATTTTTATTTTGGTCTTTACAGAATTGGGATGATAATAGCATCATAACAGTATCTCCTTTTGCTGAACAGATTAAATTTTATAGAGAAAACTTTATAGTTGATAATGTATTTTCCGGAGATTATGAATATTCTCTCCAGAATGCGAACGGTCTAGTCTTTGATAAAACTAAGATTGATGTATCTAGAAATGGAAATGAATTTTCCATAAGAACTCTAGACACGGAAGAAGGAATTTATTTTGCTTCGCTGAAATTAATACAAAAAGAGCATGTTGCTATTTTTAATAATACTACAATTTTTAATGATACTATATATGATAGGCCTAGTGGTTATAGACAACGAAGGATGAGAATTTCTGGTTTTAGAACTAAAGGATGGAATGGGGATTTATCCAGTCCAGGATTTATTTTTTACAATGGAAAATTTAGCGAATGGGAATCTTATGCTAGATATAATATCGGAGACATAGTCAGATTTAACGGAAGATACTATCAATGTACCCGAAACTCATTAGGAACCCAGACATTTGATTTCAATATTTGGACGTTGTTAACTGAAAAATATGACGATGTTTTACTTCCCAACTTTGATTATAAAATCTCTCAGTTTGAAGATTTTTATAGCTTAGATATTGACAATTTTGATATAGGTCAGCAACAAGCATCTCAAAAGTTAATTGGTTACGTACCTAGACCTTATCTTAGCAAAATAATAACAGATCCTATCGCTCAATATAAGTTTTATCAAGGATATATCAAGGACAAGGGAACTAAGAAAGTTTTAGAGAATCTCATTAAAACCAGTACTGATCGAGAAAACAGCAGCATAGATATAAAGGAAGAATGGGCTTTTAGGATAGGTGAATACGGTTCGTATTCAAGTCATAGAGAAATAGAATTTCCATTAGCGGAAAATAAATCTTTAGAAAATCCATATCTCATTAAATTTAGCGATACAGATAAAAATCAATCAAAAAATCTAATTTATTACACTAGTTCGACTGATATATTGATCAAATATCCAGAATTTAACATTGACAATGTTTTTTCTTTATCGTCAGGAACGTTTGATAAAAATAATTTAAAATTGTCAAGCGTTGGATATGTAAGATTAGACGATGTAACAGGAACGGCTTACAACAAGAACAGTATATTAGATATCGCAAATAACGGATTAATACAAAATGGGGATACTATCTGTTTAGGATTCTTAGAAAACGGTGATTGGACTGTTTACAGATATCAAAAACAACAGGCAAAAATTACAGGAGTCTATGTAAGCAATCCTGGTCAAGATATAACATTTGTTACAGATAAACACCATGGAGTTTCGATTGGAGATATAGTCTCTATAATTGGATTTAATGATCAGGTAAACGGGGTATACGTCGTAAATAACATTCCTAATTTATCTAGATTTTCTGTGATTTCAGATGTAATTGGTATATCTAACGAGCCTCTACTTTCTTTTGGTTCTCTCTTTAAGTTTGAGAATGCTAGATTCTCAAACTTTTCTCAATGGAGCGATTTTAAAAATCAATTTACCTCTAACCTAGGATCTAAAGTCTGGATAGATAGAGATGAAGCTGAACGTTGGGCAGTCTATGAAAAGATCGACAACTATGAATCCGCAGAGACTTTCACAGGAGGCACATCTCCTGTGGGGCAGAGATTAGGTGCTAGTATTTTCGCCAGTACTGCTACTGATGTGGTACTGGTAGGAGCACCTGGCTTTCATGTTCCTGGCTCTTTAAATTACGGAAAAGTACGATATTACAGAAGAACATTGAGTGATCAATTATCTCTACTTTTTGATATACAGTTAAATTACCAAAATAATTATGCTGCCAATACAGCAACCGATTTTGGATATTCCTTAGGATATGATATAGGGAAAGGACTAATTTTTATTGGAGCTCCGGCGAGTTCTAATGTAAGAGCCACTACTTCAACTTCTACATTACTGGTTGTATCGTCTTCTACGTTCCTGCCATCTAGAGATTTTATCAACGAAGGGCTTGTAAAAATTTCTTCTAAGAATGCTAGATCTAATGGTGAGGTTACTAAGGTGGTATTAGCTCAGCCATACTCGACATCAACCTTGGTAAATTCTAGATTCGGACATTCTATATATAACAGTCAGGTAGCACTCTCGACTTCGACTACTCTACTGATCGGTGCTCCGGGGAATAATGCTTTCCAAGGAACGGGTACTGTCTATGCTTATAAAGTTGATTTATTAGATGTAGATCAGTTAGATTTTGATATCGACTCGTTTGTCGAACAATATAGAGGGGAAAATTCGTTTACTGATTACAAGTATACAGCACTAACAGTGCTGCCTTATTTCACTTCAAACAGACTCTATGTAACTACGTATGATGGAGAAGTATATAGATATGGTCTCTATAGGGATCCTGATAATCAGGGAATGGCTTATTGGACTGATTATGTTATCCAATCTGGACTGTTCTTGACTGACATAAACATCACAGCGATAACTAACCCATTTAATGAAGTGTTTGCTAATGAATTCTTCAGTGCTATTCAACCTACTAGTTTTGACTATGATAGGTCTTTTACTAATAATAAACTCTATCAGAAAAAAGGTTCGGTCAATGTTGTTACGTTCTTTACTAATACAGCAATAATTTCTAGTACTTCTACTATACAATTAAATCCTGGTGCTAAATGGGGTTATGCGATCTCTGGAGATAGATCAGGAACAGTAATCGCTGTAAGCGCTCCAAGATATTTTGACGGAGGAGCAAAAGGTTTAATACAGATTTTTGATAAAACTCTCAGTTGGAAACAGAGCATATTTTCTCCTTTTGACAGCAACGGCGAGTTTGGCCACGAATTAAAGATATCATCCTCTGGTAAGTTTTTGTTTTCTTCCAGTATAAAATCTCTTTCTTCTCTCGAGTCTAAGGGAAAAGTGGCAGTTTATACTTGGAACACCGCAAGTTTTTATGAATTATCTCAGGTAATCGAAAATCCGGAAAGTAATTCTGATTTAGAATTTGGATATTCTATCAGTATTTCTGATAACGAACAAACATTATTAGTTGGATCTCAAGGAACTAACAAATCGGAAAAGGTAGAGTTTTATCGAAATATTACCAATATGAGCGGAGAGACCACATTTGATAATGATCAAACTAGATTTATTACAGTAGTTCCTTATTCTGGTAATGTCTACACATATCAAAACTTCGATGGGTTGTTTATAGGTGCGAGAGAGCTGTTACCTGAAGACATATCCCATGGTGGGAAATATGGAAGTTCGATACTAGCTACTAATGACAACATATTTGTTGGTGCTCCGTCATCTGATCTCTTTAATTCTGTAAGCGATATATCTGCTTTTTATAAATTTAAAATTAAAAATACCAATACTGAAACATGGAACAAATTAAGATATCAAGAGGATCTAGTTGACATTGACAAGATCGGAAAGATCTCGATGATAGATACAGAGATCGATGAAGTAGTAGAATACCTAGATATATTTGACCCATTGAAGGGAAGGATTCCGGGAATCGCAGAAAAAGAATTGAAATATAAAGCAGCCGCTGATCCTGCGATCTATTCGATCGGGCTGTCTAGCACTGTAAATGATTCGAGTGTTAACTGGTTAGATGAGCATATCGGAGAATTATGGTGGGATCTCAGTACAGCAAAGTATCTTTGGTACGAACAAGGCAACGAGATTTATAGAAAGAATAACTGGGGTCGATTATTTCCAGGATCATCAATTGATGTATATGAATGGGTAAGATCAACATTGACTCCTGCCGAATGGGCTAGTCAAGCAGACACTGCTGAAGGATTAGGTAAAGGAATAAGTGGCCAGCCAAAGTATCCGGATAATTCTGTGCTTTCTGTTAAACAAGTACTTAATACTATCACTGGATCTTTCGAAAATGTTTATTTTTTCTGGGTTAAAAATAAATCTATTACTCCTGATGTCGATGATAGAAGAATGAGTGCTTTAGATGTTTCGAGATTGATTGCCGATCCAATATCTTATGGTCTCAAAGTATCTAATTTAATTTCTAAAAATGCTTTGACTTTAGGTAATACCCAATCTTCTTTGATAGATCGAAGGATAAATCTCAACATCTATTTTGATGAGATTAGCAACAAAATACCTAAACATACTGAATGGTTGTTGATCAAAGAAGGTGACACCTCTATCAATATACCTGAAAAAATAGAGAAAAAAATAATAGACAGTCTTATCGGAAAAGATGAATTTGGAAATAATATTCCTTCTCCTGAGCTGGTTGGCAGGAGCAAGTATGGTTTATCGGTAAGACCTCAACAGACTATCTTTAAAAATAGATTCGAAGCGATTAGAACCTTAATAGAGTTTTCAAATGATGTGTTGGCGAATAATAGATTAACTGGAACGGTTAATTTTGATAATCTCATGTCCTCAGAACCGACTCCAATTGAAGAAGAAGGTGAGTATGATTTTATTGTAGACGATCGAGATGGTATAGAAAATATAGATACCAGTGTATTCAGACAGGCTCAGCTATCGTGTACAGTTAGAAACGGAATAATAACATCTGTTAGTATACTGGATCCGGGATACGGTTATCAATACGCCCCAAAAGTTACGATATCCCCAAATTATCAAAATCAAGCCTCTTTAAAAACTGTAATTGATCAACAAGGTAAAATTGTTGATGTAGAAATACTAGATGCCGGATCGACTTTTATTTCTTCGCCGATTTTACAGGTAAGACCTCATTCTGTTTTGATTTTAGTAGATCGAGAATCTAATAACAGATGGAGCATAAGTCAATTTAATTACGCGGATAAATTATGGTTGAAGAACAGAACACAAATATATAATACCAGTTTGTATTGGGATTATATTGATTATAACTCTGAAAATTTTGATGAGTTTAAAAGCTACTCTTATGTTCTATCTGATCTTTACGAAATCAATAAAATCGACGGAATGAAAGTTGGCGATTATATTTTAGTTTCTAATATTGGTGACGGCAAAAAAGCTGTATTAGAGAGAGTTCAATCTGGTAATGGAGATTTTTCTCCAGATTTTGATTTGGTTTATAGAGAAAACGGCACAATAAGGTTCAAAGACACTCTTTATAATTATAATGCTTCTTTATATTCGTTTGATAATGCTTCGTTGGATGAGGCTTTATATGATCAAATTCCGGATCTAGAACTAAAAAATATTATATATTCTTTAAAGAATGATATTTTTATCAATGAGTTAAAGACTTATTGGAACTTATTTTTCTTTCAGGCAGTAAAGTATGCTTTAACGGAACAGAAATTTTTAGATTGGGTGTTTAAGACCAGTTTTGTTACGGTCGAAAGTAAAACTAATTCTCTAGATCAACCTGCAGCATACGCATTAGATAGCAGCGAATATTATGAAGATTTTATAAAAGAAGTTAAACCTTACAAGACTAAAATACGAGATTTTTCTAATGTAAAAACCAAAGTGGAAAATCAGTCGGTGTTTTCTACAGATTTTGATTTAACTGCAGTTTATAATGAGACAATTGGAGAATTTATACCTCCTTCGGTTCAGTCTAACAACCCAACAGATCCGAAGTTTAATCAGTACCCATGGAAGTCTTGGACAGACAATAGATACTATTATGTCAAAGAAATCGTAGTAGCCAATGGAGGGAATGGATACAGTCAAAGACCTACTGTTACTATCTCTGGTGGAAAAATAGACGGAAGTTCTCCTTCAGATCCGGCGACTGCTGAAGCATATATAAGAAATGGTAAGATTTATCGTGTAGTAGTGACTCATGCAGGTAGCGGTTATGAGACTAGACCTTCGGTACAATTCAGCGGAGGATTTGTAGTCTCTACTTCTACAAATCAAGTAGCAGTAGTTTCTGCGATTATTGCCAATGACGAAATACGAAAGAATACTATAGGAATTAGATTTGACAGATACTCAAGAACCGCTGAAATTAACAACATCGAAGTTTCTTATACATTCCCTGAAGCTTGTGATGGTGAGACAATAGAATTTGAGTTACCTTTTAGAGCAGACCCCGATAAGAAGTTTATACTAGTTACATTGGATAAAAAACTTGTACTTTCGGAAAATTATACGATTAACGAGTATTACAAAACTGATAAAAATTACGGAGAAAAACATTCTAAATTAGTGTTTGTTAATGTGGTACCTAGATCGGGACAAATTCTAAGAATCAATTATAGGAAGCATATAGATCTGTTCAATGCTATCGATAGGATTGATGAATTTTACGAACCTACCGATACTATGATAGGAAAAAGCCTTCCTCTATTGATGAAAGGACTTGAATATCCTTACACACGGATACAAGGGTTAAATTTTGATTATTCAACTCCAATTAATCAAACTCCTAACATCTATGATAATGGCGGAGGATGGAATGATTTTGTTTCTAACTACTCTAAAGCTAGAATAATAGCTTCTGTTAGTACTACTACTACCACCTTATATCTTAACACCGTCGATGGTATTGCCCTTGGTCAATCTGTGAATTTCCTTAATACTTCGACATTAGATTCTTCTTTAAAATTTAGAACAGGTACGGTAGTAGTCAGTGTTTCTACTGCTACAAAGTCTATCGAAATTAGCAGCCCAACTTATTACATTTTAAAAACTTATGCTACAAACACTTCTATAGGTTCTTATATACAGTTTGATACCTTTGATAATTTTTATGGGGATATAAGACAAGGGGATGTTGTATTAGTTTCCGGAATCTCTACAGGAGGTTATGACGGCTATTATAAAGTATTAGAGCTTAATGGTAATAACTCTTTTATTACTACTGCGACTAATGTACTTTCAAGCTCTACATCTATTTTTACCAGCGCTACTGTTAGAGTTTTAAGTGTTCTTACACCTATCGAAGTACAGAATAAAGTTATCGGAAATTATAATTTTTCAATCGGACCTTGCTTGTTCCCTGAATTCACCATTACTCCGAGATCTTCTGTAGTAATAGAGGGATATACTGCGACGTTTACTATAGACGCAGTTGATATTAATCAGGTAGATTTTGGTAACGGAAGGACATTTGGAGTCTATTTCTCCGGAGTTTCATCGGCTGATATTAACTCTACAGATTATGTTATTTCACCTTCTCTAACTGCTACAATTACAACGTCTGCTACTTCTTTACCTATAACTTTTAATTTAGATATAGTTAACGATATCAGCACTGAAACTGAGGAAATATTAACTGTGGGTCTCTTTAGTTTTATAACTACATCAACAGTTATGAATCCATTCTCTGTATTAGCTAGCACCAATATAACTCTAAGAGATCGATCCACAGGAGCTACTGTCTATGGAATTAAATTCTATGATTCTAGCGATAACGAGATCTCGTATGCGTTCGAAGGAGATACGGTGAGATATGAAGTTACAGGAACAAATATTGACTTTGGAAGCAACGGACGAGTGTTTAGAATAGTAGCTTCTGGGACTAATATTACTGCAGGTGACATATCTGCTGTTGGTTTAACTCTTACAGAAATCGTAGTCTATGATGAAAGTGAGATAGTAAGTTCTGCTAGCAGAAGCGGAGAGATAATCCTTGCTACAGATGGTATTTCGGAAGGTACAGAAAATTTAGAGCTGTACCTATATACATGGTTGAATACAATAGAAGTAGGAACATCGACATATTCGGCTGTAGGTTCGTTGACTGTTTATGATTCGATTGTGTCTGGACCAGCAACATATACTTTAGTAGCCGAACCTACAGTCTATGAAGGAAGTACTGCGACTATCACTTTAATCACTGAAAATGTTCCTGTAGGCACCGGAATACCATTTACTATTACTAATGTTTCTGGTACGGTATCTCTCGCTGAATTAAACACGTCAACCTTTACTGGAACATTTATTTTAGTTGATGGTGGTGCTGGGTATCCAGGAAAGCAAGTATCTACTGTATCTTATACTATTTCTACAGGTGATTCTGTAGAATATGATGATAAGTTTAGATTATCTCTGTTGCTCGGTTCTACACCATCGACTACGGGTGGTATTCGGGTAAATATGCCTGTAGCATTTACACCTGAGTCTTTCATAAATTGGTCGATCACCGGTGGTACTCCAGGATCGATATTTAATTATGAATTTAGAGATCCTGCAGGATTATGGGACAGCGGGTCTGGTGTATTAAACAGCAGCGGTAATGCCAATGTAACAACGTATCTAGGCTCTCCCGAAGCACCAGCCACTGGATTCTCTTGGAATGTATATGATGAAACAGGAACAGTTTCCTTAGGTGGAGGAACGATTTATAAAGTTGGAGAGGAACCGGTGTCGGAATACTATGTAGATATTTCGATAATAGATCAGATATTTACAGGTCGTTATGGTGAATCTCCCAGTACTGTATACTCTAGGACCGCCAACCAATCAACCGCATTCTCTGAAATTGGCATAACTACCGCAGGAACATTTACATTCCAAATAGCTACCACAGACGCTATATTCCCTTCGGGTATTAATGTAACACCTTTGATACAAAAATGGGCAGAAAATCCTTCGGGTCTCACCGGATACTATGTGAGAGCTATAGTAGATCCGATAACAACATGGAATAACAGCGCATCATTTACAGGTCCGGGATTTGGATCGACATTAGATCCTGCTTACTTTGACACTAATGGATATGGTCCAGTAACAGGAAATTGGGTTACGATTAGCTCGGCAGCTTCTGGTGCCGGATGGAGATCGGAGGCATTATTTGATTCGAACGGAAAGAGTTATGCAGGATATTTCTTAACTATACAGATCGCAGAAACCTCCGGCGGACCTCCTCTCACACAAGGAATTTATACGGTTGTATCTGAATCAAACGAAGACGCATCTCCACCTCCACCCTCAGACGGCAGTGGAGGTGGTTTTGAAGATTTTGATGAGATTGATCGACGAGACTTATTATGAAAACTATTGATCAGATAATTAATTCTGGAACTTTAATTTTAGTCACCGACAATACTGTGGCTGATATATCTAAACACGTAATCACAGTCAACGATATAGCCTTAACTACTGCCACAACATCATCTATATACTATAATATAGAGTCTGATACGACAGTGCCTGGTAGAGCTTTGATAAAATTTTATAATTTAAATTCTAATACCTGCTATATTTTTAGTTCTACTGTGTTTTCTGATCCTGGCATAGAGTTTTGGTCCGATGACTTTAATGCTTCTGCTTTAGATACATCGATCCAAGGCGGAACATGGACCAATGGTCTAATTTCTGATGCTTTAGGAATCAATCCAGAAGATTTAATTATAGATGGAGACCAATTTATGTCTCCTAGCGTTAGCTACGCTCCGGAAGAACTAATTCCAGGTAATACATTAGACAGTGTAGGAATTAATGTTTTTACTAAGGGAAGCGACTCTTACGCTACTGTAGTATCTGGAGTCTTTGATGTTGTTGCAAACACAACAACATATATTACCATATCTATTTTGACCGAAGTATATTCTGGAATTATGGTTTACTTTAATGGCCAAATTTTCAATAGGTCTACTAGTACTAATATCATTGGTAATCAATTTTTTATAGACGGAAGGTATTTAATCCTGCCTCCTCAGCCGGTTGGAGGCAAAGGAGGATATACATATGTTAATATAGGTGGTAATGGCCTAGTCGATGGCAATTCGGTAAGTGTAAGTAATACCAATACCGCAATAGTTGATAGTCTTATATCTTTTGATGATGCTAGAAGTGTTTACGTTTTAGTAAATGGAAAAGAAATACTGCCAATAACTACTTCAACTGATTACGGTTATGAGCTAAAAAGAAATTTTTATGATAGTGATCGAGCATCGGTTCAGGTTTATAATCTCCCCACTACGACCGCTACTATCGATGCTTGGTTTTTTAACACTTCGTACGTTAATTTCAATAGGATGAATGAAGAAATTTTTGTAATTACGAACACAGTTACAAGCGTTACTCTATCATTTCCGCCATCGAGTTGGGAGCCGTATAGTGATAAAGTCATTGTAGAAAAAAGTTCTTCTTCCTCAAGTACCGATCGAAAGAGATTGAAACCGCCATATACTAGCAATTATACTAAAACTTTTAATAATCGGACATATGATATCGATAATAGGAGAACGTATTCTTCAAATTATTTTTCTGCTTCTGAAGTTTTTGTATTTGCGAATGGTACGAGAATACGACCTGGTTATGATTTTAATTTTAAATTATCAAGCAATCAGATAGAGCTATTGCCTAATCTATATCCGGACGGAACCTATATATCTATCGTTGCGTTAAAAGGCACTGATTATGATTATGTGATAATAGGAAATATTTTACAGTTTAGAGTCCCCCAATCTAATACGAATGTTAGGACGATTACTTTTAATAATCATGATCAATTGTTCATGAACACTGAGATATTTAAGGCCAATGGCTTTAGAAGATTTCCATTATCTTATCCTGCTATAGATGACAATTTTGTTTGGGTTTATTTAGATGGAGTTCCGTTAATTCATCGAATTGATTGGGAATTGCTGACAGATCAAGGAATAATTCAGCTTTCTCAATATGTAAACATGGAATCTACATCGGAGATAATGGTAACCAGTATACGTAATCCAGAACATATCAGCAAGGTTTACGGTTATAGGATTTTTAAAGATTTCTTTGAAAGAGATCATTTTAAGAGGTTATCAAAAGATCATACTACCTTTCTTTTAGAACATGTGACTCTAAGTGATACAGAGATCAAGGTATTTGAGTCTTCTAAGTTGAGCCCACATAATCGTGCTAAAAATATTCCGGGAGTAATCCTAGTTGACAGAGAACGAATAGAATTTTTTTCTCAGGACTATAACGATTTAGGAGATCTCAGGAGGGGTACACTGGGTACTAGTCCTGCAATAGAATATGACTTTGGAACCAAAGTCATTGATCAAGGGATTTTTCAAACTATTCCCTATTATGAATCTGTGTATCATTATTCTACTTTAACATTGAATTCTTCAACATATACTATACCATTTCATAATCTTAACATACCTGCATTTAATAATTCTAATTCTATCGATAATTATGGTATAACTTTAACTACATCTACAAATATTTTGCCTATAGATCAAGTTTCTGTTTATTACGGAGGGAAACCTTTAAAGAAGGTTAGTTACGAAGTTTATTCTACGGAAACTAATAGTATTGTTACCATGCCGCCTGAATTTTCAGTAGAAATAAAAAATACCAGTGTAACTACATCTACTACTCAAACTTCTAATATGATTTATGTGTCTGATTTACTTGAAAATGAAATTTATCAAATTTACTTTTCTATTTCTACCGCAACAGACACTTCTACGGTATATACTACATCTTCTTTGATTTATAATAGTTTATCAAATACTAGCACTGGAACTATTTCCGGAATTAATATTAATTATTCTGTAATTTATACGGAGAGTTCCGGAACACAGATTTCCTTTACAAATTTACCCGGAACAACATCTACTAGTGTTAGCATTGATCTAAATTATCAAAGACTAACATTAAATATAGATGAGAGATTAGAGTATGGAGTTCAAATATTTTTAACCAAAAAGGAAGGAAAAATCTGGACTGGAACAGAGTCGTTATTAGTCAGTAATGACTTACAATCGAGATTTATTCGGGCTAAGGAATCAGAATTACCGGATAACTATTTCTATGGTGGGGATCCAAGATTACTTGATTCCAATAATGTTCCTCTAACAGACTACGATGGAACTACTTTAAGAAGGTATTAAAAAAATGTCAAAAGTATCAGATTTACCATATATCGGAGTTAACTCGGGGGATCAACAGTTCGACTTCGTAGTTGTAGATAGATCGTCGAGTCCTACACCCGGATTTGGTGTTGCGAGAAGGGCTCAATGGTCTGGACTCCTTGGTTATTTACAGAATAATATATTGGGCGTAGATCAAAATTTATCTACTACCGCTTCGGTAAGATTTATATCTGTTACCGCTGCGCTTGGGTCCTTTACGAATTTACAGGTCAGTAATAATTTTAAAATAGGTGGGCTAGTTGATACTGAATTGGATGCAGGCGAACTGGTTATTACAAATGAATCGGCATCTCCTCAGAAAAATACAACATTAGTAATTCGGGGATATAAAGACAATTACTATACTACTGGATCTAGACATGCTACTATTATTGGAGAAATAGCTGGTCAAACTCCGGCTAATCCTATTCCTGTTGTAGTCGGTGATAATATTTTTTCAATAGCTTCTGGAGGATTTACAGGAAATCAGTTCACTAGTGAAAAGGTTCAATTTACGGGTCGATTAACATTTTATGCTGCAGAAAATTGGTTAGACAATGTTTCATCTACCACTAATGTAGGTACGGGATTTTACTTATCTACTCATCCGACGGGAATTATTTTAGATTCCTTTCAAAATTTTCAACACGTTCATATAAAGCAATCATGGGAAACTGAAAGTAATACTCCTGTACCTAATATCGTAATAGGATCTGGTATAGAAGGACATAAAACACTAATTAGATCTAACGGTGCTTTAAATGTTGCCGAGGGATCGACTAAACTGAAATTTTTAAATTCTAGATTAACTATAGACGGTGTAGTTCGAGAAGATGTGTTTGATAGGGATAATATTACACTGTTGGATTCAAACAAGTTGGTATTTATAGGTAGTAGAAGAAGTGCCACAGATCTAAGAAGAAATGCTATTGAAGAAAATGATACGTTAGGAAGATTAGAATTCCGAGGAACATATCTTAACAGTGCTTCTATTACTAATACAGGGTTACTTGGGGGAGAAATCAGTATCAGAGCTACGGAGAATTTCACCGCTACCATGGCCGGAACTAGGTTGATCGTTTCTACAATAAATTCAGGAACGACATTGTCGTCTGATAGATTAAATCTTTCTAATATTGAAAATGTTTACTCCAGTAATAAGCACAGTTTTCGAGATAGTGATGGAAATTTAATAGGAGTGATTTCTACTGCGACTGATACGATTTCTTTAGGCCGACGTGTGAGTACTAGCACTGCTACAGTAACCCTAGCAGAAGGAAATACTGCTTCGACTGTAATAGTAGGATTTAAATCCTACATGTTGACAAAGATAGAAACTAGCCAAGAATCGAGAGTTAGAATCTATGCTGATGCTTCGAGTCAGGCAGCAGATCTTACTCGATCATACTTAGCTACTGTTACAACCGGGGTTAATCTCATAGCAGAAGTTTTAACGACACCTGGAAATTTGTCTCAATTGATATGTCCGGGAGTTTTAGGATTTAACGCAGAAACTCCGACCTCAAGTACGATTTATATTTCTGTTACAAATAACACGTCTACAGTGGCTCCTATTACTGCTACTATAACTATCCTTAAACTTGAATTATGAAGGCAGTTTTAAAACGAATAAATATTATATTGGATATAATGCTATGATGAATCAAAAAGAAAAGGGCAATTTGTGTATTGAAGGATATATTAAAATATACGATCCTTCTACTGATGAAATTTTTGTTGATAAAAGAAATGCTATACATTATGAGAATTTCAGTATAGCTCTAGCACAGGCAGTTAGCAATCAAGATTCTGGATTTATAGGAGCGATGTCTTTTGGAAATGGGGGGACTTCTATAGATCCAACGGGAATAATCACATATAGAACTCCTAATACAATCGGTTCTGGCTCTTCTCTTTATGCTGAGACCTATGTTAAAAGCGTAGACCCTAAGAGAAGTGATAATACAGATCCTGCTAGGAATTATATGGAAGTAAGACATAGACCGGGAGCATATTACAGTGACGTCTTGGTTAGTTGTTTATTAGACTTTGGAGAACCAACCGGTCAAAATGCTTTTGATAATTCTTCAGCATTAAAAGAAGCATTTACTTTTGATGAAATAGGTCTTAGATCTTATAGTCCGGCAGGAATCGACCAAGGTGCATTGTTAACCCATGTGATTTTTCATCCTGTTCAGAAGTCTCTGAATAGATTGATACAGATAGATTACACGATTAGGATACAGAGCCTTAGTTCGGGAATTTAAAATATGAGTCAATACGAATTACATTTTTCAGATCCATTAAACACAGCAACGATCATCGTGTTTTCTCTCTCAGAAGGATCTGGAAAAAATGATTATGATACATCTCTTGATCTAATAGGTCCTGGGTATCCAAATTATGGAATTTCTTACGCACAAAATTTTTTAAAATTATTAGAAAATTTTGCCAGTCCTTATCCTCCTGAAAATTCTATACAAGGGCAGTTATGGTATGATACTAGTGACCCAACTAGAAAAGTTTTAAGAGTTAACAATGGATCGGATACTAGCTCGAGATGGGCACCTAGTAGTGGGATTTATCAGCAACCAAATGATCCTTATCTGCAGTACGGAAGCTTCGTAGTAGAAGGTGATGTTTGGGTAGATACTAATAACGCTCAGTTAAAAATAAGATACGGTACAGATTGGAGAATAGTGGGGCCTAGTCTGTCTTCTGGTGTAGATAAAACTGGTCCTGAATTTACTTATGTAGAAGATATTACAGGCGCAGTTCAACCTGTG
>JACCDP011183610.1_pt1 | contig 30845 bp, 29 predicted proteins | sample 7445841 | NCBI WGS metagenome assembly JACCDP01 (sample SAMN15323441, study PRJNA562643) | freshwater metagenome | isolation source: river surface water | place: USA:Blue River Watershed | collected 2017-08-17 | reverse complement strand
CTGGTGGTTCTGGTGTTACCGGTGGTTCTGGTGTTACCGGTGGTTCTGGTGTTACCGGTGGTTCTGGTGTTACCGGTGGTTCTGGTGTTACCGGTGGTTCTGGTGTTACCGGTGGTTCTACTACCGGCTCGACAGCCGGAATAGCGACAGGAGAACCAGGTACTATTGATATGTTAACAGCTTCAGACGCTACAACATTTACATCAAGAACAGCAAGAAGAGGAGCTTCGCCCTCCCCGATCTTGCCATCGCACTCAAACATCACCTGACAAGAGCCTAACTTGCCAGTTGACACCGCAGTAACGGTGAGACCGTCATCACCAACATACAACGTGAGAATCTCACTGTCCGAAACAGACCAAATAGGATTCTCAATAGGAGCAGAATTACCAGCAGCACTCTTAGGTGACACACCTAAAGAAACCTGCTGAATATCGGTCAAAGTCAAAGCCATTGTGACCTCCTAAAAATAACGACACATTATATTTACAAGCCTCTGGATCAAATAAAGATTCTATTTATTTAGATTTAACCCCCAACACCTCAATCGACACATTCGGAGAATAAACCAAATCAGCCTGTTGATAAACCCAAAAAAACCGCCTAAAACAAAACAAAGACGTAATCACATAACCATCAGCAAGAGCATCCGACAACTCGCGCATGAAAGCTCTCTTGTCCTTTGACACTATGGAAATGCGATTTACGATCTTTGGAGTGGTTTGCTCTAAATTCATCGTTTAGCCCTTAAGAGCATTCAAAAGGTCATCTAAATTCTTCTCTATAACCGCACCATTCTTAAATACAGGAGGCAATTTATAAGTTTTAGCAATCCTATTCACCAAAGAAACATGATAATCCACTTCATCATTGTCTCTAGGTAAACGGCTAACCCGCCGTGATTTTATCTCCTGCATAAATTTAACAGCGTTATCTTTATCGTCTCTGTTGATCACCTTGCCAGACCCCATACCATATCTCTCACGATGCAGTATAAAGCGAAACTCATCCCTAAATCGTTCGCCCGCTGGGCCAGTGACAAATTGTGTAATCACAGATTTATTCACTAGAACATCATTGCCTTGCAACTCGAATATTCTCTCACCAGTCTTTTCTAATGCTATGTTATTCCAGAATTCCATAGGCTCTCTGAATCTCTCTTCGAAAGCATTTTCCCACCTTGATTGTTTAGCCCATTGTAATAGAAACCATGCTTTTTTAGCGTCGCCCGAAAACAAGAGTGATTTTGCGCTTTTGAGAAATTTATCGGCATATTGTTCTTTTATCAGGGCTTCATATTCTGGTGTGAACATATTCTTCTCCTCTTACTTTTATATTTATACAGCACAAATGTATTATAAAACAGGAAACATCCAACTGTTTCTGGGGTTCACCCCCACATACCGAACCTGATTTTCGGTAAAATTGCCGGTACCCACACCGGACGATAATCAATAGTTGGACGACCTAATGTAGGAGTCATCGGAAGATAAGCGTAAGCTAACTGGAAGACAATAAGAACGATTCTTAAAGTCTAACAGGTCAGAATCTAAACCGAAACGAAACAACTAAGAACTAAAAAGCAACGAAGAAACTACAGAAAAAATAGGCACTATTGCTCCTGCGGGGATCTCGCATCAAAGGGGCTGCAAGACCGCAACACGTCACGAAATGCAATGTTATCTGAGATTAAGATTTCAAGGCGTTAAGAATTTTTCGGTGGATGGGCATTGGCAGATTATCATGTGACAAGCTAAATGATTTAGCTATTGCTTGGTTGAAAATTCGGTTGATTATCGGAACTCAGAAGCCATCTACACTGACGAGACTGGTAAAGTCGGTGGGCCATAGTGAGGGACTATGGATAAGGCGGGGATGGCATGCCCGAGAGGTTCGACCAACATACCTATACCGCGATCACGATTGTTGGTGGTTACTCTCGAAGGAAAGAGACTCGTGCAAAATGCAGCGTAGTCTAACCCGAAAGACCATTTCAATAAACGGTTGTTAACCGGAGGGAATGGGGGGCGGGAAGGATCAAAAAATATATTAATCCATAGAAAAATTACCTTAGAATTCCAGTACTAAGAGACAGGCGAGATAAGAAAATGAACAATATATTGCGCGCAATTGGCAATATGATATCACAAGACATTTTCCTAAAAGAGGGTGTACAAATACAGAATGTAAACAAATCAAATGTTGTGACATTTGATTTTGAAAAAGATGGCGTAGATGACATTATATCTTTACAAGGCATAAGCCATAAATTATATGAAGGAAACCTCAATGGAAACACCGTATATTTAGCCTATGAGATATTATCGTTATCAACGGCAGGGCAAAATCAGATCGCAGCTAAACAATCAGCCACAGAAACCTATAAAGTATATGAAAAATTAAGCAAGCTAGACATATTAAAACCTTTGATGGACACTAAGAAACTAATTCTTAACAATAAAGTTGAAGTAGATTCTGAAATAGAAGGTTATACGGAAGCATTCGGAAGTCTACCAAATCCTGATCTTATTTATACTGAATTCAAGAAAGCCATAATTAAAAAGTTAAAGGCATTAGACAAAACAGGTGTTCTTACTGATCTGGTAGATGATATCCACAATGCATCTTTCGAATTTAATTATGACAAGGATACGACTGTAAGATTGCTTGGTGAAAGCAATGTGAAGTTAGCTGAACCAAGAAGAGACATGACAGCAAACGCCCTAATGAATCTAAAAATGCATTATATAAACGAAATCATGACTTATATAAAGGATTTATATGTAAATTTAAGAGATGATTTTCTTAATACTAATGCTTACGTACCTGGGCAAAGCCAATCAAAAAGTGCTACAGGTATATCAAATGTGATCTCCGCAGGAGAAAAGGCGGCGAAAGAACTTTCGCAATACTTGCAAGAGAACTATGCAGATGATGTAGACATACTTGATTTCATACAGATGGCAGGGGAACGCTTAAAAAGATTCAAAGAGCAATATCATATTATAGTAACCGCAGGAATTCCAAAGGGCATTATTAAGTATTTATTAGATTATGCTGATATCAAAGAAGCAGATTATCAAATTGTGTCAAAAAAGGATCCAAATAATATCAATAAAATCTCGGATATTTTCGATGAACAGAAATACATGGCAGATAAAAATCTAAATACTTTCATACCTGATGACGTTATTGTGAGTAATTTCGGTGGAAAGACTTCTAATCTTCAAGAATATTTCAACAACGGAAAGCAGATTTATAAGAGAGGGGACAAAAAAGGTAAGCCAAAAGGTTATAAAATCCAGCATATAGATGGACCAATGCGAAAATATTTCGCATTGTATGATAAACCGCAAATCAACATCGAAGATGACGATTCAATTCTTTTAGTTGATGATACGGTGCAGACTGGCAGCACATCTGATGTGATTCGAAAATCATTAGGAACGGATGTAAAACTGGATACTTTTGCATTGTTTGCTACTAAAGCATTGCAGGTTAATGAAATTAGCTTGTGAGCATGAATACTTTCTTGTCTTTAAATTCTTCTTTGAGCTTAGAGAGCACAAAAGAACAGATCTGATCGTGATTCGAAAATTCTGGTAAATGAAATAGTCTGCCGATAGATCTGATTCTCACATTGTCAAGCTTATGATTATCAAATCCAAAGTATATCTTATATCGGTGTTTAGCGGGTTGCTGCATGGCTTTACCTTCAAACATGAATGGTTCTTCAGATCGAACCTGGGCCTCGCTCCAAAGAAGATCATACCGAACTATCGTGGCATAAGCCCAAACATCGACCAAGAGAGGTAAATCTGGGCTGCTAGTAGTCGCTTTATAATGTAAATCTATCGATTCTATGAAGCATTTTCCTACCGAAAGCTTGCCGACATGGACATTATATTGTGTAGACATATACGATTTTTCCTTTCTTCCTCATTAAGTCGATCATTTGTTTTGTGCCAGCTGATTTGCCATCGTAAATGGCTATCAATGCATCGCCATATTCGCCCATGGCCTTGTTGTTGATAAAGCCCGCCCCCCTACCTAAGCCCCAATTTGGCTTAAATATTTTGAGCGGGATCGCATGCTTTTCAGCGAATTTTTCGCCGATTCTATCAACACCTTTTGCGTTGCCGCTAATTATCTCAGTCGGATTTAAACCACTTAGTTCAATTATATCTTCGAGATTTTCTACAGTCAGATCGATAGAACGACTACCAGCGATTATCATTTTCATTTTTGACGTTATCTCCTGAAATGCTATGGCATTATGATATATAAATGTAAATCACATGAGGCATCCTATTTATACTAAAGGAAAATTTAAAATAACAATAGTTATAACACCACAGGGCCTACACATGCATCTCTTCGAAACTATACTTGATAAAGCGTTAGCAAACGTACTAAATGAAGAAGAGATAATAAAAAGATATAATGGCGATGTTAGATTAATAGCCAAACGTCTATATGAAAAAACACTAGAAGCTATAAAAGCCTACCGTCCAGACGATTCTTATGATTTAGCAATATTATACGACAGATTAAAAGCTTTGAAGCCATCTGATCGAAGCATCCGCGATTATATGACCAGTTTTTATATTGAGTTCATTTCTGACAGTTCTGGCGACCTTTTAAAAAATCCTTATAGCGCACCTGTGGCACTCCAGCACATGTATCCACGCATGAAAGCCAATGAAATTGTAAACAATTATGGTGGAAGAGGCAGCACAGCGTGGGCATTTTACGAACTTGTATTTAAAGCCTTTACGAAAAACGAAAAGAAGTGGGATGAAAAAACCAAAAGTGAATTCTTAAAATATTCATTCATAAGCTTTGTATTTTTGTTTCTCTATGCTCATATAAAAAACTCTATTCGTGATTCTGAAACGGGTGAGAGAGAGAAAAATATTAATAACAAGGGTAATTTTGTACAATTATATGAAAGAATAGTTCATATAAAAGAATTAAAAACCAAATTCTTATATCTTGCCCAACTTATCACAAAATACGGGCGACTTCTAGAACAAAAGAACGCTAAAATAGACATAATACCCGCTCTGCAAGTCTTAAAGGCGAGGGACGTTGAACTGCTAGCAAAAAACTTAGATAAGATCCCGAAAAAAGACATTAAAGAAGAAACATTCGCTAAAATAAAAGAAGACATTGAGGAATATTATAATTACTTAATAACCAAATACTATAAGCAAAAAACACCACCCACAGCCGCGCAGGAGGAGTTATCCTCAAGATGGCTCCCAGCCTTGAGGGGTTAGTGGGATCAGTTAATAGAGGGCGATAAAGATCTAGATCAGATTCCGGAGGCCATGCAGAATTTTTTGAGAGAGCGATATTATGAATATATGGTTGCGCAGCGTCGTGGTGATCGCTCCCAGATGAATGAGCTATCAAATTTTTAGATCACTCTTCCCCCGCAAGACTTTGCCATAATCACCAAACGCTGCAAAGGCATAAAATATTCGAAATCCTTACTTCGCATAATGGTCTTTAAATCAAGGCCTGTTGGTGCTTCATTTTTTATATTGCAAATTAAGCAGTAATTTAATAGATCTAAAGCGATATCACCTGTCGAATATTCACTTATAGAATCTAACAGAACACTGTCGTCAGGTGTAGTGTATTTTGCCAAACCATACATCACTCTATACCTTAAGCTTTTATCGCCAATGCCTTTTAATATGTAATTGTATAAGAAATCTTTTGGCAATAATGGCTCAAGCACATCGTCCGGAATGTCCTTATTATAAACGTTTTTGGCCATTCCAAAATCGACTGCGAATTGTCCTAGCAATTTTTGGCCAAAGGCCATGACTATCTGGGGTGAATCTTTAAGGTATGATTTGGCACGAGACCCATAAGGATAACTGCCACGGGTACACCAACTCGTGTGCTCTCCCATGTCTTGCAAAGCACTAACCTCATTGTCGAAGAAATAATAATTCAACGGATACACACTTTGGATTAAAAATTCAGAATATTTATCTTTGCCACCCTTCATATTGATTGCGGGAAGACCACGAATGGTTTTAACATTCAATTCGGTATTATTGATTATTTCTTTGAGTCCTAACAAATCGTAATCATTTATGTTTTTCTTTATTAATACGTTCTTTATATCATCAAAACTCGACAATAACAACGACCACTCATTCGCGACAACAGATAGGGAAGGTGAGTCTTCTAAGAAATCTATACCATAATCATCAATGAATTCTTCGATGTTTCTTAGAAGCCAACTTTGATAATTAATATTATCTGTTACTGAATTGATAAAGCGATCTAGGTATTCTGGATTAATATCCCATTCAGAAGCGATCTTATTTGCCTGTCTGGCTAGACGTTTAGCGATCGCTTCTGTTAAGAGCAATGATAATTTCATGAGGAAAAGGGCGGATCTTAATCCGCCCTCCTTATTAGAAGTCTTCTTCTGGTTCGTCTAACCCGTAGTCACCATCCATATCACCGTCATAATCAACGCCTTCGATCTCATCGTAATCGCTTTGATCGAAGAGATCATCGCCATATTCATCTTCCAGTTTATGCATCATTTCGATGATTTCATCTTTCAGATGCTCTAATGGTTCATCATTGTGGACCGACTCGATGAGATCAGCAAAGAAAGCATTAAGAGCAGTTGGTTTCTTAGCATAGAGGTTTTGTAGCACTTCCATTAGATCATGGTCTTGAGGAACGATCTTCAGGAAATACTTCCACACTTGGGGGCCAACTAGGAAGTAAAGGGGCTCGTCAGCTGGATTGTCCGCTAAATGCATTACCTTTCTAGTCATTTCTGGGTCCATCTCTGAGAACTGCCACTTGGACATCAATTCCATGGCCCCCTTGATGAGTTCTTGCACCAAGACGGGAAAGGTAATGCCATAAGCCACGATTTCGGCGTTTGGTGTATCCCCAGTATTTTCTTCATTATCATCCTTGGCCTTTATCTGGGTGAAGCCTGCTTTTCCATAGGCTCTCATGGCTTTATTCTGTAACTGCTTCACGATATCAGTGAAGTAAAATGCACCCCGGCTTCCGACGCTGAAATCAGTATAATTTCTAAGCAAATTAGGATCGATCTCGTTAAGCTCTCGTTCGATAAGATAGTGGGCGCTGTCCATGGCATGGAGAGCATGTCCTTGAGTAAGAAGATTTAAAGTGATCCTCTTGTTAACTTCATTTTGCAGGTTTAGATCGACTTTCAATTCTTCTAATTCAAAGTCTGTCGGTTCAAGCTGTTCAGTATGACCACCTTCTGGCATTCTATTAAGGTATGCTTTAAATAATTCTTTTGGCCACTTAAGGTAATTTGATACCAATTCAACAGCTAGTTCTTCGAGCTCTGTGCGGTGCCGGTTTTCAATCCTCATTACAGCATTAATAGCTCGGCCAGCACCTTCCATGGCATTCCGGTTACCACCAAATCTTTCTTGGTATTTTGGTTCGGTCTCAGAAAATTGTTTCTGGGCCAGCTCATCGCCGTACATTGCATAAATTGGATGCTTGCTGAATTGATGCCCACCACCACGCATGCCTTTGAAAGTGTCGCGCACGTAGCGATTAACATCTGGATCCCAAGCTTCAGATAAATGGCGACCTCTTCGCGATTCTTCCATTTTCCGCGCTTTGGGACCTGGGTTCACTTTAGGATGAGGGGCTTGCCACGGTTTTGGGCTTTTGGGACGAGTAGGCGTACTGGGTTTAGTGGGAGCTGGCTTGGTAGCTGGCTTATTCGCTTTAGGGCCAGGATTAACTTTAGGGTGCGGGGCTTGCCAGGGTTTAGGACTCTTTGGACGAGTAGGGGTGCTAGGCTTTGTTGGTGCTGGTTTTGTTTTTGGCTCCATGGCTGGAGCGTTGCTCTCTTTAAAGATCTTTGGATCTGAAGTTATAAAATCGGCCAATTGATCTATAAATCTCTTTTGAACTTCTGACATGATATTCCCCTATTAAAATGCCTACTATAAGTTTGAGTTTAGACGCTCCTGTAGACCCAGAATCACAGAGCATATGATATAACAAACCTATCTATTTTTGAGCACATATTCCAAGCATCGGAATAAAATCGTATCATAGAAATCGATATTATTCCTAAGAGTATTCGCAACAGTGAATATGATGATCGTGATTCCAAGTTGAAAATAAGGATTATATAACCATTTGTTCAAATTAAGCCCCGCTTACTAAATTAATACCTCTCACAGATTGATTTTCATAAAGACTTAAAAGAACATCCAGAAAATCATCAGGAAAAGAAGAAATGTCAGAATTGCTCAATAGCCTATAGCCCTTAGTCGGCGGCAAGACAATATAGCAATTACGTAAATTCAGAAATAAACCATTCTGCTGATTTAAGCTCCTTATTGATAACTGATCAAAAGGAAGCAAGTCAATACCGATAGGCTTTTTAAATAAAACATGCTCCCTGTTTTTAGAGGCAAAATGCACCGTATCAAAACCATAAAGCTTACTAATATTATGTAGCTGCTTAATCCCAGACGCTGTTGTAGCTCTCAATTCTACAATCCTGCCAACTTGTAAAGCCAATTGGCTATCACTATTTAACTCATCAGGAGACGAATAAACATAACTTCGTTTATTATTTATGACATAAGGCTTGCATCCCTTAAGGATCAATTTGCTAGCTGCCTGTTGTATGGTTTGGCTCTTTAAAATATCAACAAAAGTAAGCATTCTATTTTCTCTTTCTAGGCATCATACCAAACGTTGGAGAGCATTCTCTAACCGGCAAAATCCTCCTTTCTATCCTAGTTTTAGCCGAGGGTGCTTGGCCAGGGGCAGATATTACTCTCTGCGCATAAATGCCCGGAAAATCCGTATAGGGAACACTATACTCAGCCGGAGCAACCAATTCAACCGGCACAGTGTTATCAAAATAAGATCCAGCAGAACCCCACCCATAATAAGTCAAAATAGCACGGTTTGACCAGATCAAAGCACCAATATCTCGAGGAGGAGTATAATAATTTAAACCACTAATAACATTAACTAATTCCGGAAACACATTGACCACAGAACCATCAATAAGCCGCCAAGTACGAAAAGAAGTATTATGACCAGTTTCAAAACTATTAATTTTCACAGTATCAGTAGAGAATTCTCCAATCTGCTCCTTAATAACAAAAGAATCTACCGCATGCTCCAAAAGAAAATCAGCTATCTTCAATAAATCAGTAGTGTTAGTAACATCAAATTTAGCAGATAATAAATTATTAACTGCCTGGGAAATACTAAAAGTCGCTCTAGCGAATAAGTTAGATGAATGCGACCTAGAGAAAGTGCCTCTTAACAAAGAATCGACATCATTAACCTTCGAATAAACATTTCTTAACAATGCATCAGTGTCAGATGTTAGCTCATAGAGCTTCCTTAGCAAAGAATCAGTATTATTAAGAGAACTGTTAGTCTTCTTGAGGAGAGTATCGACCAATTGAAAGAGACTGAATGTCGCTTTCAGTTCAGTGTTTACTGACTGGTCTTTAGAATAACTATTTCTAAGCAGATTATCAACACTTTGTGATATATCGAAAGTAGCTCTTAAAAGATTATTAGTAGTGTGTTCAAGCTGTGATGTACTTCTGAGAAAAGAATCGATAAACTGATCTTTAGCATAACTGCTTCTTAATAATGAGTCAGAATTCTGGAAATTTGAAAAAGTAGCTTTTAAATAAGAACCGGCGAGATGGTTATATTCATTTGTTGCTCTGAGCAGCGAATCGGTATCGTGTGAATCACCAAAGGTAGCTTTAAGATAAGAATTAGCAGCCTGATCGTTTATGCCTAATATATATAATAAGTTATTAGTATTATGGCTTATGGCGCTGGTAATCAATCCAGTCGATACACTCAAAGGTACGCTGGATATAGGCGTAAATCCTAGCATTTGCTTTCCTCTAACTTATATTAAAATCACAGCTTATTAATAATGTCAGAAGTAGAAATATCAAAGCTACGCGGAGCAATAATTACTTTAGCCAGATCATGCCCAACGACATCTTCAATTTTATAAGGAAAGCTTTTAACTATAATATCTGGCTTACATGCCTTGATCAGCTCAATTGGCGTCTCTTCGTCGAAGGATGTAACAAAATCGACGCAATCCAAGGCAGCGATCATATTTAACCTCTGTTCAAGAGGTATGATTGGTCTGCCAGTCCCTTTTAATTTTGTGACGCTTTGATCGCTATTGACAGCCACCAACAATTTATCACCTTGACATTTCGCGAATTTAATGCTTTCTAAATGCCCTGGGTGTAAAAGATCAAAGCAACCATTGGTGAAAGCCAGGTTAAAATCTCTCTGGGCGAGATTTTTTGGATCGATGTATTTGCCTTTTGTTAATTTATACTCGAACAATTCCTTATCGCGATCTTGTGATACATAAACACTTGCTGCATATGATGCTTTTTCACATGCTTCGATAAATGAATTACCTTTTTCTGTATAATAGCCTAGGAATGCGAGGAAAGAGTCTCCTGCGCCGACTATATTTCTAAGTTGCTTTGGATGATGTTTTATGTCTGTTATGGTGTGCTCAGAATAAATCAAAGTACTCTTTGAGCTTCTTGTTATGACTACATTTTTGCTGATTTTTGATAAATCTTTTAATATGCGATAAAGGTCAGTTTCATTTGTTATTTCTCTGGCTTCTTTTTCATTTAATTTTATAGCATAACAGCCTACATAATGCATTATGTTTGCTGGTTTAGAATCGATGATCGCTTTGTTAATGATATTATTTGTTAGCTTTTCGCGTGCTTCTGGGTGCCTGAGGAATCCCTTGTTATAATCGGATATTAATACTACTTGGTCGTCTTCTTCTATATTCTTTGTTATGATGTCTGATGGTGCATCGCGATCATATCGATTTATATTTCTGAATGCTTCGTAGTAGCGGTATTTCCTAGTGATGTGGGTTTTTTGAATAGTGCATTTTGCTGTGCATAACCCAGACATTTCCAGGACTTGCCGCGCTTGTTCGTCTAGAGAGCTGTAAAATTCGATTTTATCGCAGAAGTGCTTTAATTGGTGCGCAACATTTGCTGCGCCACCTGGTCTTCTTGTGCGTTTTTTTTCGATAAAAGCGGGTACGCCTTCTTCTGGGTTTTCTTTTTTCTCTAGATATATATCGACATCGATTATAGTATCGCCGATAATCTTCATATTAAATCTCTGTCAGGTTAAGCTGATCGAGAATCGATTGCTTAGTCACAGGAGTGATGGAATAATTATCTATGTTTGTACTGAGAAGACTAGCGTCGATCAAATTCGTTCTAACATAATACAATGTCGGCAGACCGGGATTTATCGCCATAGTTTCTTCGAGCGTTAGCAATTTTAGTCTGAGTGTTTCGCTGACATCGAGCTCAGCGATTGCATGAGTAATGGTTGAATTGTTATCGCTGAGATTCTCAGTGAAGGTTATGGTTGCGCCAATGGTGGATGCGAGCGCTTGCGCGTTAGTGACTTGGTCTTTTGTGCTTATGAAATAGTAGTGATAGATTGGTGAGTTGGCGTCTGCTATGGTCACTGGTGTGATATTATTTGCTGCTTCTTGGTAAGCTTGGTTTATTTGGTTTACTTTTTCTTCAGTGAGTTTTACTGTTTTATATTGTCGGTGGTAGTTCTGAATTACTGATTGTAGGATTTCTATTGAGTGTTCTTGGGCGGTTTTTTGGCTGTTTCCGGGTTGGTATCCGGTCATGTGGCTTATAGCGTCGTATATTTCTTGGATTTGTTCATCGGGCACATATATTGGTATGATAGCCATGTTGGTCTCCTCTTTGATATTTTTTCCGATATAATTATCTACTTGGTTTTTCTTTTACCAAGCTTGTTTGGTTCCGCCATCATATTGTTTTGCGAGGTTTAGATCTAATAATTCTATTGCTATATCGGAGCCATCTACCAAGACGGTTGCATTTAGTCTAAAATATTTGTCTCGTTTGATGTTAGTAAGGGTTATTTTTTCTGCTGTTTCGAGCCTCAGCAGTAGGTATTCTTTTGCTTCGATCGCGAGGTTGTGTATGTTTTCTCTTTTATCGGTCATTTCTGGTGTGTCTATACCGTTTATTCTGATGCCTATTTCTTTTCCAAATATGGCTGGTAGTTCTGGTATGTTTACAGTGAATGTGTCTCCGTCGTAGACTCTCACAAGCACTACTTGAAGTGCATCTTTATCGGCTGCCTGCAATGAGATAGACGGGATTATCGCAAAAAAGAGCAAGAGTATCAATTGGATTTTGCGAGCAAGTGATTTTCTGCATCTCATGGTAAGTCTTTTCTGATGATTTTTAAAAATTTTTCTTTGTTGAATAAGTATTCATCATATATTTTTCCATTCTTTCCATTTATCAGTTCCTTTGAATATTGCCCAGAGATGTTTCCATTATGAGTGGAGATTATATTCAGATGATCGATATCTTTAAGGTAAGGCCATCCGATATTAACGCTTATACACCCAATGATTGCTGCTTCTACCGCTACTGAACTATTCGCATTACTGATGGCGATTTTAGTCTTTTTTAGCAATTCGAATGTGTCTAATGTCTTTTCTAAAATTTCAAATCCGAGTGATTCTGCATAACTCATAGCTTTTTTACCGCCTGGATAATTCGGAAATTTTATAGGCATGGGCGATAGATATTCAAAAGCAGACTTAAAAAAATCATAGCCGTAATCATCATAAACATATACGGAACTAATGAAAAAAATCTCCTCATAAGCCACATCTCTCTTGCAATCGATGAACCTTGGATATCCAGTTGTGATGGTCTCATGTTCTTTAAAGAGCGGCTTAAAATCATCACTTGGCAAAAGGATGGTCATCCCTTGGACTTTTTCGTCATTTGTGTAGATGCCTAGATCATGTGGAGCATAATACACTTTCTTTGGTTTTAAATAGTTAATTATCTGCCTAGCATTCATTGGTGTGTCGATGTCTAAATGATCATCAGTTATAAATAATTCTACGTTTTTATAGACCGAAAGATCTGGATTTGGATTATCTTGAAAATTTATATATGCTGTATCGAATCCTTTCTCCTTAAGAATGTTCTCAGCATTTTTTAAGGTGGCTGTGCAATGCGATCCGCTTTGGAACAGAATCATTTTTTCTTACCTATAATCTTGTAGAAGTCTGTGTTTCTATGGACATTTGTGCGCTGGTAAGCCTTACCTGATTCGATTATTTCAAAAAATAGAGATATTTCAGATAATTGACTATAATAATGCTGATAAGTCGCCTCGTAATCAGCGTTATCCATGACCGTATTGACGAAAACATCATGGTCATTGCCACATTGATGCTTGAATATCACTATTCCATCTTGTCTAAGAAAATCACTTAGCCTCTTGTAAACAAGAAATCTTTTCTCATATAAAAAATTCATTACACCAAACAGGATTATTAAATCATAGTTACCGCCTGCTTCAAATGACATTATATCGGAATTATAAAAATCGATTTTTGGATTTAACTTGATGTCTTGAGGTATGACGAAATCAACAGCATCAACATGTTGCACACAGGTGCTTATTCTGTGCGACAATTCACAGCTACCAGCGCCAAGGTCTAACACTCTTAATGATGGCTTTAGATAAGGTTTTATGATGTTGTAGTTGTCTTCAGTGAGATCTGACCATAAGAATTTCTCTTTTGTAGCTCTATTTTCCCAGAATTTTTTTATGTTATCCAATGTTGCGCTGCTTTCATATCCTCAGGCGTATCGATTTCTAGGCAATCGATTCTCAGGGTCGGTAGCGGTAAAACAGGTTCCAGAACATTATATATGTATTCATTTTTGCAATATTTGAATAGTTCAATATTGCATTTTGTGATACCACACCATTCCAAGTGCGTCTTATCTTTTGTAAAACCTCTAGCCAATCCATTCTTCTCTCTTATATAGACAGGCATCTCGGACTTAGGTTCAGTATATCCGACAAAATCATAATCTGGGAAAGATGTTGGCCGCAGCCAGACATCGCCGTCTAGTATGAGAACGCTGCCGGTTAGTACTTCTGCGGCTTTAGCGAGAGATCCGGCAGTATTGGTGTTACAATATTCATCATTAACGATTGGTCTTATGATGTTGCCATATCTCTTTAATATTTGATCTTTTTCATATCCCACTATGACATAAATCTCATAATCTTTTAGGCAATCTATTTGAGACTGCAATATGGTTTTACCTTTTATCTCATAGAGACATTTTGGCATGTTCAGGCCACTTCTGGTCCCTCGCCCTGCTGCGGCGATAATCGCTTTTTTCACTGTGCTTTCGCCTCGATCGGATACTCATATTTTATTGTACCTGTACGTTTTTACTATTTTATCTTTTTGCAATCTGCTGTAAAATATATTGTAAGACATGGAGATATGTTATGGCCCTGATTATCGCTGATCGTGTCAAGGAAACTAGCACCTCTACAAGCACCGGCGATTTTACATTAAACGGCGCAGTAAACGGATTTCAATCATTTAGCGGCGGTATAGGCGTAGGAAACACATGTTACTACGTCATAGAAGACCTCAACGCTGGCGACTGGGAAGTAGGAATCGGCACACTCACCGGAAGCACCACCCTTCAAAGAACAACAGTACTAAAAAGCAGCAACTCAAACAACGCCGTCAACTTCGGCAGCGGCGAGAAATCAGTATTTGTAACCGCCGCAGCAGACCAAATAGCAGACCTCGTAACTAAAACAAATAACACAGCACAAACTATAACTGGCAGCGCAGACTTTGACGTAAACATAACAGACACAACCGACTCCACACAAGTACTAATTTCATATATAGACGGCTTTCAAGCCGACAACATACTAACATCAACATCAGAACAATCATTCGTCTACGCCAAATACGGAATAGCCAGCTTAGGGGCAAATAACAGCGGAGCCACCCAAGCCGCGCTGTTATCAGTAGCCAAAGACAACGTAGAACTCACATACACAGGCTCATACACGCAGACCAGCGATTCACTGCTTCCACGTGGCCTGATGGACTTGAGATACGCCCAATTTAACAGCACCATGACTGGCACCTGGAATGGTACAGTCATAGCAGGCCAATACGGTGGAACAGGCGTAGCCAACACAGGAAAGACTATCACCTTAGGCGGAAACCTAACGACTAGCGGCGCATACGCCTGCACGCTCACTTTGACGAACACGACCAACGTCACACTCCCGACAACCGGAACAATCGCCGCCACCGATAGCACCATGACAGGAACCTGGAACGGCACTGCCATCGCAGGACAATACGGCGGAACAGGCGTAGCCAATACCGGAAAAACCATCACACTAGGCGGAAACTTCACAACAAGCGGCGCATACGCCTGCACGCTGACTCTGACCAATACAACCAACGTCACACTCCCGACAACCGGCACAATCGCAGCAACAGATAGCACCATGACAGGTACATGGAATGGTACCGTAATCGCTGGTCAATATGGTGGTACTGGTGTTGCGAATACCGGAAAAACTATAACATTAGGTGGTAATCTGACGACTAGCGGTGCTTTTGCTTGTACTTTTACATTAACGAATACAACTAGCGTCACTCTCCCTACCAGTGGAACTATTGCTGCCACCAACAGCACCATGACAGGTACATGGAACGGTACCGTCATCGCAGGCCAATACGGCGGAACAGGTGTAGCAAACACCGGTAAAACCATAACATTAGGTGGGAATCTGACGACTAGCGGTGCTTTTGCTTGTACTTTTACGTTGAGCAATACTACTAGCATCACACTCCCAACCACTGGCACGGTTGCCACATTGGCTGGCGCAGAGACATTTAGCAGCAAATTCATCACTCTTTCTGCTGGTACTACCTCAGTTGCACCTCTGGTGTTTACTGGCGGCACAAATAAGACTACACCTAGTGCTGGATGCATGGAGTTTAGTGGTAGCGTCTTGTATTTTACGCCTTCTACCACCAGAAAGACTATTGCTTTTACTGATAGCACGATGACAGGCGTATGGAACGGTACGGCTATCAGCTTAACATATGGCGGCACTGGTGCCACCACTCAGGCTGGCGCTGCTAATGCTGTTTTGCCGTCACAGACTGGAAACAGTGGGAAATACCTAACTACTGATGGTTCAAATGTTAGCTGGGCCACTGTGAGTGCGGGTTTAACCGTTACTGATGATACGAGCACTAATGCGTCTAGGTATATCACATTTACTAGTGCTACTAGCGGTTCTATTTCTGGGTTCAATACGAGCAGCACTAGGCTTACTTTTAATCCTAGCACTGGTGATTTGTTCGTTTGGGGTAATGTTACCGCTAATTCAGATAGGCGTTTAAAGAAGAATATTGAGACTATCCGCGATGCTTCGGCCAAGGTAAGAGCTCTTAATGGTGTGGAGTTCGATTGGATTGAGGATGATTCTCATTCCCTTGGTCTTATCGCTCAGGATGTCGAACAGGTCGCTCCTGACCTTGTGGTTACTAGTGATCTTGGTTATAAGTCTGTGAATTATGGCAACCTTGTTGGTCTTTTGGTCGAGGCGATCAAGGACTTGCAGGATGAAGTCTCTGCCCTCAAAAAGCAACTGGGAGGTTCGTGATGGCGTTGATCTCTATTTATGTTGATGATAATGAGTTTGATAGAGTGCTCGATGCTGTGGCGAGTTATCATCAGTGGCAGGGTGAGACTGCTTCTGGTACTAAGCAGGAGTTTTTGAATCTTATCGTTCGTGGTTTTTTGCAGCAGAGCGTGAAGGCTTTTGATATTAGCGAGGCTAGAAGGCTTGCTGAAGAGGCCGCGAATGCCTTACCAAGTGTTCCGCTGGAAGATGCCGACACGTTTCAGCCTTATTATTATTTTATGATTTGTACTGCTGCCAGTCGTGATCAATACAATTACATGGCTTCCAATTTGATGCCTGGTTTGTCTTTTAGCATTCCATTTTCAAATGATATTACTGGCGGTACTATTACTCATTATGGCCTTGAAGGTGCTTTTACTGAGTTCCAGAGACAACAATTGGCTACTTTGGAAGCTACTGGTGCTACTGGCAACAGGGGTATTATCTCCTTGTTTTATGCGCGGTGTGACAGAGATAAAATTATGACTTATTCTAATATACCTGAGCTCTCTTATAGTGGAAGTTTGGATCTTGACGGCATGGCGAATTTTCTCGGTCTCGTGAGGGTCTGATAAATGGCCACATCAAAATACCTATATTTCGATAGCAACAATGTATCATATTATCGAGATGATGTGGTTTTTTTTAATACAAGCATAGGATATTTTAATTTAAGCCAAGTTCCATTTAAAACAGGGTATAATAAGTTCACTGGCATAACAGCAAGCAACTCCGATGGAGGATCCCCCTGTACTGGATCATATTCTACATCTGCCCAAGTATTCGGGAATTTTGGAAGAACCCTTGGCAATTATGGGGGGGATCTGCCATCGACCTCATCGTCACCAATTTTCAGCACTAATTCTTATACTTTTGGCAGCAGCGGTAATTATTCAACGTGCCAATTTTGGCATATTCCAAATTATGATTATGAAGGTTATGGAGGCACGCCGTGGACTATACCAGCTGGCACACAAATGACATTGGGTTATGCTTTAGGGTTCTTCTCATCGCAATATCCAGCATCATTTAGCAATATTCGTGTAGGCGCCAAGATCTTACGAGCATATTGGAATGGGGGATGTGGAGCATCAAGCTGGACCGTGGATTCAGTGCTCTATGATGATTATATTAATTCTACACTTTATAGTTATAGTCTTCCTACTAACTCTGGCAGTTGGAGATATAAAACTGTTCTTGGGACTTTCAATACTACTAATTCAGCGACATTCTTTACAAGTGATGCCACAACATATTTTAATGCGCTGGTGGTAGAACCATGGATAAGTGGTGGCTCATCTACCACGTATTTTTATGCTTTAGATGGCGGTGCTACGCAAATAACAGCTGACAATTTGACAAAGGAATCGGGGGCAGATGGTCATCCAGGTTCATTTTTGTCTTGGACAGTCCCCGACACTTATTCTCTTACGCACACTACTGATTCTTCTTTAAAGAGTACTTTGTCTACTACGCATGGTACTTCTAGCGTATTGCGTACTGATAGTGATGGTTTTATAACAGGCGAAACAAAGTTAGACGATTATTTTATAACAGATGTGGCACTGGTAAGAGAAGTGATACCTACTAGCTTATTCACTTGGGGAGATAATTCGTATGGGCAGCTTGGGAACAATGGCTATTCTATACAGTATTCACCAGTGCAAACCTTAATGTCTGGTAGGCAATGGTTAAGCGTGGCATGTGGGTGGCGGCACACGATAGGCATTGATAAAAATGGATACTTGTGGTCATGGGGAGCTAATGATAGTGGGCAACTAGGTAACAATAGTAGCCTGGGTTTCGGTGTAGGTGTGAGTTCTCCGGTTCAAGAAATAACTCAGAGCACCTGGAAACATGTTTCAGCAGGGGATAGACACACTATTGCTATAAAAACTGACGGCACACTGTGGGCATGGGGGGCTAATTACAATGGGCAGCTAGGTAACAACACCACAGTGGCAAGATCTTCTCCCGTGCAAGTAATAACAGGCGGATCATGGTCTACTACAGCTTGCGGTAGGGGCCATACAGCGGCTATAAAATCTGATGGTACTCTCTGGTTTTTTGGCGGCTCCTCCAGAGGCGAATTAATGCAGAACAATGGAAGCTATTATTCATCGCCAGTGCAAGAAATTACAAATAGCACATGGACTGACGTGAAATGTAATAAATATGTAACCATAGGTCTCAAAGCAGACGGGACTGTCTGGGGATGCGGTCGGAATGGAGATGGCGAGTTAGGCGATAATTCGCTTATAGATAGATCATCGCCAGTCCAATGGGCAGTAAAGACAAATGATTGGGCTGTTATATCAAGTGGTTATAAAAGAACATTCGCGATAAAGAAAGACGGAACACTGTGGGGGACTGGTACGTATGCGCTGGGTCTGCCTAGTTTCTTTCAAGGATCATCGTCACCATTACAGATAGGATCTGATAGTGATTGGTCGAAAGTATCATCAGGATATTTTTATTTTTCCCACGCTATCAAAACAGATGGTACATTGTGGGCATGGGGAGAGAACAGTGGGGCGTTAGGCGATGGAACTGGCCTTGCTAGATCTACACCTGTGCAAATCGGCACTTCGGTCTGGAGAAAAACCAGCGGCGGAAAATATGGTGCTGCTGGGATAGTAGACTAAAATATATCTTGGAGGACAAAAAATGGCAATCCTGTCGATATACGTCGAAGACCAACAAAGAACAATCGAAGCAATATGCTACGCATACCGCTACCAAACCACAATAGACACAAATAACGAAATCATACCAAACCCAGAAACCAAAGAACAATTCACAAACAGAATACTACAAACCTTCATCACACAACACGTAAAAAAATACGAAATAAAACTAGTGCAAGACGCCGCAGCAAATCAAGTAAACAATAACTTCACATTCATCACCCAAGACGCAGCAACAGCCACACCACACAGATACTACATGATCTGCGACGCAGCAGAAAAACCAAAATACGACGGAATGGCAAGCGCACTAAAACCAAACACAGAATTTAACATCGCACTAACCGGTACAGGACCAGACCTCACCGTCACACACTACGGCCTAGAAGTAGATCTAACAGAAGCGCAAAAAATACAATTATACACACTTGAATTGTTCGGAGGTACCGGAACCGGAACCTATCCAACACTGCTCTACGTAAGAAGCAATAGCAGTAACAATATCCCAGAAGCCACCAACATAGCAGGATTTACACTAAATAGTAACCCCATCGTCTTCGACGATGTGCTCGGAAGCCTCCAGCTGCAGAGGTCTGTCTAATGCCACACTATGCAATCGTCCACAAAGGACGAGTACTGTTAACAGCCGATAGCTGGAAAGTCGGTAGGTTTAACAGCACGCTTGCAGATCTTAATATAACAAAGACAATATATCCATCAGATCAAATAGGCGTGCCGATACAAGTAGACCAAGACACTAAAATCCTGCTCTACAAAGACATAAGGCCACCATTAGACCCATATACCCAAACATATACCGGGCCGGATTATGATATTACGGACGACATGGTCACGGCAACTTATACAGTCGAAAACCTATCGTTACCAATAGCCAGAGACATCGCAAGAGGCAGAGTAAAGGCTTACAGAAAATACGCGCAGAATAAGACAATAAAAATAGACTTACCATTGAGCCCGAATATACTCGACAATGAATTTGCAATCGATAGCGGGTACTTAAAGCCAATTTCAGTCACATTGAGACTGGACGACCAAACAGTTAATAATCTAAGTTCATATTCAAGCCTGCCAATAGGTCAAGTCATAAAGTGGAAGTTCGAAGACCAGTGGCTTGATATAAACAAAGATGACGTTTTGTTTTTAGTGTCGGAATTGAACAAAACGCGGCAGAGCTTCTTTGATATAGAATATGCTTATTACAAGAAAATCGACAGCGCTGATTTAGATTCTTTAAAGGTTATTCACGAGGAAGTGAACGGATTATTCAATCCTCCTGTGCCAGAGGTGTAATGTGCCTGTTTCATCTTTACCTATGATTGATGCCGGGGTTAATCTGGCGGATAAAGGCTGGGTAACTAAAGAATATATCATGGATGTTTACCCAGAGCTGCTGGCAGATTTCGTAAATTCCCAATTATGGGTCTGGGGTTATAATGCGAGCGGCCAGCTTGGTGACAATACAACAGTTAACAAGTCATCGCCGGTATTACTCGCGGGAAGTGATTGGCGGAAGGTTTCTTCTGGCGACAGCTGCTCAGCTGGCCTAAAAACCGATGGCAGTCTATGGGTATGGGGCAACAATGGTAGTGGCAGATTGGGGACTAATAATACGACAAATTATTCATCTCCCGTTCAAACAATTATGGCCGATAATAACTGGGTCGATGCCCAGATTAGTCTCTTTTTGATTGGTTCTCGAAGTGATAACTATCTGTGGGGCTGTGGTACAAACACTTATGGCCAATTAGGCAAGAATAACACAACCACTTATTCCTCGCCAGTGCAACTTTTCATAAATGACTTTAAAAAAATCGAACTAGGCGGAAATAAGACAGCTTTGATATCTAATGATGGAAAGCTTTACACAATAGGTAGAAATTTATATGGCAGCCTAGGGGATGGTACTGCAGTCAATAGATCATCACCAGTTCAGATAATGACAGCATATTCGGATTGGGTGCAAGTAAGCGTCGGTGATGAACATGGAGGAGCCATTAGATCAGATGGGTCTCTTTGGACATGGGGCAGGAATAACTATGGCCAATTGGGTGATGGAACCACCACGACGAGGTCAAGTCCAGTACAAATAAGTGGCACTTGGTCAAGATTCTCATGTAACAATTGGTTTAGCCTGGGAGTTAAACAAGATGGTACTTTGTGGGCCTGGGGTCTTAACGCATATACAAATGTGGCACCTAGCGGTATTGCTAAGAGTATTCCAACACAGGCTGACTCAAGCACAGCATGGACGACATGCCAGAACTCTTACGGCACTGGTTTTGCTCTTAAAGTAGATGGTTTATTATACAGTTGGGGCGCTAATTATGTTGGGCAGTTGGGCCAAAACAAGGGTGCTTTTGACTCAGTAACAATACCTGGTTCGCAGACTCTCGTAGCGATTAATAGGTGGAAGCAGATATCTACCACATATGGTTATTATCCTCATGCGTTGGCCATAGCTGATCAGAATTATTAATATGAGACCATGCGGTGATTGCAAAGCATGTTGTGAAGGGCACCTCGCAGCAATCGTTCACGGCACTAGAATGGGGCCAAACCCATGCGCCTTTTTATGCGGCAAATGCATAATTTATGATATTAGACCGCAGCTGTGTAAGAATTATCAGTGCTTGTGGAGTCAAGATATCCTCTCAGAAGAGAACAGGCCGGACAAAACTGGATTATTAGTAAGCGTAGAAAATCTTAAAGGCTGGCAATATCTAAAAATCATAAAAACCAAGGAATACTATAGCCAGAGTGGTCTTAGTGAAATAATGAGATTTGCCAGAGAAAATTCTACTTCTTATGTAATCATCAACTGCGATCTTGCTATTGAAATATATGGGCCGGAAGAATTTGCTAAAATATATAATAAATAAGGAGTGACAATATGGCAAGCGGATTTAAAGTAGCATTTGATGGAAGAACGATTGATTTATCAGATTTATACATGGAAAAGGTTAATTTAGCAACATATGAGTTTTATTTATGGACATTTGGTAACGGCGATTATGGCAAGCTAGGAAACAATAGTACTGCTCCTGCGTCTTCCCCAATCCAAACTGTGGCTGGCGGAATAAATTGGGCAAGTATATCATGTGGGGTATTCCACACAGCCGCAGTGAAAACGGATGGTACATTATGGACATGGGGAAATCGCTTATATGGTAAGTTAGGAATCAATACCACTGCCATTGATAAATCTTCACCAGACCAGACTATATCAGGCGGAACGAATTGGTCAAATGTAGCATGCGGATATGGTAATACAAACGCTATAAAGACAGACGGCACACTATGGACATGGGGTTACAACGCTTACGGGCAGCTTGGAGACAACACCATAATCAATAAATCTTCCCCAATACAAACTATATCTCTAGGCACAAACTGGCTTAGCGTATCAGGCGGACGGGGTCATATTGCCGCTTTAAAAACAGACGGAACATTATGGACATGGGGTTATAATAATTTCGGACAACTTGGTGACAACACAACGACCAATAAATCATCCCCAGTACAGACTATAGCCTACGGTACAGATTGGGCAAGCGTAACATGCGGAGAATACCACACAGCCGCTGTAAAAACAGACGGTACACTATGGCTATGGGGACTAAATTCTAACGGACAAATCGGTGATAACACCTTAACTAATCGTTCTTCTCCAGTCCAAACTGCTAGTGGAGGAACGATTTGGGCAAGCGTAGCAGGTGGAAGTGGACACACAGTTGCTACAAAAACAGACGGCACATTATGGACATGGGGACTAAATTCTAGTGGAGAACTAGGCATCAATAATGTTTCAAGAAGATTTGCCCCAGTCCAGACTATATCAGGCGGAACAGACTGGTCAAAAATAGCGTGTGGACTTTCGTATACTATGGCAATAAAAACGGACGGAACATTATGGTTATGGGGCAACAATAACTGGGGACAGTTAGGAATTAATAACAGAAGTAATAGATCTTCACCAGTCCAGATTATATCAGGCGGTACGAACTGGACAAAAATAGCTGGCGGTAGCCTGCACTCAGCCGCTATAACCATCGATACAATACTTCCGTAAATGCCATAAAAAGGCTGAATATTAAAAAGATCCGGAGTAATACTTGAAACTAAACATAGGCAGCGGCTACAAACGCATAGACGGTTATATTAACATAGACCACGACCCACTAGTAAACCCAGACATATGCATAAACATAGACACAGAAACCTGGCCAATACCAGATAACAGCATCGAAGAAATCAGAGCACACCACATCCTAGAACACATCGGAGAAGGCTTCCTACACGTCATAAAAGAAATCTACAGAGTCTCACAAAACGGCACCATCATAGACATAATAGTACCACACCCAAGACACGACAACTACTACGGCGACCCAACACACCGAAGACCCATAACCCCCTTGATGCTAAAACAATTTAGCAAAAAATACTGCCAAAACCACAAAGAAACCCACAACAGTAGCAGCGGCTTCGCACCACGACTAAACGTAGACCTAGAAATAATCGACATCCAATACAGCATAGACGAAACGTACAACCCATCAGAATACACACAAGAACAAATAAAGGAATTAGCCCACAGATTCAACAACGTATACAAAGACATATACATAAAAATGATCGTACTAAAAGACTAAAGTTCAAGTACATATAAACAAATAACAGAAATAAACCACCAGCGGTATAAAAATGGAAAAAGAACCACAAGGCATAAACGATCTCGAACCATTCATACTAGCACTAGAAACACTAGGAAGAAAAGACCTAGCCACCGAAGCACTAGACACATTCGCAAAAGCCTCAAACGGACTACTACAATACGAAAACCTGTCTAAATGCTACTTTAAACTCAAAAAATACACAGAATCAATAAAATATGGCGAAAAATCACTAGCACTAAGCGAAGACCCAAAAGTCTCATACCTAATCCGAAGTAACCTCATAAACGTCTACAACCAAGCCAACCTCCCAGAAAAAGCCCTAGCATACATAAAAAGCAATGAAACCATAAACCCACTAGACATCGATACATCCCTAGAAAAAGCATACACATACTACCTATTAAACAGAAAACCAGAAGCGCAAAAAATCCTAGAAAATACCCTACAAAAAGAAAACTTAGACGAAAAAACAGCAACAAAAATAAAATTCAATCTAGGCACATACTACCTATACCAAGACAGATTCCAAGAAGGGCTCCACAACTTCCTAATAGAAGGAGCCAAAATGAAACTATGGAACGTCGAAAACATAATGAACCGAAATGACGAATTAGACCTACCATTCTGGGAGGGAACACCAGACCTAAAACACCTAATCATCTACGCAGAAGCAGGCATCGGCGACGAAATCATAAACATAAGATTCATGGAAACACTAAAAGAACGAGGAATAGAGCCATATTGGTACGCAAAATGGCACTCCGGAGTACACAGCAAAGAAAGAGCCGGAGTAACAGAATTATTCAAGAAAAATGGCCACAACGTCATAACCGAACTAGACACAGTAAGAAATATACCTGGCATCAAATGGACATACTCCATGCGCCTCCCAATATACCTAGATTTAGAATACAAAGACCTATGGAAAGGCCCGTACTTAAAAGCCTGCCCAGAGCACATCGATAAAAACCAATTACCAGAAAACGGTAGGCCAAAAATTGGCATCAGATGGCAGGGAAATCCCGCCTACGAACACGACCTGCACCGCTCCTATCATCTAAAAGAATTATACGAACATATAGGAAACATCAACGCCGACTTTTATAGCCTACAAAGAGACACCGGTACAGAAGAAATCAAAGATTTTCCAGGCCTCAAAGATCTGCAAAATAACTTAAAAACATTTGAAGACCTCGCCAGCTACATCGCACAATTAGACATAATAATAACGTCATGCACCAGCATAGCACATGCCGCTGCGGCAATGGGCAAAAAAACATACATATTCATCCCAATATCAGCATATTATACATGGTCACACAGCGGAAATAAAAGCCCTTGGTACGGTGATAATGTCATACAGCTCAGGCAGGAAAAGCCAAGAGATTGGTCAATCCCCATGGCGAACTTAGCAAAAGAAATATCATGAATCGCTTAAACGAAACACTACACTACAATTATAAAACAGAAATAGAATCAACATATATTATAACAATTAAAAACCACACGCAATCAGAAGAAATGGCCCAAAGATGCCTTGAATCATGCGACAAGGTAAACCAAAAAGCCCAAATATGGGAAGCCTTTGATGGAACAGATGGAACCGTAAAAATACCACTACACGCAATCGGCAAGGACTACCTAAAATATTTAAAATTAGTAAACTTCACACTGACACCTCCCGAAGTATGCTGTCTGCTAAGCCACGTCTCACTATGGTCAAGATGCATAGAAATAGACCAGCCAATTGCGATATTGGAGCATGATGCCATAATGGTGGCAAAATGCACACACCATATGGCATTTAACGCTATAGTATACTTAGGCAGCATTGAGCAAGCGCAATCGAATTATTGGAACCTGATCCCAATCTACGCACAATTAAGCCCAGACTACCGATATATCCTCAGAACGCACGCATATTCAATAGACCCCATGATGGCAAGAAATTTATTGTCACATGTCATTAAGTATGGCATACATACAGCTGTAGATGTTATGATAAGAGCAGACATATTCTCAATCGTGCAACATGGCATATTTGCAATAGACTTAGCTGGTAAAACCACAATACCAGAAAACGACGAGCCAAATAAATGAACCTAAAAGAAAGCCTCTCATACAAATACGACCTCGAAATAGACAAAGCATATATTATAACGATAAAAGGGCATGAACTCAGCGAAACCATGTCTGAACGGTGCGCAGAGTCATGTCGTCAAGTTGAGATGCCCTTCCAGAAATGGGACGCATTTGACGGCACCAGCGGCGAAATCATTATACCAGAACACGCCAAAGACAATAGTTATCTAAAATGGATTAAAAAGACAAATCCAGCTCTTGCCACCTCAGAAATCTGCGTCGTATTAAGCCACTTGAGCCTATGGGCCAGGGCTGTCGAAAATGATAAACCCCTGGTGATCCTAGAGCATGACGCGGTTATGCTGCAAAGACTAACGCATCATAACGCTATCAATAGCATTCTATATCTTGGTTCTATTGAACAAAAAGAAAAAGACTTTTGGGCACCTATCCCACTACACGGCCAACTAAATCCAAATTACAGGTTTCTATGTAGAACACATGCATACTCTGTAGATCCCATGGTGGCCAGACAATTATTGACCCATGTTATAAAATTCGGAATTAGTTCATCAATAGATGTGTTTATGAGAGCAGACATATTTCCAATGATGCAATACGGGATATTCGCTTATGACGCTGCTGGGGAATCCACCACTCCAGAGAAAGATGATAAGCAATCAGATCCAAAAATGATGAAAGTCCACAATAAGATATATCTATGAGAACACTGCATTTCTTGTCAGGGCTGCCAAGGACTGGCTCCACATTGCTGGGATCAATACTCACGCAAAACGAGAACGTCACTGTAACACCAACCAGCCCAATCCTCGATTTATTGTGCTACCTAGAATTATCGCTGTCTGCGACCGAAAAAACATATACCTACGACACAACAATACATTATAAACTATACAAATCATTTGTAGAGACATATTACCAGCAATATAAAGACGATATAATAATTGATAAACACAGAGGATGGCCTAAAAATGTGGCATCATTAGCACACTTTTTAAACCTAAAACCAAAAATCATTTGCACAACAAGACCGATAAGTGAAATAATTTCATCATATATAAAGCTCATAATCAAGCAACCGGGTAAAAACTTTATCGATGAAAGATTAATAGAACAAAACAAAGCACTAAGTGTCGAAAACCGAGCAGAACTATTATGGGATAATTATATAAGCGATCCATATAGAAGCATGCTACATGGCATAAGGCACCACCGGGAAAACCTTTATATAGTCGATTATAATCAAATGATGAAAGAGCCGCAAGAAACGTTCAAAAGAATAAATAAATACCTAGAATTACCAGAGATGGACTATGATTTCAATAACATAATAAATTATTGCGCGGAAGAAAAAGATGAAGCATGGGGGCTTAAAAGCCTACATGACATAAGACCAATATTAAGAAGAGAAAGCACCCCGCCTGAAGACATTATAGGTAATTATCTAAAAAAGAAATATGACACATTTAATCTTATCTATTAGGCATACCGCTATTCGCTAAGCGCCTCGACTTGTTTGGCAGAGAAACGCCAGTCGATGTGGTAGGGGTAGGTTTCACTCCACCGCTGACCACGTCCACTCTGACAAAATTGTCCTCTGCTGATTTAAATCTGATTGGCTCTTTTTTACTGTGTCTCAGAAATGGGTTTAGAGCCGCAGAAAAAGCTTTTGCTTTAACAGGGGTAGTGACGACTGGTGCTTCAAATGAAGGCTGCTCGGCAGGCAAAGAAGGTACAGAGAAAGGCTGTATCTCAACCACTGGAGTCGAAACAGCAATGGCAGGGGTCAACACCACATCAATATTCTCTTGACGCTCAGCAATATCTAGAGTACCCCAATTAGCCGAAATTAAAATCTTCCTATTCGTAACAATAAAGTCCCTAGTCTTCTTACTGGCCAAAGGCACATCGAAATCAGCGGAACTCTGCGAACTAAATGAAAAAGAGCTAACAGCTGAACCAGTTACTATAGAAGTATAAGCACCAGTGGCAGAATGGACTAAAACAGGGCTGCCAGCCGAAATATCAGTAGCATGATCAGCAGATAAAGGACCTATTAAGAAAGGCGCAGAAGAAAACGAGAGATCACTAGCACTAAAAAGCATCGCATCAGTATCAAACAGAGACGAGACATTAATATACTTCAATAAATCAGACGATTGACCAAGAGCAAAATTTGCCTTTTTATAAGAACTAGTAGTCTGAACAAGCCTGCTAAGATCCGACAAAGAAGAATCAGCTGAAAAGTCAAGAGATGTGTTAATGAAACTATAAAAATCAGTAGAAAACTGTAAAGCAAAACGTGAATAAGCAATAGACGAAACAATTTGGTCGAGCGACAGAAGATAGAACAGTGAAGCATCGGAAGAAAGACTCACAGCACCACGGTAATAATTAATTCCGTTAGCAAAATGTGCTTTAGAGAAAGTCGATCTTAAGAAAGAATCAGTTATAACAGGGTTAAATACCCGGACGAAGTTAAGCCCAACGACAGATTGGCCTAGATTGGTACTGGATTTCGTAAGTGATCTAACAGATTGAACCAAAGAAAAATTTTTTAACGATAACATATTAGTCTGAAAAGATCCACTCGTCGTCAGAGACAAGTGGCTATCAGTATTAATCACCAAATCTGACAAAAGAATATTCCTAGTATCAGTAAAGGCACTTAGCTCCTGGGCGCCTATAACTGATGGTGTAGAATAATTAACAAGCACACCAGCATCAAATGTAATGCTTCCTGCATCATGCCCGAGGGAATTAGAAGATTCAAGCAAAACATTCGTATTGTGCGAAATAGAACTTAGCAAGAACTTATAGGCATTGATATCTTGACTTAATGATTCTGTTATAATGTTAAATGCCAAAGTGCCATGGGAGGCAGCAGTTGTGCCCCTAAGAGCTGATTCACTTGAGAATTCTAAATCATATAATGCTTGGAGTCGACTATCTAAATTCTGCCCCAAAGCGCTTGTTAGCAAAAGTGGTGAATTTATATCTTGCGATAATGAAGTCGCGCCCAACGCCAAAGTGTCGGTATAAGCGCTTTGAGAGAAGTTGGCTCTCAGATTGGAATCAATCGTGTGGCTAAGCTGTTGAAAATAGTATGAGCTCCCTGTGATACTTTGGTTTAGACTTTGCTGGCCTATAATTCCTATATCAGTAAGATGCAAAAGACTGTTTAAATCATTAAGTGATCCGGTGGTAATATACGATGAAGAGATAGATTTAATCTTTAATGCATCTGTATTTAGCGTGAGACTATTTTGATTATATGCGTATAAGTTTGCTTCTTGTGCTAAATCCGACCTTAAATAAGATATAATATTCGAATCGTGAGAAAGAGCGATTTGCGCTATCTTAGACGCATTTGCTTCATGCGATGCTAATGATTGAGATATCTTAAGAGAGTTAGAGGAATGTGATAATGTCTCCGTGGCTTTTAGAAGCCTGTCAGTGTTATGCGATAACGTAAATGCTGATCGAAGATATACATCTGTTAAAGTATCTATGCCATACTGAGCTTTTGTGATGTAATTGGTTATATGGCCAATATCGTAAGTTTTTAGCAGCTGTAAATCGGTGTCGTTAGACACATCAAAAGAGCTGATTTTTAAAGTATTGGATTCATGATTTAGATATGCGGTGCTTTTCTTTAGAGAATTAGACGTATGTTCTTTGGTTATTTTAGCTCTTGCGAAGCTATCTGTAAAATGGGTAAGTCTAGAGGTTTTTAGCAGTAAACTTTCTGTCGTAAAATCTTTTTGGCTTGTTAAAGATAATAAATGATCTGTAGTATTAATTGCACTAGATGATTTTATGCCTGTGGTGTTAATACCGTGAGATAATTCTGATGTTTTTAATTTTAATGAATTTACTTCGTTAATAACGTTGGTTTTTAACCTTAATAAAGCATTTATTTCTTGCTCTAGGGTGTTTGTCTTATTTAGATAAGTGTCAATCAGATGCGATTGGTCGGATTGTTTTATGCTAATGGCTTGCGTATTGTTTTGGACCAACGCTATGAGATAATTTATTGCATTGGTGCTGTTAGATATTGCTGGTGTGCTTTTTAATAATGAATTCGCGTTAGTCTCGTTGCTGGTCGATAATAAGTTCAGCGCATTAACATTTTGCGATATGTCGAAGGTAGATTTAAGATATGTTGATGATGTTATCTCTAGCGATAATTGCTCATATAAATATGCTTTTGCATCGTGCTGCTTGCTGATGGCTAAATATTTGCGCAGGTTAGTAGCGTGCGCCCTTCCTCTCCTTACAGCTAATATCGCATCTGTGACTTGGGATGTATCATTTATTTGCACCTGACTGGTTTTAGCATCGGTAGAGTGTTGCTTCTCATAGTTGGTTCGAGACTCGGTGGAGTGCTGTTTCTCATAATTAGTTCTTGAGTCGGTAGAATGCTGTTTCTCATAATTCGTTCGAGAATCGGTAGAATGCTGTTTCTCATAATTCGTTCGAGAATCGGTAGAGTGTTGTTTCTCATAATTCGTTCGAGAATCGGTAGAGTGCTGTTTCTCATAGTTGGTTCGGGAATCTGTGGAGTGCTGCTTTTCGTAGTTGGTTCGGGAATCTGTGGAGTGCTGCTTTTCGTAGTTTGTTCGAGAATCGGTGGTGTTGGTGAGTGGTCTTGGGCTTAAAGAGGTGCTTGTTTCGTGTCTGGCTACGCCAAAGGCAGTTTCAT
>JACCDP011414521.1_pt1 | contig 30852 bp, 22 predicted proteins | sample 7445841 | NCBI WGS metagenome assembly JACCDP01 (sample SAMN15323441, study PRJNA562643) | freshwater metagenome | isolation source: river surface water | place: USA:Blue River Watershed | collected 2017-08-17 | reverse complement strand
GGTCTTTCGGGAATGCGGGTGGGTAGGGAAAGGCCTTCGGCCGGAAAGGACGGGCGTGAAATGTCCGCGCCTGCAGGCGCAGCCACATCGGAGGTGAGTTCCACGGAAGATCCGTGCGGCGGGTGGGGTCGGAACTACGGCGCGCGTGGTGTGGTTGCGGCTGAAGCCGCGGACACGAGGGAAGGTCTTTCGGGAATGCGGGTGGGTAAGGGAAAGGCCTTCGGCCGGAAAGGACGGGCGTGAAAGGTCCGCGCCTGCAGGCGCAGCCACATTGGAGGTGAATTCCACGGAAGATCCGTGCGGCGGGTGGGGTCGGAAAGACGGCACGCCTGATGTGGCCGCGGCTGAAGCCGCGGAGATTTCACGATGCTTCTTCCCTAAAAGATTCTTTCGCGGCTGCAGGCCCCGGCCATTTCCCCGCGGGCGCCACCGCGGCGCTTTACATATCCGTCGATTGCGGAACGGTGGGGGCATGGACGTGTCGACTCCGCCGGATCCCGCCGAGCCCGGGCTCGAAGTGCGCACCTCGTTCGTGCGCAACCGCAACGCGCTGCTGGCACGGGCGGACTTCGGCGAGCTTTTCGTGGACTACTACCTGCATCTCGGGGCGCACGGCATCCGCGTGGAGCCCGAGATCGACGCCATGTTCAAGCGAGCGCTCGCGGCCTTCACCCTGCACTGCGCGTCGCGTCCGCGGAACGAGCTGACGGCCTGGACGATCAACTTCCAGCACCCGCGGGTGAATCTTTTCCTCGCCGGCGACAACGACACCGGGATCGTGACCGGCCGGGTGTTTACGGAGGACGTGAAGGAGGGCCCGGAGAACCTCTTCTACGCCGATGTCGTGCGCGGGCGGCAGCCGCGGCGGAGGAGCGCGGTCTCCTTCGAGGGCGATGATCCGCTTGTGGCTGCGGAACGTTTCTACGCCCAGAGCGAACAGCGAGGCGCGCGGTATTTCCGTACCGCGGAGGAGGAATTCCGGCTCTTCACCGAGCACCCCGATTGCGACGTGCCGTGGCTCCGCGGGCTTGGCGACGCGCGCGCGGCCGCGATCGAGGTTGAGGAAACCGTGGTCCCGTTGGAGCGAAGGCGTTACCGCTGGCATTGCGGATGCAATCAGCGCCGGATGCTGGAGGTGCTGGCGCCGGTGATGCGCAGCGACCCCGAGGGACTCTTCGGCGGCGATGCGCGGCTGGAGATGCGCTGTCCCCGCTGCGCGTCCCGACACCTCGTGACGCGGGAGGCGCTGGAGGCCTTTGTAGCGGCCGAAGGGGGGGCAGCTCCCTCCGCATGAGTTCGGCGGAGCTGGCCGGCACCGTGCTCGGCGTGGTGGGCGTCGCGCTGATGGTGCGCCAGAACGTCTGGGCGTGGCCCGTGGGGCTCGTGCAGGTGGCGATCTCGGCGTGGGTGTTCCTCGGCGCGAAGCTGTACTCCGATGTCGTGCTCCAGGGTTTCTTCTTCGCAATCCAGGCCTACGGCTGGTGGCATTGGCGCCGCGGCGGCGGGGGCTACGACCGGTTGCGCGTGACGCGGCTGCCGGTGCGCGCGCTCGCGGCGTGGGTTACCGCCGGTGCGGGGGCGACGGCCGTGTGGGGCGAAGGCATGCGGCGCGGGACGGACGCCGCGCTGCCGCATTGGGACGCATTCATCCTGGTGTTCAGCGTGATCTCGCAATGGCTGCAGGCGCGGAAGCGGCTGGAGAATTGGTCAGGTTGGATGGTCGTGAATGCGGTCGCGATCGGCGTGTATTGGGCGAAGGACCTGCGAGGATTCGCGGCCCTGTACGCGCTCTTCTTCGCCATGGCGGTCTGGGGGCATGTTTCCTGGCGACGCTCGCTGGAGGAAAGTCTCGATGGCTGAGCCGCTGCGGGTGGTCGTCTTCGGCATGGAGTCCACCGGCAAGACCGCGCTGGCGGCGGCGCTCGCGCGGCGCTTCGACGAACCTTGGGCGCCGGAATTCGTGCGCGGCTTCTGGGAAGGGCGCGCCGGGCGGATCACCGCGGAAGACCTCGACGCGATCGCGCGCGGGCAGGTAGCGACTGAGGAACGTGCGGCGGCGGCCGCGCGCCGGGTGGTGTTTTTCGATACGGATCTCTTCACGTGCACACTCTGGGACGACCTGCTTTTCCCGGGCGGTTGTCCGGCTTGGGTGCGGTCCGAGGCCGAGGCGCGGGCGCGGCGCTGTGCGCTTTTCCTGTTGTGCGACGCCGACGTGCCGTTTGCGCCTGATCCGCAGCGCTGCTTCCCGGAGCCGGCCGCGCGGGCGCGGGCGCGCGAGGTTTGGCGCGACGCGCTCGCTGCGCGCAGCCTGCCGATGGTCGATGTCAGGGGAGCGTGGCAGGAACGGGAGGAAACGGCGTTCGCCGCCGTGGAGGCGTTGCTCGCGCGCGCCGGCTGACCCGCGGCTCAGGCCCCCTCAGGGGGCCATCCAGGTCACCTCTTGCCCGACGGCGGGACTGCCCGCGGTGATGGTGGAGCCGAGGGTGCGGCCGCGGACGTACTGGGAGGCGGCTAGACGGCCGGTTTCCCGCAGGCTAGCGGGATCGCGGACAACGAGCTCGGTGCCCTCGGCCAAAGAGCTGGGCGGAGCGTCGGACGCGAGTTCCACGAACGCGAAGCGGCGCCCCGGGTCGAGTGCGATGACGCGGCCCACGATGAGACGCGTGCTCGGGGCGAGGGGCTCGGGCGGCGGCGGGGGAGGCGGGGCTTCCCGGAAGAGCGAAGTGCAGCCTGCGAGGCACAGCCCCGCGAGCAGCGGGAGGATGTGAATGAGCCGGGGTTTCACCGCGGATGGTTTTCCCGCGTTGCCGACCCTTCGCCTGCCAATCCCTCAGGGCTTGGCGGGCGGAAAGGTGAACCCGGTGTTGAGGCCCGGGATCGGAGATAAAGCCGGGAGGGGGGAACCCGGGGGACGCGGTGCGCCCGGAGGGCGCGCGGTGGCGGCGACCTTCATCAGGTTCTGCGCGTTGTCGATCTGCTCGGCGTCGAAGAAGCCGTGCAGCTGCCGGATGCGCGTCGGGTGGCGCATCTTGCGGAGGGCCTTGGCCTCGATCTGCCGGATGCGCTCACGGGTAACCTTGAATTGCTTGCCGACCTCCTCGAGCGTGCGGCTGTAGCCGTCGATCAGGCCGAAGCGCAGCGAAAGGACGCGGCGCTCGCGTTCAGTGAGGGTGTCGAGAACGTCGATGATCTTCTCCCGCAGCAGGGAGTAGGCGGTCATGTCGTAAGGATTCTCGGCCGACTTATCCTCGATGAAATCGCCGAACGAAGTGTCGTCGCCGTCGCCGACGGGTGACTGGAGGGAGATGGGCTGCTGCGCCATCTTCATGATTTGCTGCACGCGCTCGACGGGCAGGTTCATCTCGTCGGCCACCTCCTCGGGTGTCGGCTCGTGGCCGAATTCCTGCAGGAGCTGCTTCTGCACCTGCATGACCTTGTTGAGGGTCTCGATCATGTGCACCGGGATGCGGATGGTGCGGGCCTGGTCGGCGATCGAGCGGGTTATGGCCTGGCGGATCCACCACGTGGCGTAAGTCGAGAACTTGTAGCCGCGGCGGTACTCGAACTTTTCCACCGCCTTCATCAGGCCCATGTTGCCCTCTTGGATGAGGTCCAGGAACGAGAGGCCGCGGTTGGTGTACTTCTTGGCGATGGAGATGACGAGGCGAAGGTTGGCCTCGACCATCTCGGTCTTGGCTTGGTGGGCCTCACGTACGTGGACCATCGTCTGCGCGACGACCGCGAGCAGGCCTTCGGGCGAGATGCGTTGCTGGGACTCGAGCTGCTTGAAGCGTGCCTGGATGGCCTTGGTGTCGATCGCCGCGTCCCGCTTGCTCTTCGGATGCTTGGCGCGCTCCAGCTGGCCGTTGAGGGCTTCGATCTCCTCGAGCACCGGACGAAGCTGCTCCAGGTACTCCTCGTAGACCTTGAGCTTAAAAAAGAACTTCCCGAAGCAGGCGCGCAGCGCGGTCTCTCGCTTTCGCAGCTTGGCTTGGACTTTCTTCCGTGCCGGCTCGCCGCGTGCCTTTTGGAACTCCTCCCAGCCTTCGGCGACGCTCTCCTCCGAATGGCGGGTCTGATCCACGAGTTTCGGCAGGCCCTTGAAATAGGCGTCCCGTGACTCGATCTTCTTGTCGATGACCAGCCGGTCGAAACGCTCCTCGCGGTTGAGGAGCTTGGAGCCGAGGCCGACGATGTAGGCGCCGATCGCCGAGGCCTGGAACAGTGCCTCCTGCGCCTTAAGTTCGGCGGTCTCGATGCGCTTCGAGATCTCCACTTCCTGTTCCCGGGTGAGCAGCGGCACCTGGCCCATCTGCTTGAGGTACATCCGGACCGGGTCGTCGAGGATGTCGTTCTGGGAGGACTTCGACTGCTCCTCCTCCGCTTCCTCCATCCGCTGCTTGTAGTCCTCAACCTGATCCGGCTCGAGAATCTCGATCTCCAGGTTCTGCAGGATGGATAGGACGTTATCGATCTCCTCCTGATTCTCGACGGACTCCGGTAGGGCTTCGTTGATGTCGTCGAACGTGAGGTAGCCCTGCTCCTTGGAGAGCCGGATCAGATTGCGAATCTTGTCATTGATGCCGCCGGCCGGAACGGCCTCCGCGCCCCCCTCCGAATTCTCCCCGGCGGCGGCGACCGGAGCTTTCTCCAGGGCTTCCTCGACGGCAACGGACTGGGCGGATTCTGCGGCAACGGGCTTGGACTTGCGCGACATGTGAAAGTGGCGGCTACGGAACGATTTTTGTACCTCAGGTCAAACCGCCGTCGTGAGCACGAACGGTTGGCGGAGCAGGCGCTGGATTTCTGAGCGTTCCTTCAAGAGTGAAATTGGGTCAGGGTCACGCTCCGTTTGGGGGGTGGCCAAGGCAAGTTCTATCTGCCTGAGCCGCGGCTCGAGGCTGCGCGCCCGCAGCTGACGGAGCCCCTCCTGCGCGACCTTCACGGGGTCGTCGATCACCGGCGCCTCGAATAGGATGCCCGCGACGAATGCGCGTTCGTCGTCGGTCTCAAGCAGGCCCTCGAGGTGCTCGCGCCCGGGCCAGGAATCCTGCTCGAATTCGCTTAGGAAGCGGTTCAGGAGCCGGCCCGCGAGGTGACCCTCGCGCTGATCGATCCAGTCGGGTTGCACCGCGTGGCTGAGCGGCTTGCCGAGCGGCTCAAAGTGGAGACAGAGCATGAGCAATTCATGCTCCGGTGTGACCGGGCCGCGGGCGGGCGCCGGGGAGGGCGAGGGTCCGGGGTCGGCGGGTCGTTGGGGCGCCTGGCGGCGCAGGCGGGACTCCACCGACTCCAGCTCCCGCTGCATCACGCGTGGCAGGAGACCGAGTCGGCCAGCGGCCTCGGTGACAAGGTTGGCCCGGGCGGCCTCGCTGGGGCTGTTCGCGATGAGCTCGGCGACAACCTGGGCGGCCCGGCTGCGCTCGTCGGGGCTGGCCGTGGACGGCGAGGGTAGGGCGGCGCGGGCGGCGAAGGCCACGGCGCTCAGGGAGGCTGCGCGGACCTCGTCGTAGGCGGCGAGGCCTCGCTCAAGGAACAGCAGGTCAGGGTCGACCTTGGTGTCGCCGCCCAGGGTCAGGAAGCGCGCCTCCAGCCCCGCACGGAGGGCGAGCGGGAGGAAGCGCAGCGCGGCCTTCTGCCCGGCCGAGTCGCTGTCGAAGAAGCACTCTACCTGCGGGTGGTAGCGGCGCAGGAGGGCGAGCTGGCTCTCCGTGATCGAAGTGCCTTGCGGGGCAATGGCCGTTTTCAGCCCGACGCTCCAGCAGCGGATCGCGTCGAGTTGGCCCTCGACGAGGACGAAGGGCTTGCCCTCGCCGGCCTGCGTGCGGGCGCGGTCCAGGTTGAACAGCAGGTTGCCCTTGGTGAAAATCGGCGTCTCCGGCGAGTTCACGTACTTCGCCTCGCGCGCCGGATCGTCCTCCGGGGTGCGGTCGGTCTGGCGGGCGGTGAACGCCACCACGCGGCCTTGGTGGTCGCGGATCGGGATCATCAGCCGCCCACGGAAGCGAGGGCGCAGGCTGTGCAGGGAGACCACCGCGTCGTCGTAGATGAAGAAGAGCCCGCAGCGCCGGAGCGCTTCCTCGGAGAATTTCCTCCGCAGGAGAGCGCCCGCGAGCCCACCTCCGCCGGCGTCGGCCGCGCCGATGCGGAATTCCGCCGCGATCTCGGCGCCGAAGCGGCGCCGCTCCGTCCAATAGCCTCGGAACCAATCCCCGGTCTCATCGCGGGCGAGAAAGGCCTGATGGAAATGGTCGGTGGCCACGTCGTGCAGGTCGAAGAGCTCCTGCCGTAGCGACCTTTCCTCGCGACTCGGCGCGCCCGAGCCTTCCTCGTACTCGATCACGATTCCGTGGCGCCGGCCGATGGCCTCGACAGCCTCGCTGAAGCCGAGCTGTTCCGTCTCCCGCACGAACGTGATCAGGTCGCCCGCCTTGCCGCAGCCGAAGCATTTGTAGAAGCCCTTGTCGGCATCGACGTTGAATGAGGGGGTGCGCTCGTTGTGGAAGGGGCACAGGCCCTTCAGTCGCGAGCCGCCGGCTTTCCGCAGCGTGACGACGCGCCCCACGACGTCGGCCAGGTTCACGCGCAGCTTCAAATCGCGAAGGCAGGCGGGTTTGATGACGGGCATGTGGGAGGACGAAAGCGGGCGGGAAGGGGAGGGCGCCGCGCGGGCCCGCGACGTCGCCCGGCCGTCTCCGCGCCGCCGATCAAGAATGCACTTTCAACCCGCGCACCCGACTGTCAAGTTTCGCGCCCTTTCGCGGCCGTCCCCGCGGATTTTCACCGTTTCGGGGAAACTTCGCGGTCCGGCGGGCGACTCATCCACCTTCTCGAACTATGCGTTTTTCCCCCGTTCCGGCCGTGTTCCTCCCGCTCCTCCTTGCGGTGACCGCGGCCGCGCGCGCCGCCCAACCGGCCCCGCCGCCGGCGGTCTCCGAGCCGGTCTGGCAGGCGCGCCTCGCGGCGTTCGACGAGGCCACCTACGAGATGCAGGTGGAGAAGCTGGTCACCGCGTTCGAGCAGGCCACCGGCCGCCGGCTGGTACCCGGCCCGAAGCGCAAGGCGGGCATCAAGATCTATGCCGACTCCGGCCCGGGCCTCGCCACGCCGCTGCCGCTTGTGAAGGGCGTCATCGCCGCGTTGAAGCGCCGCGGCTTTGAGCACAGCGGCATCTTTCTCGTCGGCCTCAACGCGCTGCGTCTGCGCATGACCGGCTACCTGCCGTCGCTCGTCTCGGGTTCCACGCCGTTTTCCGGCAACCCGGTCTACGTGCTCGAATCGGGACGCTATTACGATCCGGTGTGGTTCTACGATTCGCCGCTCCCGCAGCGTTTCGATCCGATCTTCGCGCAGGAGCAGACCAAGGGCGTGCAGGCCAACACCTCCAAGGATGAGGACCGCAAGAGCTTCCTCGCCACGCCGCTGTTCCTCGACGCCGACTTCTGGATCAACCTGCCCGTCTTCACCGACCACCCGACCCTCGGCGTGAACGGCGCGCTGGTGAACGCCACCCTTTGGAACGCCTCCAACACCGCCCGCTTCTTCCGTTCGCCGGCCAACGCCCCCGCCGCCGTCGCCGAGATGAGCGCCATCCCCGAGCTGCGCCAGACGTGGATGTTCTCCCTCGCCAGCCTCCAACACTACCAGTTCGTCGGCGGTCCCTTCTTCAACTCGCTCTACACCGTCTCCGAGCCGCTCCTGTGGCTGACCCGAGATCCGGTCATGATGGACTCGCTCGCGCGCGACCGCATCAACCTGCACCGCAAGCAGGAGGGCTTCGACAACCTCGACGAGGAGATTCGCACCCTGGAGTTCGCCGAGACCCTGGGCGTCGGCTCCACCAAGACCAAGCAAGTGCGGATGATCGCCGTCGAGTAAGGTGGTTTTGCCCGGGCTTCGCCGCCGGGAAATCCTACCGGTCGCGGGCCAGAACGAGGTCGCCCCGCGCCGAAGAACCGGCCCTCGTGGTGGCCGGTCTTACCCATGAACGTTTTTTCCGCTTCGTCCCCGGCGGCGCCCCGCTGCCGCGTCTCCACCGCCCTCGTGCTCGGCGCGCTCCTCGCCGGCGTTCGGCTCGCCGCGCAGGTGGCGCCCCCCGCACCACGTGCGGCCGGCGACGCCGTCATCCTCTCGCCCTTCACCGTCGGCAGCGAGCGCGACTCCGGGTACGCGGCCACGGAAACGCTCGCCGGCACGCGGCTGCGCACGGAGCTTCGGGATGTCGGGGCGGCGCTGACGATCCTCACGCCGGAGTTCATGCGCGACCTCGCGGTGAACTCCCTCGACCAGGCGCTGCTCTACACCCCGAGCGTCGATGCGGTGGAAGGTGACAACACCGATGTGAACCGGGCGAGCGGCACCCAGATGCGGTTCGGTACCGGGCAGTCGTTCTCAATCCGCGGGTTCGTGACTAACTCCGGCAACCAGTCGATCTCGCACGACTTCTTCACGGCGCTGGGTCCGCCCGACAATTACAACGTCGAACGCACCACGCTGTCGCTCGGGCCCAACGCGCTGCTGATCGGGGTCGGCAACCCGCAGGGCACGGCCATAACCAGCACCAAGCGCGCGCACCTGCAGCGTCGCCGCACCGAAGTCGAGTTCCAGGCCGACCGCTGGCGCTCCGCGCGCGTAGCGCTGGACCACAACCAGCCGATCTGGAAGGACCGCCTCGCGCTGCGCCTCAACCTCCTCCACGGCATGAAGCGCGAGTTCCGGCGTCACGAGGGCCAGGACCAGGATCGCGCGACGCTGGGCATCGTGGCGCGGCCGCTGGCGGGCACGAACATCACCCTGAGCCACGAGAACTATTCGCTGCACACCAACGCCTCGAGCCTCATGTGGGGCTTCAACGGCGGTGCGCTCCGCTGGATGGCGGCCGGCCGGCCCACCGTGCAGTTCCTGCCCGCCGGCCAGCAGTGGACCGCCACCCGCGCCTACGTCGACGCCCGCGGCAACCGGATTCCCGTCGCTCCCGGCGTGGCGGACGAGGACGGGTTCGTCGACGCCCGCTCCGACTTCGACCCGCGCCTGGTGCTCGCCCAGCTTGCCGCCAACTCCCCGCGTTACGTCGTCGGCCTGGGCCTCGGGTCCCCCTGGGTGAACATGCGTTACCAGGCCCAGCTGGCGGGAGCCATCTTCGGCGGCGCCACCTCCTCCAACTACCAGTCGCGCGACCCATGGGAGATGTTCGAGCTGCGCAAGGACACCAACCTCAACGGCGGCACTTGGGACGACCCCTCGCAGAAGCAGCACGGCCGCTGGACGCAGCTCCTGCTCGAACAGCGGCTCGCCGACGGCCTGTACCTCGAGTTCGGCGCGAACGTGGCGCGCCAGAAGCTGAACCTCGATCCGAACAACTTCACCGTCATCGACGTCGACCCGAACCGCTACCTCCCGGACGGCTCGCTCAACCCCGGCTTCCTCGTGCCCTACAACGACAACGGCCAGATGCAGTTCCGCATCCAGGACAATCGGACCGAGGAGTACCGCGCCACGCTCAGCTACCAGCTCGACCTTACCCGGGTCCACCGCTGGCTCGGGAGTCACAGCTTCGCGGGACTTTTCCAGGACACCCGCTCGGTCAACGCGCAGGATCTCACCCGCATCTACAATGTGGCGACGGTCGGGTTGCCCGCTACCGGCGGCTGGTCGAACGACGCCACCAACCAGACCAACGTCATCGCCACCCGCACATACTTCCTCAACGGCAACGTTCCCGTCCTGCCGGACTCGGTGCAGCTCGGGAAACTGCTCGGGTTGGCGCAGCCCGTCGGCCGTTACCTCGGCGCGACCGCGAACGAGTCCCAGCCGGTCGTGCTCAGCCGGCAGTCCTTCCTCGCCCCGCCGAAGAGCCGCTTCACGAACGAGACGTGGTCGGGCGGCTGGCAGGCGCGTTGGTTCGGCGGGCGCGTCGTGACGGTCGCGGGTCTGCGGCGCGACGACACCGCCAGCTATGGGATCACCGCGCTGCGGGACGTGGCCCTGCCAGGGATCGCGGGCGCGGCTTCGGATCCGTTGCGACGTTATTTCGCGCCGGCCGCGCGCACGCCGTTCAATGAGCAGCCTTCGATCGTCGCGAAGGGATTTTCGCGCACCACCGGAGCCGTGGTGCACGCGTTGCCTTGGCTTTCGCTCACCTACAGCCGCTCGGGCAACTTCCTGCCGGTCTCCAATGCTAGTTGGGTCGACGCCCTCGGCCGCGCCGCCCCGAATTCCAAGGGCGGGACCGTCGACTACGGCCTGCGCCTCTCCCTGCTCGGCGGCCGTCTCGCCCTCAGCCTCAGCCGCTTTGAGACCTCCGCCGACAATCAGGCCCGCAACGCCAACGCTTCCGTCGGTGGCACCCGCAACATCCTCGCGCGCCTGCGCGACAACTACAAGACGCCGGGCGACCCGAACTTCCGGGACCTCGCGGGTCCGGGCATGTACCCGGTCGACACCGGCAACGTCTCCGACACGTGGAGCTACGTGGCCGACGGCTACGAGATGAATCTCGTGTTCAACCCATCGCGCCAGTGGCGCATGGCCTTCAGCGGGAGCAGCAACAGCAACCGTCTGGGCGAGCATCTGGCCGCCCTCGGTTCGTACCTCTACACCAACTCGCGGTTCCAGGGCCTGGCCACGTGGCGGACGTTCGCGAGCGAGCTCAACAAGGTCGCGGCGGGCCAGCGTTCCGCGGCCTTTGACCTCGATCCCGCCAACCCCGTCGCGCGCGCCCAGGCGCAGGCCGACGCGCTGTACATCAACCAGCAGGCCGACGCCCAGGAGCGCGTTTACCAGGACGACGTCGCCCTCACCGGCGTGACGACCGCCCGCAGCGGCAAGTATGCCTTCAACGGTCTCGTGACGCGCGTCTTCACCGAAGGTAGGCTCAGGGGCTGGTCTGCCGGCGGCAACTTTCGCTGGCGCGGCGCCGGCACGATTGGCTACCAGCGTCTGCCCGACGCCGCCGGCGCCCCCGCGGGGCGGATCGACGTAAGCCGCCCGTTGCGCGGCTCCGATTTCTGGGACCTCGGTGCCATGATCGCCCACGAGCGCCGCATCCTCGGCCGCGTGAACCTGCGGCTGCAGCTCAACCTCCAGAACCTGGCGGACTGGCAGGATCCGCGGCTGGTGAAGTCGGATTACGATACCAACGGCGTCTTCGGGGCGACCAACGCGATCGTGCCGGTGCTTTGGGAGCTCCGCCGGCCGCGCAACGTGATCCTGACCTCGACGTTCACTTTCTGACGTCGCCCTCGGCCTCGAGCAGCGGAAGGATCCGCATCGTGGTCACGTGGACGAGGCCCTTGTCGGTGAGCCTCAGCTCAGGGATCACCGAAAGAGGCAGCAGGTTGAAGCCCATGTAGGGCACGCGGCAGCCGAGGCGCGTCCAGGCGCGCTTCAGGGCGGTCGTCTGCTTCGCCACGACGGGGGCGCGTTGGTCGGAAAGGAGACCGGCGATCGGCAGAGCGACGCTGGCGAGCACCTTGCCGTCCCGCACGACGCACACGCCGCCGCGGAGCTCCTTGATCGTTCGAAGCGCCAGTTGGAGGTCGGCCTCGTTCGTGCCGGCCAGCACGATGTTGTGCGCGTCGTGGCCGACGCTGCTTGCGACGGCCCCGCGCCGGAGGCCGAAGTCGCGGAGCAAGCCGTGGCCTACGCCGCCGTTCCGGCCATGGCGTTCGACCACGGTCAGGAAGCAAAGGTCATGGGCCTTGAAGTGCTCCTGCCATGATGGCGCGACTCCGAGCGGCAGTCGTTCGTGCGCGGTGAGGATGCCCGGGGGCACGAGGCGGATGACGTTGGCGGTGACCGCAACCTTTGGGAGATCCGGCGTCAGCCGGGGCCGTCGCGGGAGCCTGACGGTCTGGTACGCCGCCCGAGGGTAACGGTAGCGCCGGGTGAGTGCGCGTTCCAGGATCGGCGTGACCTTTCGGTCATTGATCACCTGTTCGCCGCCGTACCAGGTGCTGCGGGGCTCGAGGCGGTCGTTGAGCAGCACGAGATCGGCGCGCCGGCCGGGCCCGAGGCCGCCGAACTCGCCGTCGAGCCCGTAGCGCGTGGCGGGATGCAGGGAGCCGCAGCTCCATGCGGTCTCGCGCCGCATGCCGGCTGCCTGTGCCTGCCGCACGACCCAGTCGAGGCCGAAGAGGAAGAGGTCGTCGGCGTCGCGGTCGTCGGTGCAGACGCACACCCGCTTGGGGTGGGCGCCGAGTTCCGTGACCGCCTTGATCGCCTGGGGCAGCGAGTGCCAGGGCGTGTGGGGGTTGCCTCCCCGCAGGAAAATCCAGAGGCCGTTCTCGAGGAAGTCGTCGGCGATGTCGCGGTCGATGGCCTCGTGGGTGTCGGTGATCCCGCTGGCGGCGCCGGCCGCCACGAACTCGCGGCCGTAGATGTGGCCGCAGACGGGGCGTCCGCGCCGCAGGGCCTGCGCGAGGATCGCGTGGCTGCGTTCATCGCCCATCGCGACCGAGACATAGTCCATCTTTTCGCCCAGGGCGACGGCCTCGGGCCAGCGGTCGAAGAGGCGGCCGATCTTCGCCGGCGTGAGGTCACCTCCGGCCGTCTCGAGCGCGGAGTTCGTCGCGGGGACCGTACTGGGGACGGTGAGGTAGACGGAAAGCGGGGCGCGCCGCGCGTCCTCGAGCATCCATTCTATCCCGGCGGCATCGCAGACGTTGCCGATCTCGTGCGAGTCGCAGAACACCGTGGTCGTGCCGTTGCGGAGCGCGGCCTCCGCGAACGCGCACGCCGTCATCATGCTGCTCTCGATGTGCACGTGCGGGTCGACGAGGCCCGGGGCGATGATGCCTCCGGCGGCATCGTGGACCCGCGTGCCCGCGCCGCGGCCACGCTTGAAAGCCCCCGCGGGCTTCACCGCTGCGATCCGGCCGCCCTTGATCCAGACCTCGCTACCGGAGTGGATCCGCTCCGTGTAGGTGGAGAGGACCCGTGCGCCCGTGATGACGAGGTCGGGAGCGACCCGGCCCATCGCCACGGCGGCGAGGTCGCGGGTCATGGTGTGGAGCGGCGCGACCGAGAAGCGGGTGAGCGAAGAAGGCATGGCGGGGCGTGTCAGAGTTCGTCCACGATCCCGCGCAGCACGCGGGCGGCAATCCCGGACACGGGAGCCTCGTGGGTGTCGATCGGATTGATCCCGCGCTGGGCGCCGGCCAGGTCGCTCAGGCCCCGCACGATGAGGACGGGGACGCGGTTGGACCAGGCGACGTGGGCGAGGGCGGTGGACTCCATGTCGACGCAGCGGGCCTGCCAGACGCGGAAAAGCCACTCGCGGTACGGTGCGTGATCGAGGAACACGGGGCCGGCGACGCCGGTGCCGCCGACGCTCACGGCGACTTCGCGGCCTGCTGCCCGCAGCGGGGGCAGTTTGGCGACGGCGCGGCGGGCCGCGGTAAGCAGCGCCGGGTCGGCCGGGAACGCCGGGATCCGCAGGAAGTCGCCCTCGCCCTCTCGGATGGCGGTGACCGCGTTGGGGAAGATCATGCCGAAGTTCTCGTGCTGCGGCTGGAAGAAGGCCGGGAGGATGTGGCCGCCCTTGCCGTCGGCGTTCAGGTAGGCGGCCTCGGAATGGTACGCCCAGCGTTCGGGGATCACGACATCGCCGACGTGGAGCGACGGATCGGTGCCGCCGGCGACGCCGGCGAAGAGGACCGCCGTGATGGGGAAACGCTCGAGGGCGAGTTGGAGCTGGTAGGCGGCGTTGACGACGCTCACGCCGGTGCGGAACAGCACGACCTCGTGGCGACCGGCGCGGCCGCGCAGGAAGGTTAGTCCCTTGATGTTTGTCTCCGTGAACCCCCGCGCGGGGTCGGCGCCGAATTCGGTCCGGAGGGCTGCCAGCTCGGGCGGGTAGGCGGCACAGAGGGCGAGCAGCGGTGGGCGGTTGGCCTCGGCGCCGCCGGCGATCGCGACGGTAAGCAGCAGGAAGCCGAGGACAAGGCACCGCGGCATGAGGTGGAGTTGAATTTGCGGGAAAACGCGCATGGAGGGATTCGCCACGTCTTGCAGCAGACGCGGTGCCAGCGGCGAATCCATTTTGCCCGGCTGGCATCAATTTAGCTTTGCGCGAGGGCGCGGCCGCGCCTCCGCTGGCCGCACCCCCATGCTCGACGCACTCTTCAAGCTGAAGGAGAATCACACGACCGCCGGCCGCGAGATCCAGGCCGGGGTCACCACGTTCGCGGCGATGGCCTACATCCTCGCCGTGAACCCGGCGATCCTGGCCAACGCCGGGATGGACAAGGCGGCGCTCGTCACGGTCACGGCCCTCACGGCGGCGTTGGCCACGGCCCTGATGGCGTTGCTCACCAACTACCCGATCGCGCTGGCGCCAGGCATGGGCATCAACGCGTTCTTCACCTTCACGATCGTGCTGGGCAAGGGCGTGCCGTGGACGGAGGCGCTGGGTATGGTCTTTGTGAACGGCGTCGTCTTCCTCGCGCTTTCCCTCACAGGCTGGCGGGAGCGGATCATCGCGGCGATCCCGCATTCCCTGAAGCTCGCGATCACGGCCGGCATCGGGTTGTTCATCGCCTTCATCGGACTCAAGAACGCCGGCGTGATCGTGGCCAATCCCGCCACGCTGGTGGCGCACGGAGACTTCGCGTCGGGACCGGCCGCGCTCTGCCTGCTCGGCGTCGGGGTCACCGGCATCCTGATCGCCCGGCGCGTACCCGGGGCGATCGTGCTCGGCATGGCGGCCGTGACCCTCGTCGGTCTCTTCACGCCCGCCGGCGCGGGCAAGACGGTCACGCAGCTGCCGGCGACAATCCTGGGCCTGCCGGCCTCACCAGAGCCGGTGTTCCTTAAGCTCACCTTCGGGTTCCTCACGAACGCGAACGCCTTCCTCCTCGCGCTGCCCCTGATCCTTACGCTCCTGCTGGTCGATATGTTCGACAACATCGGGACGCTGATCGGAGTGACGAAACGGGCCGGGTTCCTGCGGCCCGACGGCACGCTGCCGCGGGCGGGCCGGGCGCTGGTGGCGGATTCCGTGGCTACGCTGCTGAGTGCGCTGGGCGGCACGTCGACGGTCGTGAGCTACATCGAGTCGGCCTCAGGGGTGGAGGCGGGCGGGCGCACGGGCCTGACCGGTCTGACGACCGCGTTGCTCATGGTGGCGGCGCTTTTCCTGACGCCGGTCATCCTGATGGTGCCGGCCGCGGCCACGGCGCCGGCGCTGGTGATCGTGGGCGTTTTTATGATGCAGTCGGTGCGGGAGATTGACCTCGGGGATTTTCGCGAGGCGCTACCGTCCGTGCTCACGCTGCTATCGATTCCGCTGATGTTCAGCATCGCCGAAGGCATCGGCCTCGGGCTGATCGCGGCGGCGGTGCTGGCGCTGGGGACCGGCGCCCCGAAGCGCGTGACGGCGCTGGGTTACGTCCTCGCGCTGGTATTCCTTGCGCAGTTCCTGCACCTCTGGCCTTTTGGCTGACGATCCGGTCCGGGTGGCTTGGAATGATGCGGAAAAAGTCGGCGCGGTGCGGCGTGGCGAGGGAAGAGTGGAGGCCGTCGCGGGCGCGGCCCGCGGAAGGGCTGGAAAAGAAAAAGGCCGGCGAAAGCCGGCCTTTGGTATCACGAGTGGGTGAATCCGCTCAGAAGCTGTACTTGAGGTTGAGCTGATACTGGGTGCCCGGCAGCGCGAGGATGGAGGCGTTGCCGTAAACCGCATTGGGTGGGGCCCAGTTTTCCTGATTGGTCAGGTTGCTGATCGTGAGCCGAGCGCTCCACGTCTTCTGCGTGTAGGAGATGCCGGCGTCGATCTGGTGCTGGGTGGGGATCACGAGGGTACCCGCGAAGTTGTTGTTGATCGGGCTGGTGACGAGGGCGTTGGCGGTGAATCCCCATCCGCTGTCGAGTGTGTAGGAGATCAGCGCGTTGAAGAGGTGGCGGGGTAGACCGGAAACGCGGCCCTCGGTGGACTTCGACGCGAAGAATTGTCCCACGCCGCCGTCGGACTGGAAGCCGGCCGATGAGCGGGCGTCGACGGAGGAGTAGGAGAGCGTGCCGTAGAGGCGCTGGCTCGGCTGGTAGTTCATCTCGGCCTCGAAGCCCTTGGAGTGGAAGCTCTGGATGATCGTGCTGCTGGTGCTCTTGAAAGTGCGCTTCTGGTCGAAGACCGCGAAGTTCAGGAATACGCGGCTCTGCATCAGGGCGTATTTCGTGCCTAGTTCCACGAGCTCGCTCGGCTGGAGGAAGTTGTCCTTGAACAGCGCGGTTCCCCCGGAGTTCCAACCGGTGATGCCTCCGCCGTTGCCCACCGCTCCGGAAGTGTTGCGGCTGAAGTTGTAGGTCGCGTACACGCTCGCGGTCGGGGATGTCTTGTAGACGAGGCTCGCGTTGTAGTTCGGGATCCAGACCGCGATCGAGGCGGTCGGGTGCGTGGCGAGAAGCGGCTCGCGCACGCGGGCGGAGAACCGGTCCACGCGGCCGCCCAGCACGAGGTTGAGCGCCTCGGAGAAGCGGTAGGTGCCCTGCGAGAACAGGCCGGCGGTCGTGCCGCGGCTGTCGTTGGTGTCGCCGTTCTGGATGCCGTCCGTCGCGTAGCGGCCCGGCCACCCGGGGATGGGCAGGCTAGTGAACGGATTGGGGAAGTTCACCGAGCGGTAGACGTCGATGAATGACAGGTCCTTGGTGATGTCCCAGACGTTGGCCGGCTCGAAGAAGTAATCGTCGTACGCCTTGGTCCGCTGGTAGCGCAGGTTGAACCCCGAGTTCAGGGTCCATGCCTTCTCGGTCACGATGAACTCGGTGCGGTTCTCGGCGAACCAAGAGGGATCGATGATTTCGGAATAGTAGTACGAGCTCAGCGTGTCGCGGCTCGTGTAGCTCCAGAAAGTGTTGTTCACGACCTTGAAGCCGGGGCTGACCGTCAGGGTCTGGATGGCCTGGGCGTTATACTCCACGCCGCGCGAGTGGTCGCCCGGCTTGAGGAGGCGCTTGCGCCGGTCGATCTTCACCGTTGGGCCGAAGACCACGCGGTTGTTGGCGGGGAATCCCGAGGTGACCCAGCGTGAGTTCTGCGGGTCGGAGACCGGCGCCGCGGTTCCACCGATCGTGGCCAGGTTGGTGAAGGTGATCGGCACGCCGCGGGCGTCGGCGTAGCCGAAGGGATAGCGTGCGAAGTCGGGAGCGGGATTGCTGTTCACCCCGGTCAGGTAGTTGCCGTTGTCGATCAGGTCCTGCGTGACTCGGTTGATGCCCCAGTTCTCGGTGTAGCGGTAGCGGGCGGCGGTTCCGCTCAGGAAGATTTCGTAGCCCTGGACCGGCCGCAGCGTGAGCGCGCCGTAGAGCGAGTGGTTGCGGTTGAAGAAGTTCTCCCAGTAGCCGCTGCTGTCCTGGCCTGAGTAGCTCAGGCGGTAGGCGGCGGTGCGGGACAGTGGCCCACCGACGTCGACGGTCCACTCCCGCTGGTCATCCGATCCGAGGATGATGCTGACGGAGCCCTTGAAGGCGTCGAAGTAAGGGCGCTTGGTGACGAGGTCGACGAACCCGCCGACGTACATCGAGGTGCCCTGAACCGCGGTGGCGGGTCCCTTGACGATGTTGACCGACTCGACCGAGTTGAAGTTCAGCGGCAGCCCGTTGCCGTTGGAGGTGATGCGACCGCGGACGCCGTTGATGAAGAGGTCGGCGGTCTGGCCGCGGATGCTGGGGTTGGCCGGGGCGCCGAAGTTCGTCGTCGTGTAGGAGCTTGAGGTGAGCTTCGAGAAGTCGAGGACGCTCGCGATGCTGATGTCGCTCAGCTGCTGGCGGGAGATGATCGTGACGTTGCGGGGCACGTCCACGATGTTGTCCTCCGTCCCGAACACGGAGCTGAACGGGCGGGCCGTGGGCAGGATCTGCTTCTCAAGCGGGACGTCCTTCACCTGGAATTTCTCCATGGTGACCACCTCGTTGCCGGCGGAGCGCGGGGCCGGGCTGGTCTGGGCGGCCAGGGAGGAGCCGGCGAGGGAAAGCAGCGCGACGGGCAGGCCGAGGCGCGCGTAGAATCTGCGGGGGCGTGGGTGCTTGGTCATCGGTGGTGGATTGAAGCACCTTGTGCGCCAATTCGAGCATGTTTTCCACTCCGCCAATCAGGCGGCCTCGTCCTCGTGGGTGCGCTCTGGCAGCCACAGGGAAACGATCGCCGCGGCGAGTCCGATGACGCCCGACCAGAGCAGGGCGCCGCGGAAGTCATCCACCGGCGCCAGCAGGCCGAAGATCACGGAGCCCGCGGCGGCGGCGATCCGCCCGATGTTGTAGCAGAAGCCGGCGCCGGTGGTGCGCAGGAGGATCGGGAAGAGGGGCGGCAGGTACATCGTGAACAAGCCGTAGACGCCGGCGAAGAAGCCGGCCGCCGGACACCAGAACCACGCGAGCGAGGAGAAGTCGCGGGGACCGGCGAAAGCGCCGAGGATCGTGAACCCGAGGCCGGCGAACATGAGCACGATCGCCCGCCGGTAGCCGGTACGGCGGGCGAGCCAGCCGGCGAAGAAGTTGCCCGCGATCGACAGGGCGTTGACGAGGAAGAACGAGAGCGAGATTAGCCGCGTGACCTCTCCCGGCGGGAGTCCCTCGGCGGCGAGGAGTTTGCGGAAGTGCTGCGGGTGCCAGAAGAGGAACAGCCACCACGTCGTGAGACCGAGCGCGCACACCACGGTGGTGCGTACCGTGGTCGAGCGGATGGCCCCGCGGAAAAGCGCGCCGGCGCCGGGCGGCCGGTGGTGCAAGGACTCGCCGGCGTGCCGCCATGACTCCGGCTCCGGCACGTGTCGGCGGATGTAGAAGACAAGGAACGCGGGCACCACGCCCGCGAGGAAGACCCACCGCTCCGATCCGGGCGGCAGCACCAGCGAGAGCCCCGCCACGGTCGCGGCGCCGAGGAGGATCCCGAGGTTCACGCCGGTCTGCAGCACCGCCGCCAGCCATGGTCGCCAGGCGCGCGGCCAGGTTTCCGCGAGGAGCGAGGCGCCGACCGCCCATTCGCCGCCGATCCCGAGGGCGGCGACGAAGCGAAACAGCATCAGCTGCCACCAGGTCTGCGCGAACGCGCACAGTCCGGTGCACAGCGCGTACGTCAGCACCGTGAGGGCGAGGGCGCGGCTCCGGCCGAGCACGTCGCCGAGGCGCCCGAAGAACGCTCCGCCCACCGCCCAGCCCACGAGGAACGCCGCCTGGATGTAGGCCGTCTTCTCCTTCACCGCGGGATCCGCGGGGCCCGGCGCCTGCAGCAGCTGCACGACGAGGGGCGTGGCCACCAGCGTGTACAGGTGCAGCTCGAGGCCGTCGAACAGCCAGCCGAGCCAAGCCGCGATGCCGGACCGCCACTGCAGCGGGGAAAGGTCGCGGAGCCGTGTGGCCTCGGCGGGGCGGGGGAGTTCGGCTGGGGCGGCCATCGCGCAGGATCGCCGCATGCCGCCGCCCCGCGCTCAAGCCGCAATCGAGCGCGGCCCGCGACCTTGACACCTGCGCGCGGCCGAAGTTATTCGCCTTCCCCCGTATGGAGATGGTCCTCGACCAGCCGGTGCTCGTCCTGAACCGCCTGTGGCAGGCGGTGAACGTCATCGGCGCCCGGCGGGCGTTCGCACTCCTCGCCCGCGGGCACGCTCAGGTCGTTCATCATCACGAGGACGATTTCCGCACGTTCTCGATGCTGGATTGGATCTCCTTTTCCACGAACAACCCGCCGGTGGAGGAGTTGGAGACGGTGCGCACGCCGACGCGCACCATCCGGCTGCCGCGCGTGATCCTGCTCTCCTTCTTCGACAAGTTGCCCTGCAAGGAACTGAAGCTCACGCGCAACAACGTCTTCGAGCGCGACAAGGCCACCTGCCAGTACTGCGGCAAGGGTTTCCCCCGCGAGCAGCTCAATCTCGATCACGTCATCCCGCGCGACCACGGCGGGAAGACGACGTGGGAGAACATCGTCTGCTCCTGCATCCGCTGCAACACGCGCAAGGCGAACCGTCTCCCGCACGAGGCCAGCATGCGGCTCATCCGCAAGCCCGTGCGCCCGAAGTGGCGGCCTGTCATCTCGCTTGTCCTGGGCAATCAGCATCACGAGCACTGGAAGGACTTCCTCGACGTCGCCTACTGGAACGTCGAACTCGAGGACTGATTAGGGCGTTGCCGCGCGATCGTAAGCGCCGGTGATCTGGCCGCGGGTGCACCCGCGGAGCATTCATGAGGGTGTCTTCGGCCGATTCGTTTCCGGCACAAAGGAACGCGAAGGAGCGCGAAGTCGGCCTCTGGTCGACGCGTCGGTGACGCGACGCGTGGACGAGGAAATTCGGTGAGGCGGCCCAAGGCTGCCGTTCGAAGGCAACGAGGCAAGATGCCTCGTCCACGGCGGAGGCCGTGTTCGCGAGCGGAAGAATTTTTTGAAACGCCACGGAGGGTTTTCGCTCATGGGCTCGTGAAGGCGGGAAGAGGACTGGGCTCTCAGGTCGAGCGATCGGGAGGCCGTACGATGTGGCCGCGGGTGCACCCGCGGAGAATCCACATCGCGGCCGTCGAGCGCTTCTTTCCCAAGTCGCGCGCCCCGGCCGGCTCCGAGGTTGCGCGGCGGGCCGTAAGCGGCAGTTTCACTTCATGGATTCGAACCTCGTGATGACGGTCATCGGCGCCGACCGGCCCGGTCTCGTGGAGATGGTGGCGGCCCGCGTCGCCGATCATGGCGGCAATTGGCTCGAGAGCCGGATGTGCCGGCTCGGCGGGCAGTTCGCCGGCATCCTGCGCGTCGCGGTGGCGGCGTCGGCCCGCGACGGGCTCGTGAATGCTCTCCGAACCCTCGAGGTCGACGGCCTTCGCATCATCATCCACGCCGAGCCGGTCGCTGCCGCCGCCGGCCGCGGTGGCGCGCTGGCGACGCTGGAACTCGTCGGCAACGACCGGCCGGGTATCCTGCGCGCCGTCGCCGCCGCCTTCGCGCGCCACGGGCTCAACGTCGAGGAACTGGCGTCCGAGGTCGTCAGCGCCCCGATGGGCGGCGGGGCGCTCTTTCAGGCCCGCGCCACCGTCTGGTCGCCCGAGCCCGCGCGTCTCGCGGCCGTGCGAGCGGACCTCGAGCGCCTAGCGTCCGACCTGATGGTCGATATCCGGCTCGCGCCGGCCGCCCGCTGAGGCTCCCGCGGGCTCGACAGCCGCCCGGCGCGCGGCAAGGAAGGCGGGGCCATGCAATTACCCCACCTCGTTCTCGCCACCGTCTTCCTGGTCGCCGCCGTCTCCGCCCCGGCGGCCTCCTCCTCGCGCCATGACATCGTGGTCTACGGCGGCACCAGCGCGGCGGTCGTCGCGGCGGTCCAGGCCAAGGCCATGGGTAAGTCCGTCATCGTCGTGAGCCCTGACCGGCACCTTGGAGGGTTGACCAGCGGCGGCCTCGGATGGACCGACACGGGCAACAAGGCGGTGATCGGCGGGCTCGCCCGGAATTTTTACCACCGCGTCTGGCGCCACTACGAATCGTCGGCGGCGTGGAAGTGGCAGGATCGCGCCTCCTACGGAAACAAGGGGCAGGGTACGCCGGCCATCGACGGTGCGGAGCGCACCATGTGGATCTTCGAGCCCGGCGTGGCGGAGAAGGTCTTCGAGGATCTCGTCCGCGAGCACGGGATCACGGTGGTGCGCGACGAGTGGCTGGACCGCGCGAAAGGCGTGCGCAAGGAGGGCGCCCGCGTGGCCGCAATCACGACATTGAGCGGCCGCACCTACCAGGGCCGGATGTTCATCGACGCAACCTATGAGGGAGACCTTATGGCGGCCGCCGGTGTGTCGTACCACGTCGGGCGCGAGGCCAATGCGGTTTACGGGGAGGAGCACAACGGCGTGCAGACGGGCGTGCTGCACCACCGCCACCATTTCGGAGTCCTCAAGGAAAAGATCAGCCCCTACGTCGTCCCCGGGGACCCGCGCAGCGGCGTGCTTCCGCGCGTCAGCGCCGCGCACCCGGGGAAGTTCGGCGAGGGCGACGACAAGGTGCAGGCCTACTGCTACCGCATGTGCCTCACCGATCATCCGGAAAACCGCATCCCCTTCGCCAAGCCCGAGGGTTACGACCCCCGTCAGTACGAGCTCCTCGCCCGCATCTACGCTGCGGGTTGGACGGAGACCTTCGGGAAGTTCGACCCGATCCCGAACCGCAAGACCGACACCAATAACCATGGTCCCTTCAGCACCGACAACATCGGGATGAATTATGATTACCCCGAGGCCAGTTATGAGCGCCGGCGCGAGATCCTCCGGGAGCACCAGAACTACCAGAAGGGCTGGTTGTACTTCATCACGACCGACCCGCGCGTGCCGGCCGACGTCCGCGAGCGCATGAGTCGCTGGGGGCTGCCGAAGGACGAGTTCAAGGATAACGGCGGATGGCCGCACCAGATCTACGTGCGGGAGGCCCGTCGGATGAAGGGCCAATTCGTGATGACGGAGAACCACCTCCGGAAGCGGAAGCCCACGCCGGACTCGGTCGGCATGGGCAGCTACACCATCGATTCCCACAACGTGCAGCGCTACATCACGCCGGAAGGGTATGTGCAGAACGAGGGCGACATCGGCGTGTCGCTCAAGGAGCCCTACGAGATCGCCTACGGGTCGCTGGTGCCGAAGCGCGGCGAGGTCGATAACCTCCTCGTCTCCATCTGCGTCTCCAGCTCTCATATCGCCTTCGGTTCCATCCGCATGGAGCCGGTCTTCATGATCCTCGGCCAATCGGCCGCGACCGCCGCCGCACTTGCGCTGGATGCCGGGATCGCGGTGCAGGACGTTCCCTACGCACGGCTGCGCGAGCGGCTCCTGCGCGACGGGCAGGTCCTGGAGCACCGCGTCTCACCCTGACGTCCGCATCGGACGCCCGCGGCCGCGCTCACGCGAGCGTGGAAGCGGGCGCGTCGAGAGCTTCCTGGATCGCGTGCAGGATCGGTGGCAGAGCCAGAGGCTTGGGAAGCACGGCCCGGACGCGGGGATCACGGCGAAGGTTCGCGGCTTCCTCGGGTGAGATCAGGCCGGTTATCACGATGATCGGCGCTCCCGGCAAGGCATCCCGCAGGGCCTCGATGAGACCGCGTCCGCCCATCACCGGCATGTCGAGGTCCGTGATCACAAGTTCGGGCGGCGTGCGCGCCTCCCGGATCTTGCTCAGAGCGTCATGCCCGTCCGTCGCAGTGCTTACGAGGAATCCCTCGCTGGAAAGGACGGCGGAGTAGGATTCGCGCACGGCCGGGTTGTCTTCCACGAGCATGAGGTGCCGGCTCGTGCAGACGGGAGGCACCTCTCGGACCAGCGGGTTCCGGGTGCCGGTGGAGGCCGTTTCGGCAGGGAGGTAGATCTCGAAGAGGGTTCCGCGGCCCGGTTCCGTCTCGAGGCGCAGGAAGCCGCTGTGGCTTCGAACGATTCCCAGCACCGTCGAAAGCCCGAGCCCGGTGCCTTTTCCGGGTTCCTTGGTCGTGAAGAACGGCTCGAAGATCCTCGCGGCGACGTGAGGCGGCATTCCCGGGCCGTCGTCCGAGACGGAAATGCAGACGTGGGGACCGGGCCGCGACTCCGGAATGCAGTTCGGAAAGTCTTCGGGAACCTCCGCGCTTCGGACTCCGAGGCGAAGCATGCCTCCGTCCGGCATGGCGTCGCGGGCATTGACGCACAGGTTCAGCAGCACCTGGTGAATCTGGGTCGCGTCGCCCCTGATCGCGCACGCCTCGGAGGTGGCGTTGACCTCCAGGGTGATGTTCCGCGGGAAGGTGCTGCCCACGATCTGGGCCATCTCCTTGACGAGCCTCGGACCGTCGACCGGGATGCGCTCTCCCTCGCGTCCACGGGCGAACGTGAGGAGCTGGCGCACCATGGCGGCGCCCTGGTGGCAGCACCGGTCGAGCATCTCGAGGGTCGCCGCATCCTCCGGATGTCGTGAGCGCAGCAGGCCGATGCTGATCGCGATCGGGGTCAGGGCGTTGTTCAGGTCATGCGCCACCCCCCCGGCGAGGGTGCCGAGGACCTCCATCCGCTGGGCGCGATTCCGCCGCTCCTCCAGCATGCGGCGTTCGCTGATGTCACGGGCGATGGCGATGAAACAAGCCGGGCGCCCTTCGGGGCTGGAATACTGCAGGTTGATCTCGACGGGCAGGGCCGGGCCCGCCTCGCGCGCGTGGCTCGAAGTGAACTGGACGACGGCCGGTGCGCGACGGCGGGCAAGCGCAAGGATTGATCCGAGCTCCGCGGCCGTGGCGGGGTCGAGCATTTCCGGGTAGGCCTTGCCCAGCAGCTCCTCCCGGGGGCGGGCGAACTGCAGGCCGGCGCCTTGATTGGCGAAGGTCACCCGCAGGGAGGCCTCATCGAGGATCAGCGCGCCGTCGATCATGCCGTCCAACGTGGCCAAGGCCCGGCCGATCTCGGCGGTGCGTTCCTGCACCCGCTGCTCGAGTTCCGCGGCGTGGCGCTGCAACTCAAGTTCGGCCACCTCGCGGCGGCGAACCTGTTCCTGCAGCGAGCGGGTCCGCTCCTCCACTTGCCGTTCGAGCGAGGTGTTCGCCTCGGCTAGGTCGCGGCGCGCACCGGAGACGCGAGCGGCCATCTCGTTGAATGCGGCGGCGAGCCGGCCCAGTTCGTCCTGGGAGGCGATCGGCACACGGTGGTCAAGGTCGCCCGCGGAGATCCTCTCTGTGGCGATACGCAGGGAACGAATCGGGCTCGTGAGGCGCGAAACGACCCAGATCACCACCAGCGTCATCAGGACCAGGCTGACTGAGTTGCGGAGGATCGATCCCGACACGAAGTCCCGGGATGACTTCAGGTACTCGTCGGCCGGGATCAACAGGCTGACCAACGGAACATCTTCGGCCGCGCTTATCCGCAGTGGCTGGCTGGCGGTGAAGAAGCTGCCGTTGTCGAGGCGCAGCACGATCGACTCGGCATTCCGGGACCCGGGGGCGGGTCGCGCGGCTTCGTAGTGCCGGAAGAGCTGGTCGCTGGTCACGGCCGCTCCCGGGGTGTGCCGCAGGATCGCGCGTTCGTCGTGCATCACGATCTCCGCCCCGGTGGTTTCGGCGAGGTTCCTCAGGGTCTGGTCGCTGAGTTCCGAGGCGAGCGTGAGCACGCCGAGCAATTCGCCGTTGATCTCGACCGGTTCGGAGGAGCAGGCCAGTGGCAGTCCCTCCCAGTTCGTCCACGTGGCCGAGGCCGAGCCTGACGCGGCCTCGTCCACCAGCGGCTTCAACCGATGCAGGAAAGCGTCGATCGAAAGCCCCGGGCCTCGCGCGGCTGAGGCCACGACCGAACCGTCGGGACGGGTGAACGTTGCGGCGAACGCGGCCTGCTCGGTCAGCAGCTCCCGCAGCCGAGCGGCCAGCGTCGGGCCGTCGCCGAGCCGGAGCACCGCCTTGAAGCGTGGTTCGCGGGTCGCCGCGTGGAGGCGTTGGATGTGATCCTCCCTCGAGGTGAAGTAGAAAGCCCGGAGTGCAGCCTCGCCCGCGGCCACTTTCGCCCGGCCGTGGATGCGGATGATCTCCGAGGTGAAGCGGCTGTCCGAGATCGTCTCGTAGGTCTGCTGAGTGACGATCACGAGGACGAGGCTTGCGGCCAGCTTGCCACCGATGCCCCAGCTCCGGGGGGCGGGTATCCTCATGGGCGGGATGCCTCGGCCGCGGTTCCGCCGGGTCCGAGTGTGAAGTCCAGACGCACCTCGCCCGTGGCTCCCACGGTGACCTTGCGCCGCACGCTCGGCAGGCGCTCGTGCCAGGCCCGGACGGTGTACTCTCCCGGCGGCAGGCCTCGGATGGCGTAGCGACCTCGTTCGTCCGACTTGGCGAAGAAGGGGTTCTCCAGCACCAGCACCACCGCGCTCATCTGCGTGTGGATCGAGCAAAGGATGTCGACGCGGCCCGGGCGGTCGAACGTCACGCTTCTCCTCTCGGGATGCTTGTAGAGCCCGAGATCGAACTCCTTCGCTTCCGAGATCGAGAACACGTTGTGGAAGATGTCGTCGTCGTTCGGCCACTCCACGGTGGTCCCGGCCGCGACCGGCAGGATCCGCGGACTGAAGACCGCGCCTTTCTGGGTGATGATCCTCGGCGCGGTCGATTGCACCGGCATCGCGATCGCTCCCTCGACGCTGACGACGAAGTCCCGCAGGGCCTCGTAATCGAGGCGCTCGACGAACTTGAACTTCCGGCTCGCGTACTTGTCGCCGCCTCCCGCCGCCTCCTCCTTGCCGCGCGCCTCCACGATGCCCGTGATGTCTCCGGCGGTCGCGACCGTGGCGGCCGCGAGGAACAGGGTAAGCAGGCGGCAAATGGAGGGCTTCATTTCAAAACTTGAACGCCGTCTCGGCCGCCACCTGATCTTCGTGGTCACGGCGGGCGCCGCTGAACCAGGTCCCGCGGTTGAACGAGTATTCGGCCTTGAGCAGGAGTTGGGAACCGACGCGGTAGCCGGCTCCGAAACTCAGGCGACGGAGCTCCCGCGAAAGCTGCGCCGGGGCCGCCGCGCCATCCCCGGGTAGGTTAAAGCCGCGGGGCGACCGGGCGAGGCTGAACCGCGTCCCGAAGTGCAGCACGCGGGACGCCCTGACCACCGCTTCGGCCGAGGCGAAGTCGGCCGAGCTCTCGAAGCGCTTGCCCGGGGCGTCGTCCCGGTACCGTATCCGGCCGGCCGACGCGGCGAGGTGGCCGCGCCGAAAATCCCGGCGCGCATCGACCTGGAGTGAGTCGAACCAGAAGTGGGCCGCGTTGGAGCCCAGCCGGCGGCGGCCCCAGTCGTTGCCAAACCAGATTTCCGCCCGGCTATCCGTCGCCTGCTGGATCCGGCCGGTGCGCAGTCCGCTCAGCGAAAGGTGCAGTCCTGAGATGGGATCCCAACCCAGGCGAAGCGTCGCGGCCTTGCTGGAGGCGAAGTCGAAGGCCGTGTTGGTTCCGCCATTCTGGATCGCCGCGACGTACTGGAAATCGCCGATCTTGCCGTAAGCTTCGAAGCCTTCGTCGACTCCCCAGAAGTCCATGACGGAGTGGGAAATCAGGGGATTGTCGAAGGCGTCACGCATCGCATATTCCTCCCCGAAGGGGATGTCCAAACGGCCGATGCGCAGGCTCATCAGACCTTCGCTTCCCCAGATGCGGGACACTCCCTCGAAGTCGAGGTAGAGTTCGCCCGCGCGCAGGTTGTTGCTGGTGCTGTCGCGGTTGAAGACTTCGACCTCGGTGAAGAGGTAGGTGTTGGCGCCCAGCGGTCCTTCAAGGAAGAGCTTTGCTTCGTCGATCCGCAGCACGTCCTTCGCGAAGTACGCGTTCTTTTGGCCCCCAAAATATGCGACGGCGCCTGCACCGGAGAGCTGGAACTTGCCGAGCCTCTCCACGGCGGTCACGGGTTGAGCCGACGAGCTGGATGGATGTGGGGGAATGGGTTGGCCCGTCGGTACCGGGGAGGCGGGGGAGGCGCCGGCATTCGTTGATTCCCGGAATCCAGCGTGGCGGCGGGCGAATTCCTCGATCAAATCCTGCTGGCGTTCAACTTGAGCCTTAAGGGCCGCGTTCTGGCGGCGCAGTTCGCGGAGTTCATCCGCCATGGTCTCAAGATTAGCCCCGCTCACCGTCAGCGGTAAGAACCCCAGCAGGAGCCTCAGCGCTGAAATGCGGTTGGTAGGAACGTGGATGCCCATCGCAGATGACGAAATGAATCAGCGCTTTTGTTGTAAACTTATAAAACCGTGAGTGTGTAATAAAAATGTCACCAAGGGGCCGTCGCAGGATTCAGCGTGCCTTCTTCGCCTCCCGATCCAAGGCCCGCGGACGGTTAGAGGAGCCGGGCTTCGGTGGAGGAAGCGAGCTCAGCTGAGCCCGCGCCTCCTCAATGACAGAGGTGACCGCTGGGTCTGCCGAGAGGTTCGCGTATTCTCCGGGATCGGAGGCGTGGCGGTAGAACTCAAGACCGGCGCGGCCGCCGTCCCATTCCGTATAGCGCCAGCCGGCCCCGATGACCGTGCGGCCCACGACATCGCGGTTCGCGGCGACATCGTAGTGGTACACCAGGCTGTAGGCATGGCCGGCTGGCTTACCGCCGCCGAATTCAGTCCTTAGGGAGCGTCCCTCAAGCCCCGGAGGAGCCTTGAGGCCGGCGAGGTCGGCCAGCGTGGGGTAGACGTCGATCAGCTCGACCGGAGAACCGACCGCGACCCCGGCGGGAACGCCCGGCCCGGCGAGGATGAGCGGCACGCGCGTGGAGGCGCGGAAGGCGCTGAGCTTGGCCCAAAGCCCGCCATGGTCTCCGAGGTGGAAGCCGTGGTCGCTGAAGAAAACGATGAGCGTGTTCCGCGTGAGGTCGCGACGGTCGAGCTCGTCTAGAATCTGGCCAAGCAGGTGGTCGATGAAGGAGATGCAGGCGTGGTAGGCGCGGATGGCCCCGTTCCGTGAGGAGGGCTGGGCGAAGCCCGAAAGCTCGGTCTGCAGCGCGATCGCGGGGATGTCGCGCATCGGCGGCTCGAGCGGCGGGGCGACGCCGGTTTCCGGATACAGGTCGAAGAAGCGTTTCGGCGCGGTCCACGGCAGGTGCGGCTTGTGGAACCCGAGCGCGAGAAAGAAGGGGGTGCCGGCGGCCGACTTTTCCCCGATCAGCCGGCGGATCGTCGCGGAGTTCACGCCGTCCCGCGTGCGGCTGCCGTCACCTTCCAGCATCTGCCAAGCGGGGCGGCCGTCGCCGTCCCCGCCTCCCTCGCGGCCGTAGCGCGCCGCCATGGCGGCCTTCTCGCCCTCGTCCTGCGTGGCGTTGTCTTCGTAGAAATCCCAGGACGCGCGGTCACTGACCCTGAGGTTGTGGAAGACCTTGCCGGCGCCGGCGGTGAAGTAGCCGTTCTGCCGGAAGAACTGAGGCAGCATCACCGCGTCGGGCAGGGCGGTGCGCGCCGGGGTGCCGAGGATGTAGACGCCGCTGGTCTCGGGACGCCGGCCGCTGAGGAACGAGACGCGGCTGGGGTTGCACAGCGGGTACTGCGCGTGGGCTGAGTCGAAGCGTACGCCGCGCGCGGCGAGTCGGTCGATGTTGGGCGAGCGCACGGACGTTTCACCGTAGGCTCCCAGGTTCAGGTTCAGATCGTCGACGACGACCATGAGCACGTTGGGGCGGGGAGTCGCGGCCAGCAGAACCGCGCCGGTGCAAAGGAGGAGGGCGAGGTGAAGTTTCATGGCTGGATGCGTCTGGATGGGCCCCGGTCGCCGGGCCGGATTTGCGCGTGGGGGAGGGGCGCCGGAATCCGAATCCCCCGCCCGGTCTTAGCGCGGCAGCGCTCCGCGCCAACCTGCCCGCCACTGGCCGAGCAGGCCCTCCAGGACGGCCGCCTGGCCGGGTGCTTGGGCGACGTTGATGTTTTCCTGCGGATCAACGCGGTGGTCGTAGAGCTCGATCGCCTCGATGCGCTTCTGGTCCTGGCGGTCGACCCACACCGTGAGGCGGTGGTCCGCGGTGCGCATCGAGTAGCCCATCAGCTGCCGGCCGTTGTGCGATCGCGGGTATTGGCTGAACGCGGCGGTTTTCCAGGGGCGCGAGGGTTCTTCCAGCACCGGGCGGAAGCTGAGGCCCTCGAGGTGCGCCGGAAGCGGGAGGCCGGCCAGGTCAGCCAGCGTGGGGTAGATGTCGACGAACTCGACGAGCGCGTTCGTGCGCCGGCCGGCGTGGCGCATTCCCGGGACGGAAAGTAGCAGCGGCGCGTTGGTGTCGTTCTCGCAGTTCGAGTGTTTGCACCAGGCATCGTGCTCCCCGAGCTTCCAGCCGTGGTCTCCCCACAGGACGATGATCGTGTTGCGGCTCAGGCCCGAGCGGTCGAGCTCGTCCAGCACCTTGCCGATCTGGGCATCGGTGTAGCTGATGGCGGCGTAGTATCCGTGGCGCAGCTGGCGCGCGAGGTCGTCGGGGATCGGGCCATCGGGGATGCCGTGGTAGTTGCGTAATTCGCCGCCGGGCTGGATCGCGTACTCAGGCGCGTCCTTGGGGCGGTGGCGGTTGGTGGCCATCGGAAGCTTCGCCGGGTCGTAAAGGTCCCAGTACTTCCGCGGTGAGACGAACGGGAGGTGCGGCTTAGAGAAGCCCACGGCGAGGAAGAAGGGCTGGGACTTGCCGGCGAGCCCGCGCAGGGTTTCGACCGCCAGCTCGGCGGTGCGGCCGTCGGTGTAGAAGTTGTCCGGCACATCGCCGGCCTCGAAGGCGGGTCCGCGCGGGCCGCGCGACGCCGACTTCTTGCTCCGCTTCTTGTCGCCGGAGGACGATTCGTCGGCGGCGCGCTGGGCGAGGGCGATGTTCTCCGGACGAGCGTACGCGCCGCCGGAGCGGGGAGTCGTCCACGGCACCGACCACGTGGGCGCGTCATCGTAGCCGCCGTGGTAGATCTTGCCCATGCCCTGGCTGAAGTAGCCGTGGTCCTTGAAGTGCTGGCCGAGCGTCACGACGTTCGGGAGGGCCGTGCGGAAGTGGGTCACAAGGTCCCAGACCTTGCTGGTGTCGGGCCGCGTGCCCGTCATCACCACCGTGCGCGACGGCGAACACACCGCCTGCTGGCAGTAGGCGCGGTTGAAGGTGATGCCAGCGCGTGCCAAGCGGTCGAGGTTGGGACTGCGGACGTGCGCGGCGCCGTAGGCGCCGAACTCCGGCCGCAGGTCGTCGACGGCGAAGAAAAGCACGTTGGGCCGCGCCTTGTCGGCCGCGGAGGAGAGCACCGGCGCCAAACCGAGCAGGGCGGCCAGAAGCATCATGGATCGCGGGGTCATGGTCAGTCCTCCTTCTCCCCTGCCTTGCGCTTGCCCTTGCCGCGGGCCTGGGGCGCCGACGCCTCCTCGGGATCGGTTATCGCGACGCCGCTGATGCTCGCGATCTGCCGCGGCACGTAGGAATCGT
>JACCDP010407711.1_pt1 | contig 30881 bp, 32 predicted proteins | sample 7445841 | NCBI WGS metagenome assembly JACCDP01 (sample SAMN15323441, study PRJNA562643) | freshwater metagenome | isolation source: river surface water | place: USA:Blue River Watershed | collected 2017-08-17 | reverse complement strand
TAAATACGGAAGAGATAATCGCTGAAAGCATCTAAGCGAGAAACTCACCTCAAAACTAGTTCTTCCTATAGAGCCGTCGTAGACTACGACGTTGATAGGACGGGTGTGGAAGCGTGGTAACACGTTTAGCTTACCGTTACTAATAGCTCAATTGGCTTGATTTATGCACTGAAAAAATTTTTTGATACAAATTACAATGTAGTTGTTTTACGTATTTAATAAAACGTTTTGTATATAAAAATTATACATGTATTGTCCATTATCGTAATGTATTATTAAATTCCGATTAATCTTTTAAAAAAAATAAAAAATTTTTTTTTATATTATTTTAAAATACTTTTATATTTTTTTTATAATTTAAAAAAATATCCTAATTCTGAGATAGAAAAAATTTGTGATAAATTAATACCTTCTTTTACTATTAATTATAATTCTAAGTTTACCTATAGATATAAAAAAGATTTTATTGATAAGTATTTACATAATTTTTTTTATAACGCTATTTCTGAATTAGAACAAAAAAGAAAAAGACAAACATTATTTCCTAGAATTTTAGACATAGGTTGTGGATTTGGTCCTATGGCATTAGCTTTAAAACTTCATTTATTTTCTAATATAAAATTAAAAAAAAATATAAAAGATATTGAAAAAATTATCGTTGGTATCGATATCAGAGAAGATGCTATAAATTATTTAAAGAAAGCTTATAAAGATGAAAAAAATTTTTTTTTTTCATAAACATTCTCCAAAATCAGAATGTAATATAGATTATATAGGTTTATTTAACAGAATTAACCAAAGTACAATTTCAAAAACAAATTTTAATAGCGACGGACAAGAATCTAAATATAATTTGGGTTTTAATTTTAAAGCTGACATACAATTCTCAAACAGTCTCTTCACCCATTTGACGTCTCAGGCAGTTTTATGTACATTAGAATTTATAAGAAATAATTTAGATGATGAAGGGTTATCGATTAATACTTGGCTTATATTAGATAATCAAAGTTATTTAAGTATGGAAATGGGACTAAGCGATAGATCCGTTCATAGGTATGATTTTGGTAATTTTGTTTCTAAAAGTAAAAACAATCCATTATCTTGTGCAATTTATAAATTAGAATTTATAGAAGAATCTTACAAAACTGCTGGTTTAAAAATAAGATTAATAAAAAGAGGCAGTTGGCGTGGATTGGGTCAGTAAAACAATTATTCTCACTATCAGGATATTATAGTTTCAGAACGAATCTAAAATATTTACAAAGTGTAATTTTAATATGAGGGCGGATTGGAGGTATCGCTGCAGGACCCGATAGCAGTGCGAACTGCGAGCAGCTAAACAATGAAGAGATATGCCCCTATATTATAGTTGTTAATATAAAAAAATAAGCAAAGATTTTAATATCTTTGTAATTTATTAAAAAAAATTCATTATAAACAAATAAAAAATAAAATAAAAAGTATTTTAAGCGCACATAAAGTTAATTAATTAATGTAAAAATATGATAAAATATTAAATTATTATATTTCATAAATACTATTAACAACAAATTACACTTAAATCTTCAATTGATTAAAATAAAAAAAAATACATACGGATTTTATCAGGTGGCAAATAAGCCTACTGATGAACAATTACAAAAATTTTATTCTCAAAAATATTATCAAAATAATAAAGGAAATTACAAAAAAAAATATACTGGTAGTGATAAAGTTAATTTATTTAAAAAATATGAATTAATATTTGATTCTATAAATAATAAAAAATACAAAAATTTTTTAGATTTGGGATGTGGAGAAGGTTTTGCACTAGATTATTTCTACAAAAAAAAATTCAATGTACAAGGAATTGACTTTTCAGATTACGGAATAAAAAGACACAATAAAAAAATGTCGAAGTTTGTAGAGTTTGGAAACCTATACAAACTTTTGAATATAAAAATAAAAAATAAACAGAAATTTGATATTTTTTTTGCTTCAAATATTTTAGAGCATCTTAATAATCTAGAAAAATTTTTTAAGTATTTAAATATGTTGTCAATACAAAAAAAGACTTATTTAATTGTAATTGTGCCAAATGATTTTTCTTTTTTTCAAAAAAGTTTATTTAAAAAAAATAAAATAAAATCAAGATATTGGATATGCCCACCTGAACACATAAGTTACTTTAACTTAAGATCTTTAAGTAATTTTATTTCTCAAAAAGGCTGGAAATTGGTCGATAGTTTTTCTGATTTTCCAATAGAGTGGTTCTTGTCTAATAGACATTCAAATTATAAGGAAAAAAAAATTGGAAAAGATATTTTTGAGGGAATAAAGTTTATTGAAGATACTATTTTTAAGAACAGTTCAAAAAAGTATATAAAAAATTTTTATAAATCAATAGCCGATATTGGGATGGGTAGAAACATAACTTGTATATTTAAAAAAATATGAATGTTAAAAATAAAAAAGTTTTTGTTTCCGGAGCCGCCGGCGTAATAGGTATTCAGCTAGTAAAATTGTTAGAGAATGAGGGTTGCAAAGTCTTTGCTGCTGATTTAAAAGATAGACCTTTAGATTTTTCTTCCAAAGTATTTTATCGACAGGGAGATTTAAATTTTCTATCAAAATTTGAAATCGAATCCTATGGGTGTGAAATTTTTTTTCACTTAGCGGCTTCATTTGAAAGAACGTTTGAAAATTTAAAATTCTACAAAGATAATTTTTCAAACAATATTCTTTTAAGCAATAAGCTTCTAAAATTATTTTGCGATAGCTCAAGAATAGAAAAAATTATTTTTGCCTCTAGTTATCTTGTTTATGATAAGTCGAACTATATTACTGATAAGAATGGAATTCCTAGAGTTCTAAATGAAAATAGCTCAAAAGATACACGAAACTTAGTGGGAACAGCAAAATATTTGCATGAAAAAGAGGTTGAGTTTTATAAAAAATTTAAAAAAAAAATAAAATTTCACAATGTAAGAATTTTTAGAGGCTATGGGTTAGGATCAAGAGATGTAATATCAAGATGGATAAGATCTGCTTTAAACAACCAAGTAATAGAATTGTACAATTTGAACTCATGTTTTGATTTTATTTTTTGCACAGACAGCGCAAAAGGCTTGTTGGAAATTGCAAAAAATAAAAATTTAAGTCAAACTTCTATAAATCTTGGATCCTCAAAAGCTATAAAAATAATTGAAATAATTAAAATCTTAAAAAAATTTTTTAAAAATTTAAAAATAAAAAATAAAAGTTCAGATAAATTAATTGAAAAATCATATTCCGGAAATTTTTTTATGAAAAAAATTGGATGGAAACCAACAGTTTCTATTAAACAGGGTGTATTAAGTATAATTAATTATGAAAAAAAATTACTTTATTCTGATAAAAAAAAATCTGAAAATAAAAAAATTTTAATAACTTGCTTTGGTTTGAAAAAAATTTCTTGGTATACACATCTTAAATTTGCAGCGCAAAGAGTAGACAAGAATTTAAAATTAATATTTGGAAATTCCGTTAATAATATAATGATTAAAAGTATTTGTGGCAATATGCTTAGAATGCCAGAAATAAAAAATTATAAAAAATTAAAAATATTAAAAATTTTAAAACAAAACAGAATTACAATTGTAATACCAACAAATAATGACGAGTTATTATTTTGGTCAAAATATAAAAGTTTTTTTCTAGCAAATAATATTTTTGTAGTTGTTTCGCCCTACAATTCAGTAAAAAAAAGTATTGATAAGTTTAAATTTTTTAAGTTTTGCAATCAACATAGCATTCCAACTATTAATACTGTTAATAATCTAAGCGATATTAAAAAACTTAAATCAAATAGTTATGTGCTAAAAGATAATTTTGGATCTGGAAGCAAAAAAATTTACAAAAAAATTGGACTTAATCATTTAACTCTTTTGGTAAAAAAAACAAAAAATAGTAATTACATTATTCAAGATTTTTGTGATTCAAAAAAAGAGTACAGTGTAGATGCTTGGTATTCTGGAGATTTAAGACTTTCCAATTTTGTTGTAAGAGAAAGAAAGTACGTTGATGATGGAGAATCCAAAATTACAACAATTGTTAAAAAATTTAAATTAACCAAACAATTGGAAAGATATCTTAAAAAGTTCAGGTTTTATGGGCCTATCAATTTTCAGTTTTTTCTAAAAAACAATAGTATAATTTTTATTGAGTGTAACCCAAGATTTGGTGGAGCTTCCACTTTTTCTATCAAGTCTGGACTTGATTTATTTTATTATAGTATTTTAAATAGTTATTACAAAGATAGTAAATATGATAAAATTTTATTAAAAAAAGTTTATTCAATAAAAAAACAAATAAGGTTAGCAGTTGACATTGATGAAAACCATTATCTTTGACCTTGATGATACATTAATTGATGAAATTAAATATGTAAAAAGTGGATTTAGGCACATTTCAAAAAAGATAAGTAATATTTTTAACTCAAAAAAAGTGGAATGTGATTTAAATAAAATATTTCGTTTCTATGGCAGAGGTAAGGTTTTTGACAATTTTTTTAGACAGTTTTTTAACCACAAGCAAATTGATAATTTAGTAAAATGCTATAGACAACACGACCCTGATATTAAATTAAAAAAAGAAGCAAAGACTCTTTTAAATAAACTCAAAAAAAAAAAAATAGCCATGTACCTAGTAACGGATGGTGATAAAGTTGCGCAAAAAAAAAAAGTCAACAAACTATCATTAAATAAATATTTTAAAAAAATTTTTATAACTCACGACTATGGAACTCACAATATGAAACCAAGTCTGTATTGTTTCAGGAAAATTAAAATGCTAGAAAATGTTGCATGGAACGAATTGGTTTATATTGCCGACAACCCTAGGAAAGATTTTGTTAATCTTAATTTAGTAGGCGCAAAAACTATTAGAGTTTTAACGGGCCCACATAAAAATCTGAAAGTACCTAAGAATTATGATGCGCAATACAAAATAAATAGTTTAAAAAATTTCAAACTAAATTTTGACAAGCTGTAGAGTTGCACAGGTATTGACGGTTTTATATAATTACAATTGTAAATTTGGCAAAACACATTTTATTAGTATAATTATATTTGTATGATTAAAACAATTAATTACACTCAGCATACAATTGATAAAACTGATATTTCTGCAGTAGTAAATGTGCTTAAAAACTATCCTCTAACTCAGGGGATTTTTACTAATAAATTGGAACAACAATTCTGCAAATATACAAATAGCAAGTATTCTATCGCTGTAAATAGTTGCACATCAGCATTATTTTTAGCGTATCAGGCACTAGATTTAAAAAAAAATGATGTTTTGTGGACTTCACCAATCACATTTGTTGCGACATCTAATGCAGCACTAATGAACGGAGCTAAAGTTGATTTTATAGATATTAATTTACAAACATTTAACATCGATTTAAAAAAACTAGAGCAAAAACTTATTTGCGCAAAAAAAAATAAAACTTTACCTAAAATAGTTACTATTGTTCATTTAGGGGGGTACCCTGTGGAGATGAAAAAAGTATATAATCTCAAAAAAAAATATGGATTTAAAATAGTAGAAGATGCATGCCACGCAATCGGAGCAAGTTATTTAAATAATAAGGTTGGTTCGTGCAAATTTAGCGATGTTACAGTATTTAGTCTCCATGCAGCCAAAAGCATTACAAGCGGTGAGGGAGGTGTAATTTGTCTAAATTCAAAAAAACTTCATGATAAAATTAAATTGGCGCGTTCCCATGGAATAAAAAAGAATGAAAAAGTTATTTCAACAGGCAACCAAGTGTCCCTCGGCTATAATTATAGAATAACTGATTTTCAGTCTGCTTTAGCAGCTAGTCAAATTAAAAAAATTGACAAATTTAGAAAAAAGAAAAAAAATATTTTTAATTTATATAAAAAAAAATTATCAAAATTTTTTATTTTCCAAGGCGAAAATAGCTTTTTTGATAATGTTCATGGTTTGCACATTTGTATTATGCTTATAAAAAAAGGAAATTCTAAAAAACTAATTAATTTTTTAAGAAAAAAAAAAATTATTGCAACAAAACATTATAAACCTATTTTTACTCAACCGTACTATTCAAAATTGATAAAAAATAAGTCAAAAAAATATTTTCCCAATACCTATGAGTATTTCAATAAAACTATAACAATACCAATGTATCCAGATCTTAGCAAAAAAGAGTGCAACTATGTAGTCGCAAGTATTATAAAATTTTTTAATCAAAAATGAATATTGCAATAATTCCAGCTAAATCAAAAAGTTCAAGATTTCCAGGAAAAAATATTGTTCTTCTGAAAGGAAAACCATTATTGTATTATTCAATAAGAGCTGCAATCAAATCTGAAATTTTTGATGAGGTTCACGTTTCAACAGATTCCAAGAAAATTAAAAAGATAGCAGAAAAATATGGTGCAAAAGTTCCCTTTCTAAGAGATAAAAAACTTTCAGATTCGAAATCGTCAGTTCTAGAAGTTGTTTATGATCATGTTAAAAGAGTAAATTCTAAATGCAAACTTAATTTTATTTGCTGCATTTATGCAACCGCTCCATTAATTAATTATAAAAATTTAATCAAAAGCTTAACTGAATTTAAGCTATCTAATAAATTTAATTTTAGTCTTGCATATACTAAATATCGTTATCCGGTTTTTAGATCATTAAAAAAAATAAATAAAAAATTGTTGCCTTTATTTCCAAAAAAAATAAACAGAAGATCTCAAGATTTATCTGAAATTTACCATGACGCAGCTCAGTTCTTTTGGGCAAAAAAAAACGCAATTCTCAAAAAAAAAACCATTTTTGGTAACAAAACAATGGGATTTTATATTGATCCAAAAGAAGTAATAGATGTCGATTATAAAGATGATTATGAATTTTTAAAAATAATTTTCAAAGCATTAAAATAATGAATTTTATCTACAAAAAAATACGATTAAAAGATTCTGAAAAAATAAGAGTTTGGAGAAATAATCAGTTAGATATTCTGAGACAAAACAAAATAATTCAACCTAAAAAACAAACAGAGTATTTTAAAAAAAATATTTTTATTAAAAATTCAAAGCAAAAACTTATTTCAATATTTTATAAAAAAATATTAATTGGTTATGGTGGATTGGTTAATATTTCAAAAGAATTTTTAACAGCCGAGGTTTCCTTTGTTGTTGACAATAAGATAAGTCATAATTCTAATCTTTATAAGGAAATTTTTGTTAATTTTTTATCATATATAAAAATTTATGCTTTTGATAAAAATAATTTAAGAAGACTCTATACAGAGACATATTCATTTCGAAAAAGACATATAAAAATTTTGGAACAAAATGGCTTTAAGTTTGAAGGCAGAATGAAACAACATGTCTTTAAGAAAAAAAAACTATACGATTCTATCATTCATGGAATTTTAAAAAAATGAGGTATATTATTGCAACAATTAAGCCATGGAATATTAGTTTTTTAAAAAAAAATAGAAAAAAATTACCCGGTAGTTGTTTTTTTATTTTCGAACCTAAGAAATTAAATTTAAAATATTTAAAGAAAATAAACCCAGAGAGAGTTTTTTTTATTCATTGGTCTCAATTTATAAAAGCAGAAATATACAACTCGTACCAATGTATTCTATTTCATATGACCGATTTACCTTATGGCAGAGGCGGAAGTCCTTTACAGAATTTAATTTTAAGAAAAAAGAAAATAACTAAAATTTCAGCAATAAAAGTAGATAAAATTTATGATTCGGGGGATATTTATTTAAAGAGAAGTTTGCGACTAAGTGGTACTGCTCATGATATTTTTGTAAGATCAATTAATATAATATTTAATATGATTAAAATTTTAGTTAAAAAAAATATCAAACCAAAAAAACAAAAAAAATCTAAAATAATTTTCAAAAGACTTAGCATCAAAGACAATGAAATTAACTTTAGTGCTTTAAAAAATATTATTGATATATATGATAAAATTAGAATGGTTGATGCAGAAACTTATCCGAGAGCTTATTGCGATCTTGGTAATTTTAAGTTAACACTTAGCAATTCCAAAGTAAAAGGAAGTAAATTGTTGGCCAGTGTTGTTATACAAAAGAAATGAATAAAAAGAAAAATATCTTAGTAATTGCAGCACATCCCGACGATGAAGCTTTAGGTTGCGCAGGAACAATTGCAAAACATATAGATAATAAAGAAAATGTAAAAATTGTCTTTTTCACGGATGGCGAAATGTCACGTGATAATGCCAATAAAAAATTAGTTAGTTCGAGAAAAAAAAATGCCATCAAATCATTAAAAATTTTAGGAGTTAAAGAAAAAGATGTTATCTTTAATAGCTTTCCAGACAATGCGATGGATGGAATGCCTTTAATCAAAATTGTAAAAATACTTGAGCATATTAAAAAAAACTACAAACCTGATATTATTTACACTCATTATGGTAATGATTTGAATGTTGATCATAAAGCAGTTTATAACGCGACACTAGTAGCATTTAGACCGGTACCAAGCAGTACAGTAAAAAAAATACTTTGTTTTGAAGTTTTATCAAGTACTGAATGGGCAAGCAAAATTTCTAATTCGTTTAATCCTAATTACTTTGTCAATATCAATAAATTTTTAAAAAAAAAAATTGCATCTATAAAAAAATATAAAAAAGAAATTCAAGCTGAACCTCACCCAAGATCTATTAAAAATGTAAAAAATCTTGCTGGTTTTAGGGGTATGTCTTGTGGAGTAAAATATGTAGAAGCTTTTTATGCAGAAAGGATAATAGATTAAATTTTTGTGCGTCTTAAATTATCTAAAATTAAAAGACCTTTCATAATAGCGGAGCTATCAGCTAATCATAATGGAAGTATTAAAAATATTTTTAAATTAATTGATGAAGCCAAGAAGTGCGGCGCTCATGCTGTTAAAATCCAATCATATACAGCAGATTCTATGACATTAAATTGTACAAATAAGCATTTTTATATTCAGGATGGATTATGGAAAGGAAGTTTTCTTTATGAGTTGTACAAAAAAGGAACTACACCTTTCGGTTGGCATGAGAAAATTTTTAATTATGCTAAAAAAAAAAAGATATTATGTTTTAGTACCCCTTTTGATCTAAAGTCTGTGAATCTTTTAGAAAAATTAAAAACACCAATCTATAAAATAGCCTCTTTTGAAATTAATCATATACCCTTACTTGAGGCTATAGGAAAAACAAAGAAACCGGTTATTATATCCACTGGCATGGCAAGTCATGTGGATATTCAGTTGGCATTAAAAACTTTAAAAAAAAATGGAACAAAAGATATAGCTTTGCTACATTGCATAAGCTCATATCCAGCACAACCAGAAAATTACAATCTAAATTTTATAAACGCACTTGCGAGAAAACATAAATTTCCCGTTGGGCTATCTGATCACACCAAAGGTAGCCTAGTAGCGATATGTTCTGTTGCTTTAGGAGTTAGAATATTTGAAAAACATATCAAACTTAATACAGAAAAAGGTCTAGATGCAAAATTTTCTACAAATTGTAAAGATTTTAAGAATTACATTTGCGCTATTAATAGGTCCTTTAGTTCTTTAGGGTCGGAAAATTTTAATAGAAATAAACTAGAAGGGCTAAGTAAAAAACATAGGCGCTCTATATTTGTATGTAAGGATGTAAAAAAAGGAGACCTTATTACAAATAATAATATTTCAATTGTTAGGCCTTCCAACGGACTGCATCCTAAATATTTAAAAGAAGTTCTAAAGAAAAAATTTAAAAATAATTTTAAAATGGGCAAGCCCTTACGAATACAAGATGTATATTTTTAGGAAATCTAAAAGTAATATTTTTAATTGTTTTCATGATATAAAAAGAATAAATTGATAAAATAATTACTATGATAGATAAAAATATTTTCTTGAAAAATTATTCGAGTTTCAAAGTTTCGTTTCGTGAATTAGGCAAGTTTTGCTGGAGCACTTATGAATGCCGGAGTAAACAGGAAATTATATTTGATAAAAACTCTTCTATTTGCTTGATCTCCGTTTTAAGGCCTAATGATATTAGCATCTTCAATGATTAGAAAATTCTTTACAAACAAAACAATTTTAATAACGGGTGGAACTGGTTCTTTTGGTAAAAAATTTACAGAAACAATTTTAAAAAAACATAACATTAAAAAAATTATCATATTTAGTCGAGACGAATTAAAGCAATCAGAAATGGCAGAAGAATTTTTTCAATATAAAAAGAAACTTAGATTTTTTATTGGAGATATAAGAGATCTTGCAAGAGTCAAATTAGCTTTAAAAAAAGTAGACATAGTTATTCATGCCGCGGCATTAAAGCAGGTGCCGACTGCAGAATACAATCCGTTTGAGGTCATAAAAACTAATATCTTAGGAACGCAAAATGTTATTGATGCCATTATAGACTCCGATGTTAAAACAGCAATCGCTCTAAGTACAGATAAAGCTGCCGCGCCGATTAATTTATATGGTGCGTCAAAACTTGCAGCTGATAAAATTTTTATAGCAGCAAATCACTACTCTAATAAAAATTTTGCAGTAGTTAGATATGGCAATGTAGTAAAATCTAGAGGCTCTGTATTTCTTCTATTTTTGAAACAGTTAATTTCTGGAAAAATAACTATTACGGATAAAAGAATGACTAGGTTTTCTATAACTTTAGAGCAGGGAGTTAACTTTGTTATAGAGTGTTTAGAAAATATGTGGGGTGGAGAGTTGTTTGTTCCAAAAATCCCTTCATACAGAATTTTAGATGTTGCAGCAGCAATAGCGCCAAAATGTAAAATAAATTATATAGGATTACGTCCAGGAGAAAAAATTCACGAAGAAATGATTACCGCCGCAGATTCTTTTAACACAATTGAATTTGAGAAATATTATGTAATTTTACCGTCTTCGCATGATTTTCTAAAGTGGAATATTAAACATTTTTTAAATAAATCAGCGTCAAAACCTGGAAAGTTTTGCAAGCAAGGTTTTTCTTATAACAGCTTCGATAATAAAGAATATCTTAATGTCGCGCAATTAAAGAAGTTAATATAAATTAATTTTTTTTATTATTTTAAAGAAATTTTGTGAAAAAAATTTGCATTATAGTGGACAATCCGCAAAGAGATCTTGCTGGTTATGTTTATTTATCAGAAGAGTTGGCTAAAAATAAGTTTTTAGTGTTTTTAACTCCCATGTATAATTTTCATGAAGTTTTTTTAATTAATCCAGATTTAGTTATATTGAATCATGCTAGAAAAGAAAAATTACACTCCTCAGGAATTGATTTAATCATCAAGTATTGTTCTTTGTCTGGCATAAAAATTGCTATAATAGACAGCGAAGGAGGGTTATTTAAGAACAATCTTGTAAATAAATATAAAAAATTTGTTAATGAATCCGGGAGTAAAATTGATAAATATTTTTTATGGGGTTCTAATAAAATCAGTTTAGTTAATAAAAAAAACATAGGTAAGTATATTGTAGCGGGCCATCCTAGATTAGATTTATTTTTTTTAAGAAATTATAATAATAAATTTTTAAAAGAATTTAATAAAAAGAATTATATTTTAATTAATTCAAGTTTTCCTAAGATAAATCCAATTGAAGGAGATAAAATTAGTCTAAAAGAATTTAATAAACATAAAAATAATAGACATTATAATAATCAGAAATTATATTTTGAAAAATTTCTAAAATTTTTAAAATCTTTTTTAAAATTAAATCAAAATATTAATTTTATTTTAAGACCCCACCCGTTTGAATCCATAAAAACTTATAGAAAAGAATTTGCAAATTATAGTAATATTGAAATTATTAATAAAGGAGATATCTTTTTTTATCTAAAAAAATGTAAATTTGTAATAAACCATAATTGTCAAACTTCTTTAGATGCTATTCTCGCCGGTAAAAATTGCATAAATTTTTCAAACTATGAATTGACCAAAGGATTAAGTATATTAGACAAAATAAGCACAAGGGTTGAAAATGATGATCAGCTTAAAATTGTTATTAATAAATTTTTGTCTAAAAATAAAGTAAATGGTTTAAGAAAAAAAAGACAACTCGTTGCTAAATATTATAACAATGTTATCCAACTTTCTTCACCGCTGATTATTAAACACATTGAATTATTGTTGAATAAAATCTCTTATAATTATGCTCTTAAATCGTCCATATTTAGAATTGTATATATATATTGGAAAAATAGATCTTTTTTAAAAGTTATAAAATTTATTATAAAATTATTTTTAGGAACCCAATTCTTTTTTAACATGAGAAGTTTTTTTGGCAATCAGATGTATAAAAGAAAAAATTTTTATTTAAATAATGTTCTTGACTTAGTTAGATTTGTAAATATGAATAAATTGATTATGAAAAAATGTTCATTATTAGATCTTAATTATAAATTTCTTTTATTTCCTCAAAGCATCATAATAAAAAAAAAATAATCAATTAAATTTTTTGAATCTCCTTGCATTTTTCTTTTAAAAAATTAACTTTAATTAATGATTAAAAAAAATAAATTTCCATCACATAAATATAACTCAATAAAGTCTTATTTTTTAAATTATTTAGAAGAATATATTCTGTCTATTAATTCTATAGATTTAAATATTTTAGATGAAATTTCAAAATTATTAGTAAGGACATTTAAAAAAAAAAAGAAATTATTTGTATGTGGAAATGGTGGTTCGGCAGCAATTTCTAATCACTTTTTATGTGATTTTGCAAAATATGTAAGGTTTGGAACAAATCTAAAGCCTAAAATAATTAGTTTAAGTTCCAACATTGAAATTATCACCGCTATAGGAAATGATATGGATTTTAATAAAATATTTTCTTATCAGTTAGAGAATCTGATCTCAAACGAGGATGTTTTATTAGTAATTAGCTCCTCAGGTAATTCACCAAACATTATTGAAGCTATTAAAGAAGCAAAAAAAGTTAACGCCAAAGTTATATCATTTACTGGATTTAATGGAGGTTATGCAAAAATAAAATCAGACTTATCTTTGCATGTAAATGCAAGTAATTATGGATTGTCTGAAGATTCTCATCACATGATAATGCATATTTTATGTCAATTTATAAGACAAAAATTCTTGAAAAACATTAAAAATAAAACAATTTTTTAATGTTTGGTTTTTTTTATTTTAACAATATTTTTATTATAAAGTTTATTTTTATATTATTTTTTTCATTTATAGGAGCTTTATTAGAAGTATTTTCTCTGGCCTTGCTTCCTTTAATGTTTATGATCTTAAAAGATTATAATTATTTTCTAACAATTATTTCAAAAATTTCATTTAATTTTTTAGAATACCAATCTCAGAGTGTAATATTTTTTTTTTGTTTATTTACTCTTTTAACCTTTATTATTAAAGCTGTAGTAATATCTTTTTTTAATTTTTTAAATATTAGATTTTGTGAAAAAATAAAAATTGATTTAGTAAAATTAATTTTTAACCGTTATATAAACATAAATTATTTACAACTTAAACAAGAACAAAATTCAAACTTACAAAATAATATTTTTTTTGAGAGTGAGCAATTAAAATTGTTTATCAGTGAAACTCTTCTAGTTATTAGAGAAGTTTTAGTAATTTTTTTTTTTATTTTATTTTTTTATCTTTTTACAAAAAATTTAATGATTTTCTGTATATTATTTTTATTTTTACCAAACGCTGTTCAACTACTATTTTCAGGAGATAAAATAAAAAAATATATTGACAATATTCATATTTCTCAACCATCTTTTGTGAAATCAGTTAATGAAGGAATTAATTCAATAAAAGAAAGTAGAGTTTACAATGTAACAAATATTTTTTTAGCGCAAATTGAAAAAAATATAAAAAAAATTGAATATAATTCGAGATGGCTAAATTTATTACAAATTAATCTTAAGATATTTTTAGAGTTAATAGTTGTTTTTATTTTAGTTTTTTCAATTTTATTTACTGAATTTTCTCAATTAAATAGTAAAGAAAATTTATTAAATCTTTCAATTCTATTTGTGTCTATTTATAGGTTGTATCCATCAATTAATGTTTTTAATTCACTAATAATAAAATTATCCTTAAGAAAAAAATCATTTAACAATTTAAAAATTTTTCTTAATTATAAATCTTTTAAAAATAAAAGTTTTAAAAAAACTTCAATAGTTAATTTTACTAATAAGAGTTTCTTTAAAATTCAGGACTGCAGTTTTAAATACCAAGATCGTAATAATTTTGTATTAAGTAATGTTAACTTTAAACAAAAAATTCCTTTATCTTTGGGAATACTAGGTCCTAGTGGATCAGGTAAAAGCACTCTTTTAGAGCTAATTATGGGTTTAATTAAACCCGTTAGAGGGGGTGTTTATTTTAACAATAAAAATGTTCAAAGCTTGGGTTATAATTGGCTTCGTCACATATCTTATGCAAGTCAAAAGCCTCTTCTACTAGATGATACTATAAAAAATAATATTATATTTGGAGACAATAACTTTGATGATTATTTGTTTAAAAAAGTAATAGAGATATCTGAACTAAAAGAATTTATTCAAAAACTTCCTGATAAAGAATTTACATTTATAGGCGAGGGAGGTAAATTCGTTTCCGGTGGGCAAGCTCAAAGAATAGCAATAGCTAGAGCTCTTTATAAAAATAGACCTATACTAATATTAGATGAAGCAACTAATTCAATTGATTTTAAGACAGAGAGAAATATAATAAAAAATATAAAAAAATTAAAAAAAAAAATTTTTATTTTTACAACTCACAACCTAAAAAGTTATGGTAAATCTAATTTTTGTATTAAATTAAAAATTTAAATTAGTTAACTAGAATATAATATTTTAAATGTAATGAAGATTAATCATTTTTCATCTATTTTTATATATATAAAATCTTTTTTATTTTTACCTATTTTTTTTTTAAACCTAAATAAATTTAAGAGCCTAATTCCAGTGAATTATAGAAGTATAGTTGAAAAACTTATAAAAAATTTTTTTTTTACTAAAGAAAACATAAATAAATTAAAATTAAATTTTATTTTATCTGATGAAAAAAATACTATTTCAAAGAATTTAGAGCAGAACGGCTATTCTTATTATGATTTTTCTAAATGTTACCACAGTCTAAAATTAATAGACCGTGTAAATGAATTATTTATTGAAAAAAAAAATAACAATATCGGAAACAAACAATTTGATACATATGATATTGCAAGCGACCTTTTTCAAAATAATTTAGATTTGCTGAAAAATTTTTTTTCCTCGGTAGTTTGTGATGAAATTGGCAATTATATAAAATTTAAGCCTATCTTATATAGTGTTAATATTATGCATTCTTATAAAAAAGATTTTATTTTAAAAGATTCCGCTCAATTCTTTCATTCAGATTACGAGGATAATCGTTCAGTAAAAATATTTATTAATTTAGATGAAGTTAGAGAGGAAAATGGTCCATTTACTTTTATAGATAGAAAAAATACTGAATTAGTAAGTGAAGCATACAACTATTCAAAAAGTTATAAAAAAAGAAGATTAGAAGATAGTTTTATAGATGCGTTTGTAAAAAAAGATGATTATAAAAATAATATTGGACCGAAAAATTTTGGATTATTAGTAGATAGTACAGCGTGTATGCATTACGGAAGTCGACTAATTAGTGGAGAAAGGAAATTACTTCAAATCTATATTGTTTCTCCATTTTGTCTAAATTTTAATAAAAATTTTTATAAATATTTAAACAAAAGTGTCCACTTAAATAATAAAGAAGATATTTTTTTTTCTAAAATTAGAAACTTTAGACAGTAAATTTCAAATAAAATTTGATTTCAGATTATTTTATAAAATAAAAGTTGATCGATTAAGGGATGTAATTATTATTTTGGCAATGTTTAGCAGCCTAATTTATTTTATTCCTAAATAAAATGAAATTTTTTTTATTGCTAAAAATGATTTGGTCGCCGACTTCCTCACAGATATACATGTAATAGCCCGAAACTAATTGTAATTAATAGGTTCGCAGTCTTAGACCGTTCTTATTTTTTTACTGAGAAGATAACAATGCATCGACTACTATCTGCATTATTAGGTGGATCGTAGCGAAAATAAATTTTGTCTACCCATTGAGCAAATAATGCAATTATAGCGTCTGTGGTTTGCAATCTTGTTGCCCAGTCTCCTATCACAGATTTTCCTTTAGCAGCACTATTTTTCACGAAAGACTCACTGTAATGAGACACCCCAATTGCAACTATGCCCTGATTAGATATAACGCGAATGACTTCCTTAGCTAATTTTAACGGTGTCAAACTATAGGAAATAATCCAACCTAGTAAAATCACATCAAAACTATTATTCTTATAGGGCATACAGTGCATATTTCCGGAGTCTATCCAGGATGAATAGGAAAATAAATCCAGCCCTCTAATTTGATCTGGATCAAAACCATATCCCACCAAGTAAAGCAACTCTGTTTCATAGCGCGAACCAACTGACAATACCCTGCTGCTCTCAATACCCGGAATACTAGCTAGTGGCCTAATTAGATGCAGAGGTCTGTCGCTAGTTTCGCCTTCCATTAGCATTATTTTGCTATAATTAGGATTATAAGTTAAAGAAGTGTCTTGGTAAGCGATTAATCTATTACGCAACCTCACAAAATAAAAAAATCGCATTGTAAATATAAAACGATTTACTATGGGCACACGCAGGAAATATAACAAATGTTTTTTAAATTTTTTAATCATAACTATATAAAATTATTTTCACTAGAAATACATTTATTAACAATAATGATATTTTTTATAATAAATTAAATTTCCTACAAACTCTGATTTAATAAAATTCATTTATTTTAATTAAAAAAAAGTTTATTAACTGAGCTTAGTTTATTTATTTTATTCTTGCCTATCTTAATTTGATTTTTAAAATTAAAATATTCGGCGTGTAGTCCGAAATTTAGAGTAATCATAGTTCTTTCTTTTGTTTTAACTTTGGTTCCTTTGTGAAAAGCTCTAGTATTAGCTACAATTACATCGCCAAGATTTGCAGTAGAATAGAATATGTTATTTTTTGAATATTTATTAATTATTTCATTATCATTGAAATGGTATTTTTCTTTGATTTTATTTTTATCTTTGTGTGAGCCAATTACGTACGTAAATGGTCCGCTATCTAAATCTACATCATTTAAGTAGATAAACATTTTAAGAAAATTATAACTATTCTCATCTCTATGGTAATAATTAGTTTCCATATCAGTCAAATTGTTAACAAAACTTCTTCTAATATTAATTCCAGTTAATTTAGGTATGCAATTAAAATAATCTTGAAGTAATGAAAGTAGTTTCGGATTATTGAGTAAAATTAATATATCATCCAGAAATAGCAGAGGCTCTCTTAAATATATATAATTAGTAAGACTTTGAACTTCATAATAATTGATATTATCTTCATTACTTTTTAGGTTTTTTAAACTTGGGTGTACTGTGAATTTAAAATCTTTAAAACTATTCGTGGCTAGTTCTGTAAATCTATCATTTACATTTTTTAGATGCTGTTTATCATAAAAATTATTTAATTTGACAATTCCATCTTTTTTAAGGTTGTTGAGTTCATTAATTAAATTATAAGAGGATATAATTTTAGGATTTTTTTTTTTTTGGATAAAAAGAAAAAAGTAAAAGAGAGTTTTGAATATTAGTTCTATTTTAATAGCTTTGTATATAATTTTAATATAATTTTTTAACATATGCTTGGTTTAAGTATTAAGTCCATTTTCACAGTCAATTAAAGCACCATTAAGTATATTTGATTGGGATTTAATTATAAAATTAATAATTTCACTTAACTCTTTTGTTTTAACAAAAGAACCGACTGGAATGTTATTCTTTAAAATTTGCTTTACGTAATTTGGTTGATAACGAACCTTTTTAACCCAAATGCTTGTTTTGTGAAGGGTGTGCCCAGGAAGAATTGCGCAAATAAATATTTTATTTTTTTTAAAATTTTTTGCAAAATTAATCACAAAACTATTTAATGCAGCTTTTGCTACGCTATACGCAATTGGACTATTAATTATTCCTTTAGCCGCAATTGATGAAACACATATTATTTTTCCATTTTTTAATTTACTTTTTAAACCATATATTAATTTTATTGCAGAAAAAAAATTATCATTAAACATTTTATAATAATCGGAAATATTTTCATAACCGTTCTTTTTAGATTTACTATTTCCGACATTACAAATTAAATATTTAAGATTTAATTTTTTTTTACTTAAATGTTTTAATATTTTTTTTATTGAAGAAGTTTTTGACACATCAGCCTTGACAAAGCTAATATTTTGATAGTTTTTAAATTTTTCAGTAAATTTTTTTTTAATATTTCTTGCATTTATAATAACATGTAAATTATTTTCTTTTATAAAAGAATTCGCTACTTCATAGCCTATACCTTTTGTCGATCCTGTAATTAATATTGCTTTTTGCATCTAATTTTTAATTCAATTTTTTTATTAAAAAATTTCTATTATATATAAGTTCATCAAGATGTTTTCCATAAAGATTTCTTGCAGTTTGCAATATTAAATTGCCGTTGTAGTGTATTTTCTTTAAATTTTTTTTAAGTTTAAAGAAATTTACATTCCCGTGTCCTAATCTAATTGTTTTTCCATATTTTACTCGATCTTTTATATGAACATTTAATATTCTATTACCATAATAATTGAACTCTTCATCAATATTGTAATTTAAAAATGCACTATTTCCACTGTCATAATTTATTCCAAAAAAATTTGTTGAAAATTTTTTAATAAAGTTCTTTAATTTAAATGGCGAATAATCAATTTCAAATAAAATTTGAATTTTACAATTATTAATATTTAAATTTTTAATAATCTTATTAAATTCTTTTACCACTAGTTTTTCTTGAAAGGTACTTTTAATAGACGACCTATCGACTAGCGGGATTATAATAAATTTTATTTTAGCTTTTATTAACTCTTGTATAACTTTTACTAAATTATTTATATTTGATTCACGTTTTTTTTTGTTTTTAATTAAGAAAAAAGGTTTTTGCATAAAAAAATCACAAGTTACAGAATTGACAGACATTTTATTCTTTTTTAAAAAAAATAAAGTTTTTCTTTGTTCTTTAGAACTAATCAATGGATTATTTAGTAGTCTTGGATAGTCTAAAGTCCATTCAACTAAATTAAAATTATTTTTTTTTGCTATAATGATTTCTTTTCTCCAATAATTCCAAGGAAAAGACTGAATTTGTTTTTTAAAAATCGGACTTAATCTGCCCTGCATAAACCCAATCTTCACTTTAATCCTTTGCTAAGCCATCCTCCATCAACTATCAACGTTTGTCCTGTTATATAGTTGGCTTCTTTAGATGACAGAAATTTAATAGGACCCCATATTTCTTCTAATTTTCCCCATCTATTTAAAATTGTATTTTTTTTTATTAACATATTTTTTTTTGTGTTAGTGAAACTTCTTCTTGTCATTTTTGTCGGAAAGTATCCAAGCGCTAAAGAATTTACATTGATATTATATTTTCCGTAATCTAATGCGAATGACTTTGTTAATAAATTTATTGCAGCTTTAGAAGAATTGTACCCAGGATTGTTTGGAAGAGCCGCTATACCAGCAATACTAGATATGTTGATTATTTTACCACCTCTTTTTTTCATTAATTCTACGCTGTATTTCGAAATTAAAAATGTAGGATTTAAATTATCTTTTAAATTTATTTCAAAAGAAGAAAATTTATAGCCTTCAGTAGTAGATCCGGCATTATTAACTACAACATCTATATTTTTAAATTTTTTTTTTATGTTATTAAAAATTCTTTTTAAGTTATTTTCATTATTGATATCAGTGACATAATGAAAGTAATTTTTATTTTTTACTGTTGCTTTTTTTCTTGCAATACCTATAACTATATAAGTCTCATCGAGAAATTTTTTTGCTAAAAATTCACCTATACCAGAACTTGTTCCAGTTATTAAAATTTTTTTTCTATTTTTTTCCATAAATTATTTAAGTAATTTTCTACAGATTATAACATCTTCTTTATCATCAATTTGTATTGTTGTTATTTTATTCATTAAAAAAATGCCAATTTTACCAAATAATCTGTTTTTATATTTTATAAATTTTAAAAGATTAAAAATATATATAGAACCGTTCTCTATAAATTGTTTTTGCATAGACTGTTCTCTTTTTCTTTTAAACATGTTGTAATTTATTGGTTGTAATTTTTTTTTAGATTCCACCCAAAACAAGTTTTTATTTTCGCAACCAGAAAATAAACTGTCAAATTTATTTTTTATATAATGCTTAATTGCTTTATCGATATCATTTCTGGATCTTATTGGGGAGGTGCATTGAAGTAGAACTATATGGGAATTTTTATTAAATATAATTTTTTTTCTATTTTGATGTATTGCTTCTAGAATAGCAGACTCCGTAGTGCTTTTGTCCTGTGAATTTTTTTTGCTTCTAAGAGTAAAATTAATTTTATATTTTTCAGATATTTTTTTAATTCTTGAATCATCTGAACTTATAAATATATTAGTTTTGTTTTTTGTTAATTTTGCGTGATGAATTGTATACTCAATTAATCTAAAATTGAATATTTTTATTAAATTTTTGTTAGGAATCCTTTTTGAATTTTTTCTTGCAGGAATAATAATATAAAAATTATTTTTTTTCATAAAAAGATTTTTTATAAATATTAATAAATATATTAGTTAAACAATATATTATGGATTTAAGTAGCGATATATTATTTATATTATAGTAGATATTAAATATCCATTTTAAAGATCTAAATTTATTACTTGAAACCGAATTATTTCTAAATCTGTAAATTGTTAAATATTTTTTTAACAAGAAAAATTTGTTATTTTTTTTTGAAAGATCTAGCCAGCAAACGTAATCATCATAACCACAACTGTTAAATTTAATATTTGAATATTCAGTTTTTTTAATCATTACGGAAGAGGTTGTTATATAATTATTATATAACAAATTTTGATATCCTAAAATTTCAGGAATTCTAAATTTGCGCTTATAAAAAATATTTTTTTTTATATATAAAACATTTGTATGGCATAAATTTAAATTTTTTTTTATTAAAAATTTTAATTGTTCTATTAATTTTGTTTTTGTCCACAAATCGTCACTATCTAAAAAAGCTATAAAATTACCCGACGATTTTTTAATAGCTTTATTTCGCGAATATCCAGGTCCATAATTTTTTTTGTTTAAAAAGATTTTAATTTTTTTTTCAAATTTATAATTATTAATCAAATAATCCCTGGATCCATCTGTGGAATTGTCATCAATAATAATTAATTCCCAATTTTTATAAGTTTGCGATTTAACAGACTCAATAGTTTCTTTTAAAAAACTCAAGGAGTTATATACTGGCATAATTATTGAGATTTTATTCATGAAAAAGAATTCTATTTTTTTATTTTCTTCACAGTCATTGTATCAAACAAAATTTTGGATTGATATATCCATAAAACTTAAATTTTTAAAAAAGGAAAGCTTGATAATTTGTTTTGATACAGAAAGTCAAAATCTTTTATTACAAAAAAATGTTAAACATGTTTTTATAAAATCTAAAATAAATGATGATAAAAATATACTTCAAGAAATATTTAAAAGATATAATTTTATAAATTATAAAACAGTTTTAAAGCATGAAGAATTTTTTTATGGGAAAAGAAATTATTTTAAAATTCTAAAAAAATTTTTAACTTATATTACTCAAATAGAAGATTTATTTTTATCGCTTAAAGACAAGCAAATTACACTAATTCAAGAATTGTCAGGATTTAGTTCTTCACTTTCATTATATTATGTATCAAAAAAATTTAAACGTAATAATTATTTTATTGAACCATCGTTTTTTGATGGAAGATTTCACATCACCCTAAATACATTGATGTGTCACCCCGTAATCAACAATAAAATTTCAAAAAATATAAATATTTTACAAATTGTAAATAAAATTAAAAGCTCAAAAAAAATTATTATTCCTAAAAAAGATGTTTCTCATTTCTTGAATCCTTTCAATAAAATATTTAACTTCTCTAATATAATTAGATTTTTTGAAAAAATATTTAAAAAGTTATTTCTTAATATTCAATATGATTTCGATGAAATTTTAAAATATTCATTTAGTTTTTTAAAAAATTTAATTAATTATTTTTTTTTGTATTTTTTTTATTTAAGAAGAATAAAAAAAAACAGAGTTTATCATTATTTCCCACTGCATGTTCCAAATGACTTTGCTTTAACTCTCAGATCCCCAACTTATTTAAATCAAATAAATTTAATTAAAGGATTATTAAAAAAAATTCCTAAACATGAATTTTTATATATAAAGGAGCATCCAGCTAGAATTGGAGCTTTAAGTTTTATCGATGCTTTTAGCGTATTGAGTAAATATAAAAATATTGAAATATTACATCCCTCCATTAATTCATATGAAATATTAGAAAATTGCAAATCAGTGATTACTATTAATTCTAAGACAGGTTACGAAGCATTAATTATGAATAAACCGTTGTTTGTTTTTGGAGAAAGTTATTATAAAAATTTAGATTTTGTTTCTTATTGTAATTTAAATAATATTAATTTAAATCGGACTAAAAAAATCATACACAAAAAATTAAATAATTTTTTTAAAAAATTATACTGTCAAACTTTCTATGGTCAACTTTATTACAGCGGAAAAACTAACATAAATAATTTTGCTCAAAGTATTAATAATTTAAAATAATGAATAAAATTTATAATTTAAATAATCGAGTAGCCTTAATTACTGGAGCAGGAGGTTTTTTAGGATTATTTCATGCGAGGGCCCTACTTGAAAATGGAGCGACTGTAATTATTACAGATAAAAATATTAATAAGTTGAATAAAAATTTTTTTTTGTTGAAGAAAGATTTTCAAAATAATCATATATATAAAGCTAAAATCGATGTAACTTCTGAAAAAGATTTATTTAATTTTTTAAAGATTATTAAAAAAAAATTTAAAAAACTTGATATATTAATTAATAATGCAGCTATAGATTCAAAAGTGAATAATAAAGGTAATTTAAAAAAAAGTAATAAATTTGAATATTTTTCTATACAACAGTGGAACAAAGAACTTTCAGTTGGCCTAACAGGTTATTTTTTGTGTTCTAAAATTTTTGGCAGTTATATGGCAGAAAATAAAAAGGGAGTTATTTTAAATATTTCATCAGATCTTTCAGTGATAGCTCCAGATCAAAGACTTTATGCAGGAAAACAAAAAAAACCGGTAACATATTCAGTTATTAAAACAGGGATTGTAGGATTGACTAAATATTTAGCATCATATTGGGGACATTTAGGCGTTAGAGTTAATTCATTATCTCCCGGAGGGATATATAATAATCAAGATACTAAATTTGTAAGAAAGATTTCTAAATTGATTCCTTTAAATAGAATGTTACAAAAAGAAGAGCTAAAAGGATCAATTCAATTTTTATGTTCAGATGCGTCAAGTTATTTAAATGGACATAATTTAGTGCTTGATGGGGGGAGATCAATAATATGAAAAAAAATATAAAAATCGGAAGCCATTTAGTTGGAGATAATGAGCCATGTTTTATAATTGCAGAAATTGGGATAAATCATAATGGAAATATAGAGGCTGCAAAAAAATTAATTGATGCATCCGTAGATGCTGGTGTCCAAGCAGTAAAATTTCAAAAAAGAACTGTCGATATTGTTTATACAAAAGAAGAATTGTTGAAACCAAGAGAAAGTATTTTTGGAAAAACTAATGGTGATTTAAAGAGGGGTCTCGAATTTGGTAAAAAAGAATATGACATTATAGACAAATACTGCAAAGAGAAAAATATTTTATGGACCGCTTCTTGTTGGGACCAAGATTCTTTGAAATTTATTATGAGTTATCAACCAAAATTTCTTAAAATCGCATCAGCTTCTTTAACTGATAGCTCCTTATTAATTGAACATAAAAATACGAATTTACCTATAATTTTATCTACCGGCATGAGTACAATAGAACAAATTGAAAAAGCTGTTAACATTTTAGAGCGTAAAAATTTAATTTTATTACACTGCACAAGTAGCTACCCTTGTAAGATTGAGGAATTAAATTTGAAAGCAATAAACACTTTAATTAAAAAATTTTCTTTATTAGTTGGTTATTCAGGACATGAAGTTGGTTTAGCTACTACTGTTTCAGCTGTAGCTCTTGGTTCCTGCGTTATAGAGAGGCACATAACTTTGGATAGATCAATGTGGGGATCAGATCAATCTGCTTCTGTAGAACCTGTTGGCTTTAAAAAATTAGTTAATAACATTAGAGCCACAGAAATGGCATTAGGAGACGGAATCAAAATTGTTTATCAGGGAGAAAAAGATATTATCAAAAAATTAAGAAGAATTAGTGACTTTTAACATAGAAAAAGAAAATTTAATCAGTTTTGGTCTAATTGGCATTATCTTCTCACTAGTTTTTGGCAGATTCTTTTCTGAACTTATATTATTTTTTTTTATAATATATTTCTTAAGCAGACTCTATACTAAAGAAATTAAGCTTAGAGAAATATTATTTACTAAATTTTATTTATTTTATTTTTTTTTTGCTTATTTAATTATCAATTTTTTAATTAATCACTACTACTATGAGGATAGTCCATCTGCTTCTAGAGTTTTTTTTTATTTTAGATTTTTTATTTTATTTTTAATTTGTAAAATTTATTTAAGTGAAAAAATTTTAGATAAAGTATTAAAATACTTTAGCTTTTTATTAATATTTTTGTCACTGGACATTATTTTTCAGTATTTTGTGGGTTATAATATTATAGGATTACCTATTATAGATAGTAGACCATCAAGTTTTTTTGGAAAGGAATTAATAGCAGATTCTTTTATTAGTAAATTTTATTTATTTGGGTTTGGTTATGTTTTTGGTAAAATTGATAAGATTAATAATTTTAAAAAATATTTAATTTTATTCTCTATTTTATTTATTTTTTTTATTGCTATAACCATGGCCAATGGTAGAGCATCATCACTTACTTTCTTGATTTCATTTACACTATTATTTTTATTTTTTAGAAGTTTAAGATTATTTTTATTTGTTACTTCTTTAATTTTTCTTTTATTTTCTTTTTTATTTTTAGAGCATCAGTCTAATGTTTCTAGCAGATGGATATCCGCATTTAATGATAAATATAATAATAAAACATTCTTTGAGATAAACAAAATTAGTAAAAGTAGTTTTAAAGATAAAGTTATCGATAAATTTTATACTGTATTGGATAATTCAGGACACTTACCTCTAATGACTATAGCTTTTAATATATGGAGTAATAACAAAGTAATAGGGACTGGCTTAGGATCTTTTAGGCATGAATGTAATTTAGAAAAATATAAACCTCCCTTAAAGTATAAATATGATTCTTGCTCAACTCACCCGCACAATTATTATCTAGAAATTTTATCAGAATTAGGTGTTATTGGGCTATTATTTTTTATTATTTTTACCTTTAAGATTATTTTTGATTTTTTTTTAGTGTATAAAAAAATGTTGGTAAGAAAATATTTTTTTAACCATGTTATGATAAAAATTTTTTTTATTAATTTTTTATCTTTTACATTAGTTTTGACATCTGGAAGTTTCTTTAATAATTGGGTTTCTTTTTGTTTTTGGATAAATATTTCTTTTTTTTATTCAATTTATTTTAGACATTCTCCTAAGACTTAACTTTTTATTAAACAAAAATAGTAGAGAAAAATTAACCGCAATATTTATTAGTATTAAATATTTGTATTGATATTTTATATATAAAATTAGCAATATTAGAGAAACAAAATTTATAAATATAATTTTGCTTGTTACGTATGTATGTTTCTTTTTATATTTAATGACAGGCTGCAAGAAAAAATAATCAAATAACCTGGCCCAAGGAAGTTTCTTTTTTATAACGGTTTTTATAAAAATAGTAGTCAGTACATCTGTAATTGGGTAGCTGAATAAAAAAAAGATTATGTATGGATCATTTAAATTTAAGTTTTGTATTATAAGAAACCCTATGATGTAGCCAAGTGGAATGCTCCCAGAGTCACCCATATACAATTTAGCTATTGGATAATTATAAATAATAAATCCTAAAACAGATGATAACATTAATGATGTTACGAAAATTAATACTTGGTTTGTATTTTCTTTATCTTGCAAAAAGATTATTGAAAAGATTTGAAGACAGAAAAAAATTACATTTATTGATAGCATTCCATCTAGCCCGTCTATAAAATTTGATGTGTTGATTGTTAATAGCCAAAAATAGACTATTATTAATAATCCTAATTTATAAGGAAGAAATTCGAAGTTATAGGCAACTAATGGAAGACTAATAAAAACCACGGTTGACTGAATAATAAATCTTAATCCACTACTAATTCCAAACCTGTCATCTAAAAAGCTGGTAGCTAGAAGTATAGCAAGTATTGCAGGAAGTAAGTACGGTCTATTTATTTCATCAAAGTTTAATTGTTCTAATAAAAGTGCTGCCACATAAAGAATAATAAAAGAAGATATAAAAATTATCCCACCAGCAGTTGGAATTTTGCTTCTTTTTTTTATAAATTTATTTTTTGCTTCAAAAAAATTATTTTTATTTGAAAAATAAATAAAATATTTAGTTAAAAGCAATACTATAAAAAAATTTATTATTGAAAAAACTATATTGAGCAAGGTAATAATTAGTGATTTATATTTTTAAATTAAACATTAATTTCACAATATTATGATTTATTTTTTATATGATTAATAACTTTATTTACAGCTTCTTTAGAATTTAACTTAAATTGAAATTTGTAATTTTTTGCCTTATTAAAACTTAATTTGTAATTAGGAATATCTCCAATCCAACCTCGAGTTTTTTTTTCGTAGTCTATTTTTCTTATTTTAAATGCTTTTTTAAATTGTTCGGCTATATATTTAACTTTTACTCCATTATCATTGACTCCTAAATTAATAATATCGAATCTATTCTTGTTTCTAAGAGGAATATTAATAAGTGCATTTACAACTTCTTCAGCAAGCGCATATGGTTTTTTTTGATTTCCGTTACCCAATACTTTTAAGATTTTTTTTTGTTTTAATATTTTATTATAAAAATCAAAAATAACGCCATGAGTAAGATTAAACCCAATAACATTCGGAAGTCTAAAAACAAAAGATTTAATTTTTTTAAATTCAGAAAAGTATTTAATGAATATTTCTGAGTATAATTTCATTACACCATAATTGGAGATAGGACATAAATTATTATCATATTCTTTTAATAACAATTTTTTTTCACCATATACCGCAGATGAAGAGGTGAATATTATTTTGGTATCTTTGTTAATAAATTTATCTAAGTAATTTATGGTATTAATTGTTGTTAAATATGTGTTTTTGTAATCAACATTAAAATCCTTTAATCCATTTTTTATATCTGAATTAGCAGCTAACAACCAAATATTTCTTATTTTATTATTTTTAAGTAAATTAATTTCATTTTTTTTTAATTTTATTTCTTTTGAAAGATCTATGTTAAAAAATTTAAAATTATTATTTTTTTTGTGTTTTTTTAAATAATTATTTTTTGAAGTATGAAAATTATCAAAACCAAGTATCAATAAATTATCATCATTTATTAATTTATTTACCAGAGTTGAACCAATCATTCCGGATGCGCCAGTTATAATATCAATATTTTTTTTTTTCATATAAATTGAATAATTAACAAATTCATATACTAATATTTATGTGGAAGTAAAACAGTGTGTTATATTAGCGGGTGGACAGGGAAGTAGGCTTGGAAATTTAACAAAAAAGTGTCCAAAACCACTTATAAAGATTAAAGGAAAACCTTTTTTGTTTTATTTAATAAATAACCTAAAGCTTCAAGGCTTTACTAAATTTATTATTCTTACTCACTATTTAAATAAAAATTTTGTCAATTATTTTAGAGAAAATTTTTTAGACACTGATATCAAAATAATAAAAGAAAAAGAAAAATTAGGAACAGGCGGTTCTATAAGAAATGCTTACAAATTCTTAGATAATGAGTTTTTGGTTTTAAATGGAGATACTTTATTTGATATTAATTTAAGAGATTTAATCTTTTTTGCAAGAAAAGCAAAAGCAAAATCCTTTATCGCATTAATTAAATCACGTAATCATAAGGAAAAATATTCTTACGGTCTAAATTTAGAGGGAAGAGTTGAATCTTATAAAAAAGAAAAAAAAAGTATTAAATATGTAAGTGGTGGAGTGTATTATTTTAAAAAAAATTCTATTCAATCATTGCCAAAAAAACAATTAGATTTGGACCAGGATGTGTTGTTAAAATTTTTTAAAAATAAATCATTGTATGCAAAATTTTATAATAATAGTTTTATTGATATTGGAAGTGTTAAATATTTCAAAAAAAGTCAAAATTATATTCCCAATATAACTAACAAGCCTGTATGTTTTTTAGATAGAGACGGAGTTTTAAATTATGACTATGGTTATGTAGCCACTAAATCTAGATTTAAATGGAAAAAAAATGTAATTGAAGCAATTAAATTTTTAAATAAGAATAATTATTATGTAATTGTTGTTACTAATCAAGCGGGCATAGGAAAAGGCTTTTTTTCAGAAAAAAAACTTCTTAAATTGCATTATTGGATTAATGAAAAAGTTTATAAAGCTGGTGGATATATATCAAAATTTTATTATTCACCATTTTATAAAAATTCGGCAGTTAAAAAATATAGACAAGAATCAAATTTAAGAAAACCAAAGCCAGGAATGCTCATTAAAGCTTTTAAAGAATTTAAATTTTTTAAAAAAAAAAATACTTTCCTTATCGGAGATAATATTACAGATATTGAAGCTGGAAAAAATTTTAATATTGATTCATATTTTGTTGAAGATGATTTGTATAAACAGGTTGTTAAAATTTTAAAAAAATGAATAAAGTTGCAATATTTACAGGTTCTGGATCGGATTTTTATTTTAAGATTGAGAATCTTATTAAATCTCTAAAAAGATTTAAATCTTTTTATAAAGCTGACTTATTTATTTTGGATGTAGGCTTAAAAGAGGAAGAGAAGAAAAAATTATCTAAGTATGCAAAAAAAATTATTACCCCCACAGATAATTTTAAGTTTAATTTTATTATTAAAAATAAATGGTCAAGATTGTATTCTTCTAGACCATTTATAAAAAATTACGCACCAGGATATGAAACTTATATTTGGATTGACTCGGATATAATGGTTCAAAAATATCAGGCATTAATTGATTTAGAAAAAATAACGAGAAATGGAAAACTAGGTATCGTTGCAGAATCTGATAATTGTTACATTAGTGATGCTGTTTTAAATAACGAAATAAATGATGGTTATGAAAAAATATACAAAAATTTATATATTAGAAGAGGCTGGACGTATAAAAATCTCAGAAAATATTTCAATGAAAAGACTGCTGCAAATTACTCTTCTTTACCATGTTTAAATGCAGGTCTTTTTGCACTGCCCCATGATAGTCATTATTGGAAATTATGGAGAGAATTATATCAAGAGGCATTATTAAAATTTAATGATGAAACAAGTGTTTCAATGGATCAAACAACTTTGAACTTAGCAATTTACTCCAACATTAAATCAACAACTATACTAGACTCGAAATATAATTTTTTAGTAAAAAGAGCTATGCCAGTACTTAATAAAAGCAATCTTTATTGCAAACCAAATTTTCCACAAGAACTGATTTATTGCCTGCATTTTACAGGAATTGATATGAAAAAAATATATAAGTTAAAAAATTGTAATAATAAAGAAATACAAACATCTTTCATATTAAACTAAATCTATAATTTACGTCAATTTAATAAAACCATTATTTATATTTATTGAAATTGTAGAGTCTTAGAGAGACTCTTTGGTATATTTTATAATAACGTAAAAAAAGTAATAAGTAATATATAAAATTATTTAATTTTTTTTATATTAGTATTTAAAATCTGGTTAGTGCCATAAAAAAATTTTTTTGTTAAGTAATTTCTTATTTTTGAAAATTTTGATTAATTCATTATATTTATTTTGGTAATGATCTGATTTAAAATGAAGCTCTATAAGTATACACTTAATTTTTTTTATATTTTTTAAGATGGGCTTTATTATTTTATATTCCCAGCCCTCAATATCAATTTTTAATAAATCAATAGTTTTATGATTTGATAGAATATTTTGAATACCAGTTGTTTTAATACTTAAAAAATTTTTAGTATCGACATTGTATTTTTTTTTATCAAAGGAACAGCCAGTAAAAAAAGAGTCTTTATTTTTATCATTATTATGAAAATATAATTTATTTTTATTTTCATGATACAGCAGTACACTACTGCTTAAATAAAAATAATTTTTATTGCAAACCAAATTTTCCACACGAAGTGATTTATTGTTTGCATTTTACAGGAATTGTAATGAAAATTGTTTATAAGTTAAAAAATTTTAGAAATAAAGAAATAAGAACTTCTTTTATATTAAGTTAGAAGATGTTAGATAAAAATTGTCATACACAATTTATTTAGGTTTTGAATGTTTTTTATTTTTATAAAATTTTTGTAAAATGATTTCCTTCCAACTTGATAAAAAGTTTTTTTTTAAATTATATTTTATATTTTTTTTAATTATTTTTTTTAATATTAATTTTTATATACTAATAGAAAATTTTTTTCTTTATTCTTTTGTAGAAAGAATAGATAATACAAACTACTATATTACTTTTTTTATTTTTATTTTTTTTTTT